>JABUBO010000457.1_pt1 | contig 13117 bp, 10 predicted proteins | sample 7240361 | NCBI WGS metagenome assembly JABUBO01 (sample SAMN07256346, study PRJNA390944) | subsurface metagenome | isolation source: Methane hydrate marine sediment | place: Pacific Ocean: Eastern North Pacific, ODP site
TATTTCTTGAGTTTTGACCTTTATCGTATGACTCATTTTTTGGGTTTATCAGGCATGTTCTTTTTTTTAATCTTTATTAATCGTTCATCAAGTGATACCATTAGCCCTATTATAATTGGACTTATATGTTCATTAACTAGTTTGGTATTGATTTTCATTTTTCAACCTGATTCGATAATATATTTTTTTGGATTCGGTTACGCATCATTAAAAACATCAGGAATTCTTAGTTTTATTGGAAATTTTGGGTTAATGTTTTATGCACTTTCGGCTAATTACTGGAGTCTAAGAATAATCCTTAAGGGACCAAAAGGTATTATAAAATCAGCATTAATTTTATTCATTGGAACTTTTTTAACAATTACTGGCTATTTTGTATGGTCAATTCAGTATTTATTAAATATGCCATTAGGTATATTTTTTACAGGGAGTGGATTTTTAATAATAGCAATTATAATTATAAAGGAACCGAAAATCCTTTACGTCTTACCTTTTACAGCGTATCGCCTGGTTGTTATTCATGGAAGATCTGGTGTTTCTTTATTTAATTATAAGTGGTCAGAAGATAAGATGGATAATGAAATATTTTCAGGATTATTATTCGCTCTTCAAAAATGCAGTATTGAAGTGTTAAAAAAAGGAGATATGGAACAAATTGCATTATCTGATGGAATTTTAATTTTTAAGAAATCAGAAAATATTACTGTGGGTTTATTATCTTCCAAATCTTCAAAATTTCTGGTTGAATGCGTTGAAAAATTTACCAATGAATTTGAAAAAATATATAGCCCAAAAATAACTAATAAGGTTTATAGAGCTGACCAGTTCAATTCAGCAATTGAGTTGGTGGAAAAATATTTTGCTAATGTTCCATCCAAAGTAACAACATAAAAATAGTTTTATTGTTAGATTAGTTTTCAATATATTCTGAACAGTTATTTTGAAAATGAAATTATTCTTCATTCTCTTCTTTTATAAGCATTTCATAATATTTGGCCAAATTCTTTATAACATAATGGGCTGTACTAAACCCTTGTGTCGCTGAGCGTGGTAAAACTTTCTCTAAATATGAACACCATTTATATTCAGGCGGTATTTTGATATTAAGTTCTCGAATATTGAAAAAACTCCGCCATATTTGCGTAGACCACTCTAAAAGTGGCTTTATCAAACTTTTATATTTCTTTTCTCCTTCTTTAGTTAATTTAAGATCTTTATTTAGAGTAGAAAATTTACCTCGACCCTTTGTTTTTATTTCAATAATTCCATCTTTTTCGATTTCCCTTAAGATTTTGGTTAATTCAGGATATTTTATTTTTATATCTGATTTCTTTAAGCTATTGATAATTTCAGTAGTACTCATTCCTTTTAATTTTAAAAGTAAGTAATTTTTTCCAATAATCAGATATTTTAAAGGTGTAATTGCATGCTCTAACTTTAGAAATTCAAGAAGATTCCCATATATATCCTTAGCGCAAATATAAGGCAAAATAATTTGATCTTCGTCCGAAAAATCTTTTATGAATAACTCAGAATTAGGAAAATATTCATTATATAACACTTCAACAATAGACCGAATTGAATAAAAAATATCTACTGCGGCTTTTTCCGTGATTCTAAGGGTTTTAGCTTTATTATCATCATCTTTTAAAAATTTCTGCTTATCAAATGGTATTAGCCTTGGAACATGAGGTTTTATGACGTCTTGAGCGAAATAGTTATTCCATAATTTTTTAAATCTAGGAAATTGAGTTTTTGAAATTGATGATAATTTATATATTACTTCATATAATTTTTTTAAGAATATATCAGCGCCTTCAAGATCTGTGGGGGATACATCTTCTTTTTTACTCATTAAATATCGTATTATTTTAAAGATAATAAATATATTTAATATGCTATTAATTCCTTAAGATATCAGCAATTATTATTATATTAATTGTTTTTAGGGAAAACGAATACTGAAAATTATAACAATCTTAGTAAATACACCCTTATATAATGTGAAAAATTTGCCCAAACCCATTACACCCCTTTTAACGGTTGATGCTGTCATAAGAATACCGGAAAAAAAAATTATACTAATTAAAAGAAAAAATCCACCATTTCAAGGTCAGTATGCATTACCTGGTGGCTTTGTAGACGTTGGAGAAACTACAGAAGAAGCTTGCATAAGGGAAGCATTTGAAGAGACAAATATCCATGTTAAAATTATAAAATTAACTGGAGTTTATTCTGATCCCAAGCGAGATCCAAGAGGTCATACCGTGACTATTTCGTATTTATGTGAACCATTAACAATGAACGAAAAACCCATGGCTAAAACTGATGCTATGGATTTGGAATTAGTTCCCATCAAAAATATTGAGTCAATGGAATTAGCATTTGATCATAAAAAAATAATTATCGATTCTCTTGGAAAATAAAAATAAATTAATTTTCTTTATCTTAAGTAGAGTATCTTATTTAGAATTAATTTTATTGCTACCTTGTTCCAATCTGTACCAATAGCAATAGAGGTTCTTAAAACCTAAGTGGTTATAAAGGTCATTTGCAGGTTCATTCTTCTGCTCAACTAGGAGATAGGCACGGGTGGCTCCCTTAGATAACCCCCATTGGGCGAGAGCGCGTGTAATAGCAGTTGCTATTCCTTTACGTCGAAACTGAGTTAGAGTGCTTATCGCAAATAATCCAAGCCAACCACGCTCTGCCACACCAAATCCCACTCCGACAACCTTGTTTTTAAAGATGGCTGCTACATACGCTTTTTTCTGCACAACACGTGTCATAATAGATTTCCTAATTCCTAAAGAGAAAGAATCATAATCTCCAACAGCTGCATATGTAGAAAGCCAGTTTTGTTGAGGAGTAGGATGAATTTCTACACGGAATGGAGACACACCTTGGATCAGAGAATCCAGGGAAATAATTTGCACATTAACTTTCATTTCTAAGATAAAACCCAAATCAGCAATTTTACGGTCAATATTAGCAGGCATACTTGCATTCGTTAATTGAAATCTTGGTGGTAAACCTCGGCTTATATAGAATTCACGAATAATTTGGATAGCTGAATCGATATCTCCCTCGGGTAGCTCGTCAAGAATTAATGTACTATTTGCCCTATGAGTAATCCCATAACTGGCTCGAAGCATCCATCCACCCAAATACTGAACTTCATGAGCTGGCCAAGCGTGACTAGCAATCAGCTCAATTTCGATAATTTGCTGATTTAGTTCTTTCACAACTGTATATAAACTTTTTTCTGCTTTTAAATGTTAAATATATTATTAATTTTTTCATAGCCTTTTTTCCCGTTTGGTTAGCACTTTAATGTTTTAAAAAAAAGAAATAATAAAATTCAAATATTGGATGGGGTAATTAAAAAATATGGATCTTTCAAAAGCTATGAAAATTAAATTGCCAGAGACACTCCCTAAATATCCCGAATTCATTGATGGTATTAGAAGAGCACCCTCTCGTGGTTATAGACTCAATAAAAATCAAACAAAATTAGCCTTAAAAAATGCTTTACGATATATACCATTCTCTCTACACGAAAAAATTGCTCCGGAATTCCTAGAAGAATTGGTGACAAGAGGTAGAATCTACGGTTATAGATTTAGACCAGAAGGAAACATAAAAGCGAAGCCTGTTGATGAGTATAAAGGAAAAACACTTGAAGGGAAAGCTTTACAAATAATGATAGATAACAATCTTGATTTTGATGTAGCTCTATATCCTTATGAACTTGTCACATATGGAGAATCTGGTCAAGTTTTCCAAAACTGGATGCAGTACCGTCTTGTGAAAATGTATCTTGAAGAATTAACTTCCAATCAAACTCTTGTCGTGGCATCTGGACATCCGGTTGGATTATTTCCTACCTTCCCCACTGCACCTAGGGTGATCTCAACCAATGGTTTAATGGTTGGAATGTTTGATAACCCAAAAGATTTTGCAACAGCTGCAACATTAGGAGTAGCTAATTATGGGCAAATGACCGCTGGAGGTTGGATGTATATCGGACCACAAGGCATAGTTCATGGAACTTATATCACTTTGCTTAATGCTGGGCGTCTTTATCTTGGAATCTCTGCCGATAAAGACCTCAAGGGAGTCATATACCTTAGTTCAGGTCTTGGAGGTATGTCAGGAGCTCAAGCTAAAGCAGTAGAGATTGCTGGTGGTATAGGTGTAATAGCAGAAGTTGATAAATCAAGAATCGAAACAAGGCATGAGCAAGGGTGGCTTTCAAAATATTCCGATGATCTAGAAGAGATCTTCAATTGGGTTAATGATGCAAGAAAATCAGCCGCATCAATATCTATAGGGTATTGTGGAAATGTTGTTAATCTTTGGAAATATGTGGTTGAAAATAAGATTAAAGTTGAACTTGCTTCTGACCAGACTTCCTGTCATGCTGTATATAACGGTGGTTACACACCATACCAAGTAAGCTTTGAAGAAGGAAGGAGATTAATAACATCTGACCCAACAAAATTAAAACAACTGATAGATGAATCTTTAAAGGAACAATTCAGATTAATAAAAATTATGCGAGATAAGGGAACTTTCTTCTGGGATTATGGAAATTCATTTATGAAAGCAGTTTTTGATGCTGGTGTCAGAGATATAGTGAAAAACGGCGTTGATACTTCAGAAGGATTTATTTTTCCATCATATGTTGAAGATATTATGGGACCTATATGTTTTGATTATGGGTATGGTCCTTTTAGATGGGTATGTCTTTCTGGAAAAAATGAGGATCTTGATAAAACCGACCATGCAGCAATGAGTTATATTGAACCAGAAAGACGAGCTCAAGATAGAGATAACTATATTTGGATAAGAGATGCGAAAAAAAATAATCTTGTTGTTGGGACAAGAGCCAGAATATTGTATGCTGATGCAACAGAAAGAATTAATATTGCCCTCAAGTTTAATGAATTGGTAAGAAATGGAGAAATCGGGCCAATAATGCTCGGAAGAGACCATCATGATGTTTCCGGTACTGATTCCCCATTCAGAGAAACATCCAACATTAAAGATGGAAGTAATGTAATGGCAGAAATGGCTGTTCATTGTTTTGCTGGAAATGCATTAAGGGGCATGACTCTGGCTGTACTCTCAAATGGAGGGGGTGTAGGTGTTGGGAAGTGCTTTAATGGTGGTTTTGGACTGGTATTAGATGGATCTGAAAAGGTGGACAATACTATAAAAAACGCTTTGGAATGGGACGTGATGGGTGGAATAGGTAGAAGAAGTTGGGCAAGGAATCCGCATGCCATGGAAACCGCTTATAATTGGAATACTGAAAATGGAGAACGGGGTCACATAACCTTACCATTCATAGCACAAGATGATCTTGTTGATGAAGTTGTAAATAATTATTTAAAAAAGCTTAAATGAATATAAGGGATATAAGGATCTATGGAGAAAAGAAGGAGTATGGGGATATGATGATAATGGAGAACCAATTACTGATGCAAACGAGAGACATTAAATTTTACATCCATTCTTTTAATGATCTATTGCTATCATTGTCAGTATCCCACTTAAACTTTTTCCAATCTATTTTTAACTTGATTTCCGGAACTTCTATGCCCTTTGCTTTGCATTGCTTGATAATATAATCTTGATATTCACCATATTTTATCCAATAAGGAACTTCAATTAAGGTTACTCCATGCGTCTCGCACAGTTCTTCCTTTTGTTGATCATTAGACAATTGTGATATAAATTCCTTTATGGTCTTAAAGAAATAGTTAGGGAATTCATAATGTTGTTCTCCCTGGCGCTCAAAAGCAAGCTTCAATTCGTCGTTATATCCATCTAACTCCAATTGATGACCTTCACTATTTTTTAACCATTCTGGTCTGGTTTTTTTGAAATCTTCTTTAAATATAGCTTCAAAAAGACCTCGACATATTCTCTCACTGGCTCTTTCAGAGCAGATGGGGCACCATTGCTCCTGATTCTTTACTTTATCTGGTACAGCTTCGAATTCATGTCCATTTTTGCATTGAAATTTTAATTTCGTATAATTATTTTTATATTCAGTAGATAAACATTCCCCACCTCTCTTTCTGGCAATCTCTTGAAACTCTTCAAGGGTTAATTTTTTAACTCCCGCACACGTAGGGCACCAATGATCAAATTTAACATTTAGCTGTGTCATTTCGAATTCATGTCCATTCTTGCATCGAAATCTTAATTTCGTTCTGTTATTTTTATATTCAGTAGAGAGACGTTTCCCTCCTCTTTCTTTTGCTATATCTTGAATTTCTCTTAACCTAATATCACATCTCCAAGTTTTGTATCCCGTTTTTAATTCAAACGACTTTTGAACTAATCGTTTTATCGTAAAACTACTTGGAACATTTTTATAGTCTTGATTTTTTAGGAATAATTCAACTTTGGGAAATGATTTTAATTTTTCATATAATTTCTTTAATGATTCTACATCTTTACAATGAAAATTTCCTCCCGCTTTATAAAAGAAAGTTGCTTCCTCATTGCAAATGGGGCACCATTGATCCTGAAATTTTACTTTAGCTGGTGTAGACTCGAATTTATGTCCATTTTTACATCGAAAACTTAATTTCGAGTGACTATTTTTATATTCAGTAGAGAGACATTCCCCTCCTCTCCCTTTTGTTATATTTTGAATTTCTCTTAACCTAATACCACATCTCCAAGCATTATATTCTGATTTAGATTTAAGTGACCCTTGAATTAATCGTTTTATCGTATAACTACTTGGAATATTTTTACAGTCTTGATTCTTTAAGTATAATTCAACTTTATGAAATGATTTTAATTTTTCATATAATTTCTTTAATGATTCTACATCTTTACAATGAAAATTTCGTCCCAATTTATAAAAGAAATCTTTCGATATTTCTAAATTTTTAAAATCACTCTCTCCCGTGTGTTTACTTATATCCCCTTCTAAACCCACTTTCAAACCCTCTCCTAAATCCTCTTGGTTTTGTTCTTCTTTAATACGCTCCTTTAAAAGCTCTACTTTTTTAATTTCTGCTCTTACAGATTCTATATCATTAGATTCATTATTTAATTTAAACATATCACTGTTTATTCCTTCCGTTTCTGGATCGTTCCAAATTTGCTCCACTTCCATCTCTTCACTTTTTATTTTGTCTTTTAAATTCTCCTCTTTCTCTCCCTCTTGCTCATCTCTCTCCTCTTTGCTCCTCTTTTTTAATATCTCGTACCAGTCCTCTTCTTTTTCATTTTCTTGCTTTTGATATGTTTTTTCTTTTTCTCTTTTGATGTCTTGAGATTTTTTTTTTTCTGAAGTTAATTCTTTTTTCTTTTCATTCATAGCAATAGAGTCTGATTTTATTTTTTCTTCTGATTTATCTTTTTCTCGATTAATCTCTTTAGATCCTTCATTTTCTTCCCTAGTCTCTTCTTTAGGTTTTTGAATCTCCTTTTTCTTCTCCTCTTCTACTTTTGATTTTTGTTCTTTTATTTTTTCATCACTCTTTCTAATAGGCTCTTTTTTTGTTTGGTTGTCCAATTTTTTTTTTGTATCTTCAATTTTTTCTGATTTTTTTTCCTTATTATTAGATTTAAACACCAATGTATTTTCATAACTATTCTTACCTCTCTTTTTGCCCTCAATACCATCTTTTATGATGTGTTTTGGAAGTTTCTTATCTAAATTTGGTAAACCCTCTGAATATAGAGGTGTAACTCTGGTTTTTTTAACACTTCTTAGAAAATCCTCATAAGAAACGCGCTTGTTACTCTCTTCAGCGTTACCTACATCAATATCTCCAGAATAAATATCAAAAGTCTGCTCATTTTCAATCTCAACATTCTTTTTACCTGCTTTTGTATCATTTGGTGGTTGTTCAAGAGATCTTTCACCTAAATTTGGTAACCTCTCTGAAGAGAGAGGAGTGATTCTTGTTTTTTTAACACTTCTTAAAAACTCCTCATAAGAAATATTCTCGTTACCCTCCTCAGCATTATCTAAATCAAAACCCCAGTTGAGTACATATCAAAAGACTGCACATTTCTGATATTAACTTTCTTTTTACCTACATTTTTATCCTCTATTTGCTGTTTTGTGGATATTTCATCAAAATGTGGAAAATTCTTATAAGAAGAAGGCATAATTCTCGTTTTTTTAACGGTTTTCATAAATTCCTCATATGAAATGTGGTTTTTTCTAACTTCTTTGGAAATATCTGATTTCTTTTCTCGCTTTTTATCATTCCTAGCATCTCTAAATATATTTCCACTAATTTCGCTCATTTTTATAATACACCTTTTTTAATTTCAAAATTTTTTTTACCACTGAGCTGGTGGCGGAGGTTTAACTCCTATATGCTTTCCAAATAAAAGCATTAAAAGAAAATATACTGCTCCAAATAATTCAATTAAAGAAAGAAGTGCACGTGAGAAATCGAAAAGGTCTCCTAAAGGCATTATTAAATCATTGAAAAAAACATCAATAATATTTGGGAATTCGAAAAAATCAACCGAATTTTCTAGTAATATTTTTTTTTGTGCATTAAATATTTGTTCCAGCATAATTTTCACTTTTAATATTCTTTTTAACTTTAATTAAAATACATTATATCCTCAATAGAACAAACATATTTAAATAAAAAAATTCTATCTTCATTATTTTCAAAATTTCAATCATTAATTTTTCAACTTTTAATTTTGTTTTATTTTAATTCTTAATAACCTGTATAATGAAAGTATTTAGATGAAAAATGTTCAATAAATCTAAAAAATTAAAAAATACTCAATAAGTAAATTAATAATTTTAGAAAAGATACTGCCAAAAAATTACCTTCATAAAAAAGATTTTTATTTAAATATTTTTTTTTTCTTAAATACTTTTATTTCAATATGTTATTAAAATAACTATTTAATTAGCAAATAAAATTGAAATTAAGATTTAAATTTTTAGTCAAATTTTTTGATTTTTAAATAAACTTTGGAGTAGGAGAATATGAAAGACAATTTTAAATATGGTTTAGATCAGCTTACCATTGAAAAAGCGCTGAAACTGGCAAGGGACCAAATAAAAGGGATATTAACAGTTGAGGTTAAAACTAAAATATTAAAAAGTTATGAAATTGTTCAATCTATTGCTCAGGGTGATAAACTTGTATATAGTATTAACACTGGAATTGGCTCTTTATGTAGAACTAGAATTTCCAAAGAAGATACTGGCAAATTACAAGAGAATATTCTTAAGAGCCATAGTGTTGGTGTTGGCTCACCAATAGAGCAAGAAATCTCAAAATTAATGCTTATTCTCAAGGTGCATGTATTAAGTAAAGGCTATTCTGGAATATCATTACAAATACTTGAGAGAATACTCTGGCATATTGAGAATAATTATATTCCATTAGTTCCTGAACAAGGTTCCGTTGGTGCGTCGGGAGATCTCGCACCTTTAGCTCATTTATTTTTACCATTAATTGGTTTAGGATATCTATCAACCGATGGGAAATCATTTATTCCAACTGAGAAAATATTAAATCAACATCAAATTCCCCCATTAAAACTTAGCCCAAAAGAAAGTTTAGCATTAATTAATGGTACGCAATTTATAGCAGCTCATGCTATAAAGGTATCAGAAAAATTAAAAAATTGCTTAGATCACGCGGATCTAATTGGTGCTCTCAGTCTTGAAAGCTATTTAGGTTCACCCCAACCTTTTGATGAGAGATTAATTGAATTAAGACCACATCAAGGTGCTAAAATAGTGGCTAAGAGAATAAGGAAATTTCTTGAGACTTCCGAATTTGTAGAATCTCATAAAAATTGTGAACGTATTCAAGATCCATATTCTCTTCGGTGTATGCCACAAGTTCATGGTGCATCTAGGGATGCTTTATCGCATTTGAACGAAAAATTGGAATGTGAATTAAATTCCATTACTGATAATCCCATTATTTTTAATGAAAAAGATACTATTAGTGGAGGAAATTTTCACGGACAACCACTTGCATTACCTTTAGATTATGTAGGTCTAGCAGCTTCTGAACTTGGTAACATCTCTGACCGGCGTATATATCTTCTTTTGGAAGGGAAATGGGGATTACCCCCTTATTTAATTAAGGAATCTGGTTTAAACTCTGGATTTATGATGGTCCAATATTGTTCAGCGGCTCTTGCAAGTGAAAATAAATCCCTCTGCTTTCCTGCTAGTGCTGATAGTATCCCTACATCTATGGGTCAAGAAGACCATGTAAGTATGGGGGCTATTAGTGCTAGAAAAACGCTTCAAATAATTGAAAATGTTGAAAAGATTCTTGCAATAGAACTCTTATGCGCAGCGCAAGCTTTTGATTTTAGAAGACCTCTGAAATCATCCAAGATATTAGAAGCTTGCCATGAATATATACGAAAGAAAATACGTCATTTAACAGAAGATACAATTCTCTCTGATTTAATAGAAGTAGCAATAGAAATTATTAGAAGTAATGAATTATTAAAAATAAGCAATCAACAGGACTTCTAATTATGAAGAATGATGAACCAGATCTCGCGATTGTCCATGCGAATCAACTTATTACTATGGATTCAAAATTTGGTGTGCCTAGGATTGGCGAAAAAATGGGAGAATTGGCAATTATTCTTGATGGAGCGGTAGCAGTAAAAGATGACAAAATCATATTTGTTGGAAATACCAAAGATCTAATGTCTAAATTTGCTTACGATCAAATAAAAAAAAAGATCGATGCTACTAACAAGTTAGTTACTCCTGGATTTATAGACCCACATACCCATATCGTATTTGACGGTTCAAGAGAAAATGAATTATCAATGAAACTTGCTGGAAAATCGTATCTCGAGATTCTCGAAACAGGAGGTGGAATATTAAAAACTGTTCGAGAAACTAGGAAAGCCTCTCTTGAAAAATTAGTAGAAAACGGTAAAAAAATCCTAGATAGAATGATGACTTATGGTACAACAACGGTTGAGACGAAATCTGGCTATGGTCTATCACTTGATAATGAAATTAAGTCATTAAAAGCTGCGAACATCCTTAATAAAGAACACCCATTAGATGTTGTTTCAACCTTTTTAGGAGCACATGCAATACCTCCAGAGTACAAGGGGAGAACAGAAGAATATGTTGATTTGATAATTACAGAAATGATCCCCAAAATAGCTAGTGAGGGTTTAGCAGAGTTCTGCGATGTATTCTGTGAAGAGGGGATATTTTCAATCGAACAAACTCAGAAAATAATAAATGCTGCAAAAAGATATGGATTAAAACCTCAAATTCATATAGATGAGATTGTGGATACAAATGGAGCTTTGTTGGCAGCAAAATTAAACGCAATTCAAGCAGGACATTTACTAAAATCAAATGATGAGGGTTTAAAAGCAATGGCAAAAGCGGGAGTTATTGCTACTCTATTACCAGGCACACCATTCTGTTTAATGTTAAAGGATTATGCTCCTGCTAGAAAAATGATTGAATTTGGTATTTCTGTGGCACTTGCAACTGATTTAAACCCTAATTGCTGGACAGAGTCAATGCAAATGATAATTGTGTTAGCTTGTTATAATATGAAACTCTCACCTGCAGAAGCTCTGACTGCTACAACAATTAATGCTGCGTGCGCTCTACAAAGGCAAGATAAGGTTGGCAGCATAGAGGTTGGAAAGAAAGCAGATTTGGTAATGTTTAATGTTCCCAATTATCAATTCTTGGCTTACCAATTTGGAATAAATCTCGTTTCAACAGTCATTAAAAATGGAAAAATCGTTGTGCAGAATTAGTTGTATTTATTAACGTTAAAAATCAAAATAATACTCTAATAAATGCTTTTGCTCAAGCTTCTTAGGAGATTCGAGTTGTAAATAGTACTCCAACGAGTTAAGCACTGCATCTATGGGGAGAACACCAACTAATTCTGAACCAACCACCGGAACTCCGAACCTCGCTGCCTCGATTTTAACGAGTTCCATCTGCCGATAGAGTGGTGTTTTTCTAAAATTGATATTACTAATCCCTACTTGTACGTAATCTCGTCCTTTTATTTCCATTCCCATTGCTTTAACATTTACGAGTCCTCCTGAGCGTTGATGAATCCGTTTTGCAACCTTCTTTGCTATTTTAACATCTGTTGTTCCAAGATTAATATTAAAACTAATTAAAGGATATCTGGCGCCTGTAATCGTTGCACCAGCAGTTGGATGGAATTCGGAAGGTCCATAATCTGGTTTATGCTCAAGGTTCGTTTTAATAGTCTCTTTCAGACCCTCATATTCACCTACACGAATATTATCAATATTTCTCCTTTCTGGTCTAGTAGCAGATTCTTCATATAGATAAACTGGGACTCCTTCCCTTGCCATCGCTTCAGCAAACTTTATTGCTAAGTCTTTACATTCTTCAATAGTAACATTTTGAGCAGGTACAAACGGGCAAACATCAACAGCACCTATGCGAGGATGTTGTCCCTTGTGTTTATTCATATTAATCAGTTCAATAGCTTTTTTAGCAGCAGCAATATTTGCCTTAAGCACAGCTTCTGGAGTTCCAACAAATGTTATTACTGCTCGATTATAATCAGAATCATATTGAACATCAACAATACGAGTCTCATGAGTATTTCTAATTTCAGAAACTATCGCTTCAACTTTATCACTATCAGTCCCTTCACTAAAATTAGGTACTGACTCAATAATTTTCTTTTTTCCTTTTTCCATTTTTATTCCTCCCAAATTATTTCTTTAATGTATCTCAACATCCTTAAAATTTAATAATTTTTATTTTTTTCTCTCCTTTATCCGTGTTTAGAAAAAAAAAGTAGAAATTTTAGAACCTCGAGGATATAAACCAATAAACCGTTATCCATGTTTTGCAAGATGGAATCTAACGATTAAATTTATAATTACTTCAATCTCCGCTTTTCAACCTTATATTTTTTCTGGAGAAGTAGAATATCCCGCAAAAAAAGTTACTTTTCCTTCAATATTTCTTAAGATTTAATGATATTGAAAATGTAGGGATAACCTAATTCATTGATATTTTTAAGAGAAAATAATAAATACGTTGGTTTTGATTGCAAGTTAAAAATGAACGGATTTATATAAAATTATT
>JABUBO010000458.1_pt1 | contig 13110 bp, 14 predicted proteins | sample 7240361 | NCBI WGS metagenome assembly JABUBO01 (sample SAMN07256346, study PRJNA390944) | subsurface metagenome | isolation source: Methane hydrate marine sediment | place: Pacific Ocean: Eastern North Pacific, ODP site
AAAATATGATCGAATGGAGAAGATGTATCAAGAAGAAATTAAAATTCCTAAATTTTTCTGGAAATGGTTAAAATCCCAAAAAAAAGAAATTTTTGAAGCAAAGCAGAAATTTAATTTGAATATTATTCCGCCAGATTACTTTTCTAATTAAACTAAGTTTTTAATAAAAAAGAAAAAAATAATAGATTTTACATTCCACCGGGTGGCATACCACCAGCTCCTGGTGCTTCCATTTTTTTAGAAGATATGATATTGTCAATCCTAAGAATTAAGATGGCTAATTCTATTGCACTTTTGAACAATTGTGATTTTATTACTGTAGGTTCAATTATTCCTTTTTTAAGGTTATCGCCAATTTTTCCATCTGAAATATCTATACCGATAAATTCATTTCCTAATTTGGAATGAGCAGCACTTATTTCACCGATCACATCGATCTCATCCATCCCAGCATTCCTTACCAATGTTTTGGGAAGTTCCTCTATTGCATCAGCATATGCTTGAATTGCAATTTGTTCTTTACCTCCTGACTTAATTGCAAAATCTCTAATCCTTTTTGCAAGTTCCATTTCAAAAGCTCCACCACCACCAACAATGCTCTTTGTATCCATAAGTTTAGCTAAAACCTTAATCGCACTTTTAACTGCAATTTCTGCCTCATTTATGCTATGTTCTAATCCACCGCGTAATAGTAAAGTCGCTGCTTTTGGATTTTTGCATTTTGTAATAAGGCAATAATCATTTTCCCCTAATTTAGTAAATTCTACCCTCCCAGCAAATCCTAAATCATCCTCAGTTAAGTCATCGATCTTTTGAAGTTTTTTTGCTCCTGTAGCTTTAACAATTGCTTTAGCATCAGATGATTTTACAGATTTAATGGCAGCAATACCTACTTGGTTTAAATAATCTGCGACCTTATCATCAATCGAATTCTCATTTATCACTAAGTTAACTCCTAAATTGGAAAATATCTCAGCATAACCTTTCAAAATATCTGTTTCCTGGTCAACGAATTTTTGAATATCCTCAGGTTTATAAATTTGGATTTCTGCTCCAAATTCTGTTTTTTTAACTTCTAATGACTGCTTTATAACTGCGATCTTGGCATCATTAATAATATCTGGCATACCTACGTTGATTTTTTCTTTTTGTATATAGATTCCATTGATTAATTCTGATTCTTGTAAGGATTTTCCTTTCTCCTTTATAATACCTATATTTTCAACTTTGTTAAAAATTTCTCCTTCATCTTTAATTATCTTAATAGAATCTAGAATTATTTTAGCGAAATACTCACTCAAGCCAGATATACTTTTTGTATTTAATGTCGTTTTAACAACGTTAATAAGTGATTTTTCATCATCTTCTGAAATCTCTTGTCCAATTTCTTTAAATTCTTTTAAAGTTCTTTTTAACGCGAGATTAAAACCTTTAATTATAATCGATGGATGTACTCCTCTTTCTATTAACTCTAAAGCCCTTTTTAATAAATCACCAGCGAATATCACAACACTTGTTGTTCCATCGCCCATCTTTTCATTTTGCACTTTTGATAAATCAACTGCCATTTTTGCTGAAGCATTCTCAATATCTATGCTATCAAGAATAGTAAATCCATCATTCGTAATTGTAATGTCTCCCAGCGGCTCCACAATCATTTTATCCATACCCTTTGGACCATAAGTTGATTTTATTGCTTCAGAAACAGCAATAATAGCATTCACATTTGCTTTTAAAGCATTTCTTTTGCCAGATTCTTCAGTTCCTTCTTTTAATATGATAATTGGTTGTACCATTTTTTTTTAATTCCTCTAAAAATTAAAATTTTTTCTATATATGTTTTTTATATTATTTTTAATATCCAAAATGCACTTTAAATTAAAAATTTTTTGTCTATAAGAATTTAAAACATTATTTAAAAAAAATAAAAAATAGATAAGTTTTTATTTTAATCTTAAACTGATTGATTTCTGGATAAACTTGGAAGCTTTTTACTTAAAAAATAATTAAAATAAAAAAAAATTTTTATTCTTTTTAATTTTGAGATTTTAGTCAGTTGTCCAGTCATAAGGTTTTGGACCCATGAAAATTAATAATATTGCCGGAATTAGAATTGGCAGACCGCCCCACCAATTTCCGAGTATCTCTATTATTATTCCCCAAATTAACATCCACGGAATTCTTAAATTTCCGAGTGTTAAGACATCATTTAGCAGATAATCCCAATCCTTGGCAGTACATTTATTTGAAAATCTTGGTTTTATAATGATGATAGCGAGTATTATTACAGCTATTCCGCTAATAATATTCCATATATCAAATGGGGATACAAATATTAAAGGAGGAAATGATAATCCTAATATTACCCAATAAATACCCCAAATCATGTAAAATGCTCCATTAATGATTACAATTACCCATGCCCATTTCCCAAGAAGAGTAACAAATGATTCTATATTCTCCCAATTGGGATTGCCTTCGCTACTTGAAACTTTTTGGATTTTTCCTTTTTGTTCTACATTTTGCGATGTTTCATATCCACATTTTTCACATATTTTATTTCCGCTCAATTCTGCTCCGCATTCAGGACAGAATTTTGGTGTTTTTGCCATTGATTTCACAATTTTTTTTTAAATTTATTTGAAATATAATAACCAAATAAAATATTAAAACCTTATAACATTCTGGTATTTAGCTTCTTTGAACTAGGGTCTATTTTAAAATAAATTTTTAGATTTAATGATTATACCCAAAAAAAAGGAAATTTCTGCCATTAGATTAATTTTATTTTATATCAATAATTATAATAAAACATCCGACGAATTTTTATATTCTCTAAGCACCATATTTGAAACTGTGCGAAGAATATGTTTTTCTTTATTTAAATCCTGAATAAAATTTTGAACATCTTCTAAATTTTCGAATCGACAAATTAAAGCAGCACTTTGTTCTCCTGTAATATGAAAACAAGATAATATCTCTTTTCTATCTTTTAATTCCTCAAGCACTTCAGCAGAATGTTTTCCATCAATTCTGAGAAGAATTATAAAACAAAGATTATAACCTAATTTTTCATTATTTATGTTAACAGTAAATCCATTAATTATTTTCATTTTTTTTAATTTTGAAATCCGATTGTGTATTGTCCCAATTGAAACTCCTAAGTCACTAGATATCTCTTTATATGGTCTCCTACCATCCTTTTGAAGTAGCGAAATAATTTCATAATCTAAATCATCAGTTTTTACTTTCATGTGATTATTTTCAAAAATAATTTGATTTTATTTCAAAAAATATTAATATATATTTAATTGATCAGAATTATTAAAATATTCTTCAATTAATTTCTATTGAGTTAAAAAACTTAGAATAAAAAGTTAAAAATATAAAAATTTTGGGTATAATTACTTTTAGGTCATGCTGAAAAATAAACTTTTACTCAAATGCACACAAAACGGTCTGAACGGATTTACGGTTGCCTTCAAGGATTCTATACCCACCTTCTTTTTTTTTAACATCCATCATTAAATATTTATACAAAGGTCTTCCAGATAGATTTGTAAAAGGTAAATACTCGTGTTCCACGAGAAACGCGTGTAATGCGAACAATTGATGACCGTACTCTTTATCTTGCTGTTTTCTACCCGCTCCGTTCCTCTTCACTTGGGAATGCTTGCTTTCTATTAAGTTGGTGGTGAGATGTTTTCCCTTAAAAATTTTGAATAAAGGTGTGAGCATATCAATCATCCACTTAGAGGAGCCCGCTCGCATTGACAACTTATTGGTTTCGAAATTTACAAAAATTTTTGCGGTGCCTTCTTTCTTGAACGAATCGGATTGGTACTTCTCCAATTTTTGCCGCCATTTCGCGTTAATATTTTGAGACCGATTTGTTTTCCGAAGTCTCCCTCTCTTTGCTTGAATCCTCCCTTTAACGAATTTAATCTCCCATTTAAACTTTAATTCATGCCTATCGCGATAAAAAGCTTTCCAATGCGTCTTAATCTTGTAATATAAGTGGTGAGGTCCGAGTTTCTCGTATTTACTTATAATCACTTCCCCCCGCTTTTCATGTTTATGCAATTGGACGAGATGTATTATCTTTCCACTAAATTCCATAGGAACTGATTTGTAGGATGGCTCTCCATCCGTGATGAGAATTCTAAGCTTTTTTACGCAAGTCTCAGGGATTTTATTGAAAACTTCAAATATCGATTTTTTAAGATCTCCCTCTTCTGCGGATCCTGTGGAAAGAATTTCAAAAATATTGTTAATCACGACGATTTCCACATTTGAATTTCCCCGCGGTCCCATGAACGTCTCGTCAGCAAACATCACACCTCTTGGAAGGGCTTTTAATTTTTGTTCGATTAATTGTGAATTTTGTTGAAATACCTTCGAAACATAGTTCTTCTTAAAGCGGCTTAACATATCTTGAGGAATCCCCCATCTCTTTGCTATACCTGTAAGCGGATATTTTAAAACATACAGCTCGTAAAGGATTTTTTTAATTTTTTCCTGATACAACAACAAATTCCACGCGGTGACTTCGTTTCCAAAGCGTTTATTACATTTAGAGCACTTGACTCTATGAATCTTTTCATTTTTAACCTTATTATACCCGTTATATACGAGATAACCTAAATGAACACACGGATTTTGGAACTCTTTTTTAGAATTCCTTTTTTACGGGCCGGAAAAAAGATTTATTCTTATTATTTTATCTAAGTTAGGATAATCGGTCATTTTATGCCACTATTTTTTTATTCCTAATTATATTATGGGAGAACGGCTATATTAATGTTTCCCCAGAGTTTGAGAGGTGATATTCTCCAATTAATGATAGATCAATGCAAATAAAGGCAATAGATCTAAAAATTTAGATATAATCGGCTCAAATTTTTACAAAATAAGAAAAAGAAAAAAAGGTTTGGCATGACCTAAAAGTAATAATTGCCAAAATTTTCAAATTTTAATTCTGTCTAAATTCAATAATAAATTATATCCTTTAATGATATTTTACAACTTATATTGAAATATCAAGATAAAAATAATACAAATAAATCTATATATATAAAAATCTAAGAGTCAAACTTATAATTAAAAATAAGGTAATAACAAATAGTTCAAATTTGTAGATGTGAGCAAAAAATGAACAATAGTAAAATTGTTTCTGAATTAGAAAAAGTTGTTGGAGAAAAATATGTCTCTGCACAACCTGAAATACAATTTTTGTATCATTATGATTTCATTACAGCTGAACCAGAAGGAAAATGTGATATTGCAATAATTCCAAATTCTGCAGAGGAAGTTCAAGAAATTGTCAAAATTGCTAATAAATATAAAACTCCGGTTGTTCCATGGGTTTCCGGGATAAATTTTGGTTCAATTGCCACTCCTAGAAAAGGGGGAATTGTAGTTGATTTACGGCGATTAAATCGCATAATTGAAGTAAATGAAGATGATATGTATGCTGTTATTGAAGGAGGAGTTACATGGGCTGATTTGAAAGGATATCTTGAAAAAAACCACCCAAATTTGAGGGCAGGAATAACTTGGTCGCCCCCTGGAACAGGAGTGGTTCCAGCATGTCTATGTTATGGAATATTTGATCTGGGAATGCTGGGTGGTACAGGTGCTGAATTTATCAATGGAATGGAAGTTGTATTGGGGTCAGGAGATTTAATAAAAGTTGGTTCTTGCAGTCTTTCTAATTACTGGTATGGAAGACAACCCCTTCCAGATTTAGCCGGATTATTTATTGGTTGGGAAGGAACTACAGGGATTATAACTAAAATGGCTGTAAAATTATGGCCAAAATTACCCTATCGAACTACTTATCTTGCTATAGGTGCAAAAATGAAATTTGGCGTTCCTGTAATGTTAAAACTATCGAAAGCTGGGTTAGGCATTTGTGATATTTATTTTGTAAATCTCGGGTGGCTTCAATCAGTTCAAGAATTAAATGAAAAGGATGTAATCAAAGATCCAGTAAAAAATAAAATGCCGGATTTTTTTGGACTTATAACAACCCAAGCTTATACTGAAAAACAACATAAAGCGCAATGTGAAGCAATTGAAGCTATTTGCACGGAAAGTAAACTTAGAATTAGACCTACAGAAGAGACTCAGGCCCCAATTCAATTATGGGGTTGTTGGAATTTCGCCAGAGTAGGTGGAGGACAATGGATTGGCTCTTACTGCTCAACTCGAGACATAGTAAAATATTATGAACAATCAAGAGAAATCTGTATTAAATATGGAAGACCTCCACAATTTTATAGCAGACTTATGTTTGGTGGTCATTATTGCGTTGCTCGCACAAATATTAACTTCAATAAAAATGATCCAAATGAGATAAAAATTGCTCGTAAACTTTTAAAAGAAATATATGATGTAGTTCAGGAATTAGATGGTGTTGTTATGTATAAACCTACAAAATGGGCCGTTCAGACTTATCATGACAAAACACTTCCCGCAACAAGTGATTTAATAAGAAAAATCAAGCAACTTCTAGATCCTAATAATATTATGAACCCAAGACAGGGAATTGGAGGTGATTAAAATGGAGAAAGAGAAAAAAATTGAATATATTAAAGAAAAAGGGATATCCAAACTCGTTTTAGAACACGAGAATCATAAACTTGAAAGAAATAAACAGTTGGAACATTATGAAGATGTTATGTATCAGTGTGGAAAATGTGGTACTTGCAGAACTATTTTTAAAGAAGCAGGTTGGGAACGTGTCTGTCCATCCGGTGAATTTGGAGGATTTGAAGCCTTTTATCTCGGAGGAAAAAATCTTCTAACATGGGGAATAACCTCTGGTCAGATTAAATGGACTGAAAATTTGGCTAAGATTTTTTATCAATGTTCAGTTTGCTTGGCTTGTACTCAACAATGTCAAATCCCAGAAATTCATCATTATGCGGGTGAATGGCTTATGGCAATGAGGGAAGAAGCTGTCCGTTTAGGTTTTGGACCCATGTCAGAACAAAAACGATATACTGAACATATTATGAAAGAAAATAATCCCTACTTAGAAAAACATGAAAATCGATTGGATTGGTTGCCATCAAACATTAAACAATCACCAAATGCAAAATTATTATATTTTGTTGGTTGTACTTCGAGTTACAGGGAACAAAATGTTGCAATTTCTACAGCCGAAATATTGAATTCATTACAGATAGAATTTAAAATTCTTAAAGATGAATATTGCTGTGGATCTCCAGTATATATGACGGGACAAACTCAAAAAGCGAAAAAAATAGCTGAAAAAAACATAGAGATCTTTAAAGATTCTGGGATCGAGAAAATTATTACATCTTGCGCTGGATGTTATAGAACATTAAAAGATACTTACCCAAAAAAATTTGGTCTTGACCACGGAATTGAAGTTATTCACTTACCTGAATTTCTATTAGACAAATTAAATAGCGGCACATTAAAATTTAACAACCAAATTAACATGAAAATAACATATCATGATCCATGCCATATTGGACGGCATATGGGTATATATGAAACTCCAAGAGAAATTTTAAAGAAAATACCAGGAATTGAACTTGTGGAAATGATTCGAAATAGACATAATGCTTGGTGTTGTGGTTCAGGTGGTGGGGTTCGATCAGCTTTCAAGGATTTATCTGCCTTTGCTGCAAATGAACGAATTGAAGAAGCAAAAAAAACTGCAGCTGAGGCGATTGTTTCATGATGTCCTTTCTGTTTAAACCAATTTAAAACACATATTAAAAATAATGAAATTAAAGCTCTTGATATTTCTGAGTTGGTTAGAAAAGTAATTTAATTCCTCTCAAATGAAATAAAAATTTTAAAAAAAATCGAGAACAAAACATTTAAAAACAATTTTTTTATTTTTTATTACCTTTCATAAATCAATTGTTCAAATTTTTAAAAATATATAAATGAAAAGCTTGAAAAAAATTGCCTGATGATTTCAGAATTGATCCATGGGGCTCATCCGTTCTTTATGATGAAGACTACGAGAGATTAATTAAAGAATTTGGTATTCAAGAAGTTAGTTTTACGGATAAGGAAAAAATGAGCACAAATCGGTTTTTTAGGAGAAAAATAATTTTTGGACATCGTGATTTGGATGCAATATTGAAAGCTATAGATAATAAAAAACCTTGGGCAGTTATGTCAGGAATAAAACCTAGCGGTCCTTTTCATTTAGGTACGCTCACAGTAGCATTAGAGATTGTGGAATTTCAAAAAATGGGAGCAAAAGCCTATTACTGCATCGCGGATATCGAATCTTATGAAGATAATGGAATTTCTTATAAAGACGCTGAACCGGATGCCGTTGATAACTTGGCTGATATATTAGCATTAGGTTTGGATCCTGACCCAAAAAAAACCTATATTTGGCGCCAATCAGAAGAAAGAATAGTTAAGGACGTAGCGTTTAAAGTAGGAAGATTAGTAACACAAAATATGGTAAATGCTATCTATGGAGAAAAACCTTTTGGATTATATTTAGCGGCGTTGATTCAAGTTGGTGATATTGTTTTACCGCAAGTATTAGATGGACCGCAACCCACAATTGTTCCCGTCGGTATTGATCAAGATCCTCATCTTAGATTAACCAGAGATTTAACACGACGTTATTATAAAAACTTTTTTGTGCCAGGAGCAACATATCATAAATTGCTTAAAGGACTTGATGGCTCTGATAAAATGGCTAAGAGAAATCCAAATAGCTATTTTGATTTCAACGAATCGCTAGAATCTATTGAAAAGAAAATAAAAGGTGGGTTTACTGGTGGGCGTAAAGATAAAAAGGAGCAAGAACAATTAGGTGGTCAACCTGACATTTGTATGATCTATAAAATCGAAATGTATCATTTTGAAGAAGATGATAAAAAATTAGAAGAAATCTATAAAGAATGCGTTTCAGGCCAATTAATGTGTGGAGATCATAAGAAACAATGCGTTGAGAAGGTTTTAAAATTTATTAAAGAACATAGAAAAAAGAAAGAAAAATTAATTGACAGAGCGAGAATGATTTTAAATATAGAATAAATAATTAATTATATAATCTCTTTTAAAATTGCAATAGTTTCATCCTTTAAATTTACAAATTCTTCTTCAAACTTATCTTTTGAATCTCTATCAAAAAGGCTTGATATGAAAAAATTCTCATTCCCCACTTCGATTCTATGTAAATAGGAAATAATATTCCCCTCCATATCTGTAAGTTCGTTCATTAAAGTGTTTTCCTCTTCCATTCTTTTCAATAAAAAGAGATGTTCTCTAACATCTTCTAAAAACTCAATATACATGTCTGAATTGATATTATCACTATAAAATTCACTTATAATTATTCCATTTTTATCAAAAAGAATAAGCGATAAACAATTTAAAATCCCTATATATTTTTCTAATAACTCTGATAGCTCAAAAAACTTCTTGTCAAACAGAGAGAGTCCATATGAAACCAATTGCACTATTGATATGATATCATAAATCGATGTTTGTTGGAATAAAATCTTTAAATCAGGAAAATCATCTGCAATCTTTTGTTTTAATTCCATAACCCAATTTATTAATTTATCATCAATTCTTAAGTCGGGATCGAATTTATGAAAGGTTACAATTACAGAAACGTCCATATCATTATCTGAAAAAAATTCTAGAATCTCACCTAAATATTCTAGTGATTGGGGGATTCTTGGTTTATCCTGAATATCTATTAAATAAACCAATAAATCAGTATCCGCAAAATAAAATTCTGCTTTCGCCTTATATAGTTCACGATACTGACTCTGACCACCCATATCCCAAAATTTTACGTCATTTCCTAAAAATTTTGTGCTCTGATAATTTACTTTTATTGTGGGTTTTAATTCCGAAATTTCCTTTTCAAAATTATATTTTCTCTCTAAAGCGGTAAGTATACTCGTCTTACCCGCATTGTCCAAGCCTGAAAAAATGATTTTAACAAAATTCTCTTTGCTTTCACTCAAACTATTTTACCTCTAAAATAATAATCGAGATTTAAATTATATATAAAAAAATTGGCTTATATTATTATCATTTTATATTAATACTTCTCTTAATCATATTCATCTGTATTAAAGTCATTAATAATTTTAATCCTTTCATCAATTCCAAAAACAATCGCCATTAACTTTTCACTATCGGGGTCTGGGTCTTCCATAACAAAATAAAACTCTTTATCTCTAATATTAATGCCGATTTCCATATCCCCGCACCTTTCTGGTAATATTTTTGCAACCTCTGGAGTAGCTTTCTCTTTTAATATCTCATAAACTTCATCTTCAGTCTTACTTTGTTCCATTCTAAGCTTTTTTACCTCAGTCATTTCGAACGACCCTAATTTCTCTCCTACTTTTATATTAAGATCTTTCCAGAAATTAAATAACTCCTCAATTTTATTCATAAATAATTTGTCTTTTTCATGTTATTTTTAATTTTTTATTTATATCATAATATCCCAATAACATAACGTATTATGTGCAAGACATCCAAATATTTTGTTCTTTTATAAATAGAGTTGAGAAATGTTCTATAACTCAAAATAGAATAAGTAAAAAAAAAATAAAAGGTGGTTATGGGTGAGTTATTCTACAAATAACTTTTTAGAATCCATTCAATATCAAATTTTCTTAATGAAAAATGTACTCGTTAAAGACAATTCTTATAAAAGTCAATTAGAAAGAATGAAAAAATCTGTTCAAGAAATAGGTGAAAGTCTGGAATTAATCAGGCGTCGAAGTGATTTTAGGTTAGTCATGGCAGAATTAACTAAAATGATCGAAAAAATTAAATAATTTTTTTTTTCCATTATAGAGAAAATTAGTTATTCCCCAATTATTGTAACGAAAATTTTTCTCTGTCGATTTTTCTCATCGCACTCTACAAAAATAAGATTTTGCCATTGGCCTAGAATTAATCTTTTATTATTAAAAGGAATTGTGATCGAAGTTTTTAAGAGGAAGCTTCTCAGATGCCCCGCTCCATTATGGTCTCCCCAAGTATTATGGTGTTTATAGTTTCGATCATATGGAATAATTCTTTCTAAAAATTCTTCTATATCATGTTTGACTAATCCAGGTTCGTACTCTACAGTTGAGATTGCCCCTGTAGAGCCAGCGACATGAATATTTACGATTCCATTATCGATAGAACTTTCTTTTACAGCATTACTAACTTGTTCTGTTATATTTACTACATCGCAATAGCTTTTAGTTCGAATTGAGAATTGAGAATTTTTTACGGTCATTTTAATATACACCTATTGAATTTATTTATTATATTAATTTAATTAATTTATACTATTAATTTAATCAGTAAGCATAATAAAAAAATAAGTTTTGATTGGATTTTGAGCGAAAATAAACTTAAGGAATTTTTAAGTAAAATAACTAATGCCAAGAATGAGCTACCTTATTATTTGAATATCTTAGTTAAACCGGGGAAGAAATTATTTGATTTTAAAATAAAAAAATTGCCTTCAAATATGCTTAAGCTTACAGCACATGAAGACAAAAGTGGTTGGTTCGTGCGCTCTTATCATATTCCTCTAGATAATTTAACCCTTACATTAGATTCGAAAAAAAAAGAAGTTTTAAGATTATTAAATGAACCAAAGAAAGTATTTAATCGAGATACAAGAGAAGTATTAGAAGAGATTTTAAGAAGATATGAGGAAATACTTCAAGGAAGTGGAACAGGGAAATTTAATTTTAAAACTTCACGATTTAAAAAAAAGAAAGAATTTAAAATGGGTGTTCAAAAGAAAGGTTTTTGAATTTTCATCTAATTTTACTTCCAGGCGGAACCAAATCTTTCTTATCTTCTTCTAATTTAAGTAGAAATGGTTTATTCTCCACATCTGCCGCCAATACCATGCCATTAGATTGAACTCCCATTAATTTTCTTGGTTTTAAATTCAGGAGCACAACTACTTTTTGCCCCATAAGTTCTTCGGGAGTATAATTTTGAGCCATGCCAGCAACTATCTGGCGAGGTCGGTCTTCCCCACAATCAACCATCATTTTTAATAAATTTTTCGATTTGGGGATTCTTTCACATTCTTTAATTAGACCTATTCGAAGATCTAGATTCATAAATTCTTCATAAGTTATTTCCATAATTACAACCTTTTATAATTTTATTATATCTGATAAATCTGATAAATCGACCTTTTCTGCTTTTTCGGGTTTTTTTGCTTGATAAGGGTTTTCAATTTCTTGAATCCTGCGAGCAAATGTTAAATATCCAGTATGACCAATCATTCTTGTTGTTGGTCTGGTTGCATTTTCTTTTACAATAATTCTTCTTTTAATTAATTCAAAGGTGTTTATATCATAAAATTCTTCACCTTCCAAGGCTACTACGGTTTTTTTTACTTGTTCTATTGTTGGTGAGAATGACGCAAAAGTTCCACTTAATTTCAGAAAGTTTTTAACTCTCTTTATTGCTAACCATGGTGTTGCGAGATCCAAAACTACAGAATCAAGATCACTATGTTCAACATCTTTTAGAATATCTCCATATTCAATAGAAACCACATTTTCAAGTTTTGCTTTTTGAATATTTTTTTTTGCTTGTTTTAATGATTTTTCTCTTATATCATACGAAAAAATATGCCCATTAGGTTTAACATAATTGCCTAAGATACATGTTAGAGCTCCAGAGCCTGTTCCTGCTTCTAAAACTAAAGATCCAGGACCAATCCCAGTATACATTAAAATTAATCCACAATCTTCGGGATAAAGAATTTGTGTAGTTCTTCCCATTTTTAAAATAAAATCACTTGGTAATGGCTTAAAAACTCTCATTTTAAAACCTTGAGGCTTTGTAAAAATACAAGTTCCATATTGTTTTCCAATTATATCATCAAAATAGACTATTCCCTTATGAGTCGCAAAATTCTCACCTTGTCGAACTTTTAGCAGCCATTTCCTTTTTCTATCATACATAAGTAGAATATGGTCAGTATCCTTAATTATATTCAAATTTAGGTCGATTGTTTAATTTATTTATATATTATTTAATTGTTAGGTTTTGTAATGGTTTAAATTTTTTCAATATTTTAATAATCATGATACACAATCT
>JABUBO010000459.1_pt1 | contig 13093 bp, 11 predicted proteins | sample 7240361 | NCBI WGS metagenome assembly JABUBO01 (sample SAMN07256346, study PRJNA390944) | subsurface metagenome | isolation source: Methane hydrate marine sediment | place: Pacific Ocean: Eastern North Pacific, ODP site
TAAAACTTCGCCAATGTCGTCAATCTCCCAACCAATGCAATGACGTTTTCGGAAATCAAGTTTTGTAACACCGACCATCAATCCGTTGCTGCACACAAGCCTATACCATCCAAGAAAAGCCATGAATCTCGCGCTTCCTTCCACAGAATTAAAACACTGTAACCTCAAACGCATGTTATCTCCGTTCTCATCTATACTAAAAGAGTAGCTTTCGTCTTCGGGAAAAAGAAAACTCAAGGCCATCCGTTCACCAAACTCGGTGATTGTTAGTTTTATCTCAATGCGTTCAGTATTAATGCCTATGCTCCTTATCGCATTAACCGCAGCATCAAAAACTTCATAATGCTGAATAAGCTTATATTTCTTTGAGACCACTCCGATAGGCATCTCCATCTCATTTTGATTGGCTGGCGTTTGTACAACGGTATTAAGGTTCGGGTTTATTACAGAATTTCCTGCTGAATATATTGCAAAAGGTTTAACATAGAAGCTTGGAAGCAAAGAACGTATCTCCACAATCCTTCCTGTGTGTTCTTTTACTTTTGACCCCATCCAGAGCATGTGATTGTCTGAATCCTCGCTTCTTGATCCCTCTTGTATCGATATGTGCTGATCCATAGTTTCTCTCCTTAGCCACAATAAAAAAGGGCACCGCTACATCGTGCTCGCTCAAGGCCCGGCAAGGCCCATCGGTAACACGCAAGCGGCACCCGTTTTGCCAATTAGGCAAACGAGCACCGACTTTCCTGCGTTTACCGATTCGATATTTGCCGGTTTAGAACGAAACGCTTAAAGTCCGGTGGACTTCAATATTCAATTGTCGAGTGTCTTTATACTGCTTTTATAGCTGACAGGCAAGGAAAAATACGCTAAAATGCTGACAATAAAACAAGGCTCAAAATAGGCTATAAAATAGTGGTCGGCTGGAAAGTATTGAATGAATATAAACCAAGATAAACTGAGTATACTGCAAAAGCAATTTGAGGGGGCAGCCAATCAGTTTCCGGAAATGGTCTATTACACCGCCATGCTGTCCGTTGAAGATTACAAAAACCATGGTCACCTTACGAGAAATGCGTGTTTTTACGAAGCAGACAACGTATCAGAGGTAATGAAAAAAAAACTGGATCCTTGGCGAATTGACTTCTTCGGGAAGGAAATCCACGCTTGGGATGATGGTCGTTACGACTCGCCAGTCATAAGGGATGGGCCGAGTAATCATTATCACTGGCTGGTGCGTCCTATCGGTCAAATTTGGGACACACTGCCTGCCATGCAGAGGATTCACACTTTGACTCAGCAGGCATCTATTATTTTGAAGCAGCTCTATGGTATCATAGGCGGCTTGAATAGAACAACTCATGCGCAATCGAACTATTTGTCGCACTGGTTTCGGGCTATGCTTGAAATTCTAATTGACGAAAAGCATGAGTCCTCATTCATTCTGGAAGAGTTAAGTTACCTTAACAAAGAATTTTTTGTAGCTGAAAAAACACAGAATGTAGAACTGATACAAAAGTTGCTTTCTGAAAGACCTCCCACTTTTGACGGAATAAGTGATGTTTTTCTCAAATCCGCACTGGTCTGTACTATTCTGATAGATCGACTTAGAAAGAATGATGCCGACAAGCCAAAAGTAACAGAGGATGATGAACTCATAAAAGCTGGGGCTGCAAAGGAGCTCGTCTCTGCAGCGAGTGGGGCTCTCGAACTCATTTCAAATACAGATGACTTAAACTCCACTCTACGATCTGAGCAAGTGCAAAATTTAGAAGCCAAGATAATCGTTTTGGGCCACGAGTGTGGGCTATTGGAAGAATATCAAAGAGTGGGTTTAAATGCTGACAGTTACTACCGTGAGCAATACGCCTACGATACTTGCATTTTTCCAGAAGAGCTCGGTGAATTTGAATGGTCTGTCCCAAAAGAATTACGGGTTTTGTGTGAAAAAGCCAAGATGCTTATAAATAAAGCACCGGAAGAAACAGGGCAGAAAAGTAAGCCTGCTGAAGAGCCGTCAAAAGAAGCTAAAAATGTTTTCAAGAAGGATGGGGACTTTTGGCAAGTCGCATATCAGAGCAATGATACAACTACAATTAAAGATAGCAAGGGGATGTCTTATATTGCCCGTCTCTTGGAGAAACCCAACGAACCTATCGCTGCACTTAGCCTGGCTAATCCGAAAAGCGATACTAAACTTATGATTCAGGGTAAGGCGGTAGAAAATGACACGGTTAGTAGCGATTCCGGTAAACCTCAAGAAATAATTGACGAAGATACCCTCCAGTCCTGCCAAAAACGGATTATCGATATTAATAATGAACTGGCTGATGCAGAAAAGAATAATGATTTGGCAGCACAAGAGCGGCTGGAAGCAGAAAAAGAGCAAATACTTTCCGAGCTGAATGCAGTTCGCAATTTGAAGGGTGAGAGCAGAAGCTTTACCGACAACCTCGTCAAAGCCCGTAAAGCTGTTACGAATGCGATTAAGCGTGCGCTCGAAAATATCAAAACGCACAGTATGCCGCTTTACCAACACCTCGATAATTCCATTCAACGGGGGATAGACTTCGCGTACAAGCCCGACAGACAGACCAACTGGCAATTATAAAAAACTTCTAAATTCTCCCCTTGCTACACGATTTGTAGCATTGCTACGCCATTTGTAGCACCTGATAGGTAAAGACATATCATTATTTTACCTGAAAGGACAAGACAAATGGCAAAAGAAAACACAGGTCAGAACGCGGAAAAACTTTTAAGCACAAGGGCTGTAGCTAAAATCCTAAGCCTAAGCTCCCGCACCGTACACAGGCTAAACTCATCGGGGCTGATAATAAAGCCGCTTAGAATTTCGGGCAGCGTGCGCTATGTCCAGTCAGAGCTAATGGCTTGGATTCAGGCAAAAATGCCCAACCGTTCGGAATGGGAAGCTATGAAAGGGGCTGAAAATGTTAGGCAATAAAGATAAGGCCGCCACCTCGGCAGAAGCAACGGCCCAAAACTACAATCAACTAAATGAATCATACCAAAGCTGTGCGTCAAAGGGAAGTACAAATTTGGAGCAAATCGCAAATCTTTTGCTTACCTTAGCTGTTGCTGACTTATCAGAAGCCCAAAGGCTTTCCGGCTGGCTTTTATTCAAGCGGAAACTTCACCTCTATTACTCGGAAGCTGGATCATGAAACAGCAGGAAAGAATAGCCGGACACCGATTGCAGATACCAAAACTATATCGGGGCATCTACGACAAAGCTGTTAGCGGTAAGAGCCGGAAAGCTGCTATGCACGCCTTCTGCCTGGAATGTTGCGGCTGGGTGATTAAAGAAGTGTATTTGTGTACATCACCACAATGCCCGCTGTTTTTATATCGGTCAAAGTCCAGAGCTTCACAGGGAGCGCCTGAGAGCGTTTCAAACGAGCCAGAACCGAAAAACTCCAGCAATGAGGGCAATGGGTAGGGTATGGCGACGACACAGCAAAATAGAGCTGAACATGAACAGGGCAGCAAGAAAAAAAGCAATAGTGAGACAAGTCTGACTATTGTGGAAATCAACCCTCGTAAACTAAAGCCAAGTCCAGAGAATAACAAGATTTATAATCCGATTGACCCCGAAGATCCCGCGATTAAAGAGCTTGCCCGCGAAATTGCCGAGGATGGCGTTCTTGAGCCGTTAGTCATATCGACTGACAATCATATTATCTCAGGACATAGACGGTGTGAGGCGGCAATACTGGCCGGTCTGAAGGTTGTGCCATGCCGTATAGAAAAGATTCGGCATAGTGATCCTAAATTTATGGATAGGCTGGTCAGCTACAACACACAGCGCATCAAGAATCGAGGTGAACAGTTGCGGGAAGCAGTAGTCAAATCCAATCCCGATGAGGCGTACAGGCAGTTAATTGCCTTTCGCAAAGAGAAGACAGAAATTAAAACCGAAACAATTAGCATCGGCCAAAGGGGCCAGCGGAAACGAATTTCAAAACTCAAGTTCAAGATGGTCAAGGTAGTGAAAGATGTAATAAATACAAACCGTAAATTTTGGCCATTGTCAGATCGTCAGATTCATTATAGACTGCTAAACAATCCACCACTGAGAAATACAAATCGCCCGGGCAGTGTTTACAGAAATGACCGCGCTAGTTATGGGGATTTGTGCAATGTTCTGACGCGCCTAAGGTTGACAGGCGAAATCCCGATGACCGCAATTGCCGACCCTACCAGGCCAATATCAAACTGGTATGTACACAACAGCCCCCAGGATTTTGCCCGTGAGGAACTGGACAATTTTCTTAAAGGTTATCAGCGCAATTTGCAACAGTCACAGCCAATACACATTGAAGTTGTCGCCGAGAAGATGACTGTACAGTCCATTATAGAGCCGGTATGCGGCAGGTTTAATATCCCATATATGATTGGCCGGGGCTACACCAGTTTGCCAGCACGTAATGAAATAGTAAAGAGGTATCAACGAAGCGGAAAAGATCGGCTTCTCTTGCTTATATTGGGTGACTTTGACCCCGAGGGCATAAACATCGGCGAAAGCCTGTTGCAGTCGCTACGCGAAGACTTCAACGAATATAATACTGAGGCTGTCCGTGTCGGCCTGAATCCTGAACATGTTGAGCGGTTTAACCTCAGCGACAACACCGCAGAGGCCAAAGAGACATCAGCAAGATACAAGGGCTTTGTGAAACGCTTTGGAAAAAAAGTCTATGAGTTAGAATCCATTACACCGGGACAGTTGCAGCACATTCTGTCTGAAGCTATCGACAGCGTTATCGACACTGAACTATTCAACACCGAACTTAAGGCTGAACGATCAGACGCGGCATATCTTCAGGTTGTGCGTGAGAGAATTTATGACAATGCCCTCGATTTGCTCAAGGACTGCGAGGCTGAGCAACTTGACGCTGGTGATGATATCGAGTTTTAAACATCTTGAGGCAGAAAAAGTTATGACTAAAGGAAACTATAATTATACGGCTAACACCAAACTTTGTAATTATGTCCGGCTAAAGTATCGAAATCAGCTTTCTAATGGAGCTTTGCAATTGTATCTATTTGGGATGCCATATTTGGAGCAAAAGCAGTCAGGATTATGTCAGCAGGTTACAGCTAATTATGATGAAATTGGTAAGGCTGCTTGTAAAGATTATTCCGGCCTGAAAAGGCCGCTCTTGGAACTTCAAAATGTTCTTTGTGACGTTCAGTTTGGTAAACCCATCAAGGACGGTAAAAGAGCGACAGTAATTCGCAGATACAATCTTTCTGAATTGCAAGAAAGTAAACGGAAATCCAAGATAATCGACAAAAGCCCTGCTCATGCTAAGAAGCTATCTGAAATACTTGAAAGCCGTACATTTGTTTATGGCGATAAGCCAGAATGCAAACCATATTGGAATATTGCCAAGACCGGCAGGGTAATATCTAATAGGCCAAACGTGCAGGGAGACAGCAAAAAAGAGCGAATAAAAAACCTCCGCTGCGGTTTACAAAAAGACCATATCTTGTTTGATCTTGATATAAAACAGGCCGAGCCATCAATAATCCAACAAGTCTTAAAGTATAAATTCGATTCCGATCCTTACGATTTACTTGCAAATATTAGAGGGTTTGACCGTAAAAAAGCAAAATCTGAGATTAACATGCTGGCTTATGCGAAAAGTGCTGTTGAAATCGTTCAACATTGGCCAGCAAATGCTCAAGAGCTGTTTGAAGCTTATGCTGAGGCACTGGATAAGTACAAAGCCAAATTGTGGGAATCTGGAAGACCTATCGGTAAACAGCGACGATTTGCAGATACACTGGGAGGGTCAAGGATATCTGCTGATAGAGGGCAGCGAAACCATAAAGGCAGGGTATTCAATTGGCGTATTCAGGGAACCGTAGCGGATATCATAAATTCCGCCTCTCTTGAAATCATCCAGAGAGAAAAAACAGAGGGCTGGATGCTTCTTTTTCCTGTACATGATAGTATTTATGTTGTTGGAAAAATCCAACAGTCAGAAGAGTTAAAACAAGTGATTGTTAGAAAAGCTAAAGATTTAGGCCTGGATTTATCAGTAGATGTTAAGTCATACGTTGTTGGAAAAAGCCAATAACAAAAATACGGCCTGGCTGTTTGAAAAATCCAACCCTTATACCAAGTAGGTTGTTCAGGGTAGAACGTGTAGCAATGTGTGTTTATTGAAAAAAAATAGTGTCGGTAACAAAAAGGAAAATAATTAAAATTAGGGCTTGACTTTACCGAGTACATAAAGTATTTTATGTTTTATGAAGAAGAAAAAGGCAAAGATGGGCAGACCGGCATTAAAAGTCAAAGACAGAAGGACTAAGATTGCAACACTGAGACTAAAACCTTCTGAGCGGAAAGAGTTGGAAAAAGATGCAAAAGCTAAAGGGCTTTCATTATCAACGTATCTGCTGGAATGTTGGCAGAAATCGAAGGATTAGAAAAAGGCAAGGTGATATTATGGCAAGTTTAATTCGGCGAAAATACAAGGCAAAGGACAAGAATGGTAAAATTGTTACCAAGCAAAGCCCTTACTGGTACATCGACTACAAGGGCATTGATGGTGTACGAAAACGAATCAAGGGCTTTAAGGACAAGGCTGCAACTGCTCAATTGGCTGCAAAGTTGGAACGGGAAGCAGAACTTGCTCGGGCTGGCATTGTCGACAAGTACAAAATACACCGAAAAACACCACTGGTTAAACATCTGGAAGATTTCAAGGCCAGCTTGATAAACAAAGGTACAACTTTAAAACAAGCCCGTTTGGTTTACAATCGAGCAAAAGCGGTAATTGACAGCGGCAAGTTTGTTTATATGTCTGATGTCTCAGCTTCAAAAACGCAACGATACTTGGCAGAGCGTAGACGGGATGGTTTGAGCATACGCAGCAGTAATTTCTATTTGCAAGCGACCAAACAATTTTGCCGCTGGCTGGTAGCCGACAACAGAACCGGCGAATAACGGTTTTGCCTAATATCCCTGACGAAAATCCCTTGGCTTACCTACAAGGCCAGAATCCTAACACGGATATACGCCATCCTCGGCGTGCATTAACGACCGATGAGTTAAATCGGCTCCTTGAGACCACCGCTAAAGGATCGAAGCACCACCGTATGACAGGTAAAGAGCGGTTTATGCTTTATACGCTTGCTGTGAGTACAGGATTTAGAGCAAATGAGTTAGCCTCTCTTACATGGCAGTCGTTTAACCTGAGTGATTCTAAGCCGTGTGTAACTGTCTCGGCAGCCTACAGCAAACATCGCAGAGACGATGTCCAGCCATTACGTTTGGATATGGCAAGTCAATTGGATGCTTGGAAATCTGAATTACAGGCTAAGGAAAATACAAAAGTATTCGCCACTTTTAACCCTAACAAAGGTGCCGATATACTGAAGAAAGACCTCGAAGCTGCTGGAATTGAATATGAAGATGCTGCTGGTCGGTTTGCAGACTTTCACTCCTTGAGGCATAGCTTCGCAAGCATACTCAATCAAAGCGGTGTCTCGCCTAAAGTTGCACAATCTCTACTAAGGCACAGTACCATTGGCCTGACAATGGACACTTATACCCATATCGGATTGTATGACGAAAGAGCAGCTCTCGATTCCATGCCCAAACTGCCAGGTCTGGATAAGGATGGAGCCAATGAAAACAAATCGGTAGCCTTGAAAACGGGAACCGATGATTTACCTATAACAAGTGACAAACCTGTGTACAAACCAGTGTACAAAAAACTTGCAAAAAACGCTTACTTTGATAGTAACCAGATTTCTACGAATGGCACAGGTGAACATCAAGCACTCGAAACAAAGGATATTTGTAAGTCTTTAGATTCAGGGATATTAGGCAAGAAAAATAATCAAATGTCCACACTTGGCACGGGGGGAAACAACAGGCGGCGGCCGGATTCGAACCGGCGAATAACGGTTTTGCAAACCGTCGCCTTAGGCCTCTTGGCTACGCCGCCAGATTTGAATAACCGATGATTTTACACTTAATTGCCCCGTTTTGCAATAAAATTTGATGTTATTTTGTAGTGAAGATTATGCAATATAGTGAAGATTATGAGATTTTTGCAATATTTTGACAAGACAAAGCGTCTGTGCTCTTATAACGAAGGACTAATAGTTCAAAAGGGCCTTGCCTGATTTTTTGGTTATAGGCATATAAGTTGATAAAAGTGCAGATTTTACCGGAACCTGCGGCGTGAAACTGACGGCAAATATTCAAAATTGGGAGCACTTACGGTGGGGGGAGATTTTGGTCTTTATTTAACAACACCTTATCATATAATGAGCTACATTCGAGTAAAAAATAGCAATAGGCAAATGGTAAGTGTATTGGAGAAGAATTTTATGCTCTGTAAATTTCGACCTGTAACGTTGTTATGCTGGGTGCTCGGCATTGCTGTTGTCCTTGGCTTTGCCGGTGCGTGCAGCCCCCAGTACCACAAAGCTGATGCCGATAAAGAAGTTTATAAGATTATTGACGACAAATGGCAGGATGACTTCGGTATAAAAGCTAATTATACAATCAGTGATTCTAATGACCCGGCATCACCAAATGACGTTGAAATTGCAGAAATGATACCGGAATCAAGAATTCTAAATCTTCAACAGGCCGTTGAAATTGCCACAAAATTTAATCGGGACTATCAGTTTCAAAAAGAAGAACTTTACAAATCAGCACTAAGTTTAACGGGAACACGTTATAATTACGGATTAAAATGGTTTGGGACAATTGACGGAACTTATACGGATGATAAGGCCACTGGTGGAGACCATGACTATGACGATGTAACTATTGAAACTTCAACGGGCGCACGAACAGACGAGAAAACAGGACCGTTACTTGATAGTGTGTTATTCAATGTTGGTATCGCAATTGATTGGACACGTTTTCTTACCGGAGACCCAAGAACTACATTGGGTTCAGTTTTGAGCGGCGGTGTGGCGATACCTTTACTTGGTGCCGGTACCGGCAAAGTCGCCCGGGAGAATTTGACTCAGGCCGAGCGGGATGTTTTATATCGAATACGTACATTCAACCGCTATCGTAAGACGTTTGTAGTTGATATTATAAATGATTACTATGGTGTGTTGCAGGCAAGGGACAGAGTGGACATTTCTAAAGCAAGCTATCAAAGACAGATTGAATCAACTAACCAATTGAAAATGGAGGTTAAAGTCGGTCAAAGGGCACCATCCGAGGCGGATGAGGCCATGCAGAATTTACTTAGTGCAGAAAACAAGCTCATTAGAGACCAACAAAGTTATGAACAGGCCCTTGACGAATTCAAAATAAGGTTATCTTTACCGACCGATGCTAACCTCGTATTGGATCAGAAAGAGCTGACAGCGCTGGAAGAAATTGGCATAAGCCAGCCTGAATATACGGAAGCCGAAGCAATGGAAATGGCATTGGCTCGGCGACTGGACCTGGCTAACACAAGAGACGAGACTGAAGATGCGGCGCGCAAACTTGAATTAGCTGCTGAAGGGCTTGGTGTGCAACTAAATCTTACCGGCAGCTCCGAGGTAAGCTCGACAGGGGAGACCGAAGTTGACAGATTAGAATTCCATCAGGGCATCTATAGTCTTGGTTTTGCAGCTGATTTGCCGTTAGACCGAAAATCTGAACGTAATGCTTATCGAGAGGCACTGATATCAATGGAACGGCAACAGCGCGGATATGATGATAAATCTGAGAATGTCAAATTGGACGTGCGCAAGGCTTATCGTGACCTGGCCGAGACCGGAGAAAGTTACCGAATTCAGAAAGTCGGCCTGGAATTGGCTGAAAGGCGCGTCGAAGAGCAGAAATTGCTGTTAGAATACGGTCGAGGCACAATTCGACTTTTACTTGAAACAAATGATGACTTAGTTCAGGCCCAAAATGACCTTACGGGAGCTTTAGTCAATCATACGACTGCCAAAATGAGATTTTTTCGTGATGTTGGTATTTTGCAGGTTAAACCAGATGGAATGTGGGAGCAAAGAACACAATGAAAAATTACAAAGACACACATAATCAAAACGCATCGGAAAATCAAAGACAGCGTACCGGGAGACGCATTAAGCGGCGGTGGATGATTCTGCTGTTTATTGCTGTAGCAGTGCTGGTTACGGGATTAGTGGCCGCAGCGATAAAAAGGGATGCAGGCATAGACACTTCGAGTGGGGGAACCTTCACTGCACGCCTGGATAATTTGACCATCATTGTTACCGAAGGCGGCAGTATCAGGGCCCATAAATCAATAGAATACAAATGTAAGGTCCAAAGAGGAAGGGAGTCGGGAGATTTAACAATACTCACGGTCGTCCCTGCAGGCTATTATGTTACTCAAGAAGATGTAGATATCAACATGGTACTTGTACAATTGGATGCTTCGGCTTTGGAAGAGCGAGTGATACAAGAGGAGATGGAGCTTTCCAGTGACCAGGAAAGCGTTACCTCAGCGACAGAGTCGCGTGACATTCAGATAATACAAAATGAAAGCGATATCGCAGACGGCCAATTGAGAGTAAGGTTTGCCCTGTTGGACCTTCAGAAATATTTGGGCGCAGAAATCGCAGAGAAGCTGGTTAAAGACGTAAACGAAGTGTCAAACTTGACGGAACATATAGTCCCCTTTCTTGAGGAAGTAAAGACTGACCCGAATTTATTAGACGGTTCGGCTGCCGGGGAGGAATTGAAAAGATTACAGGATGACATTGTCATGGCCGAGGGTAACTTAAGAAATGCAGAGGATACGTTGACGGGGACCAGAGTACTTCACGATGCTAATTACGTTTCCGACCTTGACCTTCAAAGAGACGAGCTGCTTGTACAAAATCGCAGGTTTTCGGAGGAAAGCTCTGAGGTGTCTCTGGCTTTATTTAGACAATACGATTTTCCAAAAAATGCCGAACAATACCTCAGTGACTACGTTGAGACCGGTCGCCAATTGCAGCGGGTTTATGCCCAGTGCCGTTCAAGGCTGGCCCAGGCCCAGGTGAGACTAAGTGGGTCCCAAGAACAGCTTTATTGGCAAGAAAAGAGGGTCAAAGATATAAAACAGAATATCGAGTATTGTACAATTAAAGCACGAGCTCCGGGTCTGGTAGTATATGGTACCGGTGGTACCGCAGACATGTTTAGGTCTATGCGATATAGGGGTGGAGGTAGCAGCGGAGTTATTGCTGAAGGCGAATCAGTTTCTGAGGGGCAGACGATTATATCGATGCCCGATACTGCTACAATGATTGCTGAAATCGGTGTCCACGAGACGGAGGTTGATAAGGTACAAGTGGGTCAGCCTGCAACGATAGTTATGGATGCTTTCCCCGACAGTGTATTGGAGGGCGAAGTGACTGAGGTAGCACCACTTCCAGACCAGCAGCGTGGTTTTATGAATCCCGACCTTAAGGTTTACAAAACCTTAGTTAGAATAGATGGTACCCATGATTTTCTCAGAAGTCGAATGTCGTGCAAGGTACAGATTCTCGTAAGACAATTAGAAGACACTGTAATTGTTCCTATTCAGGTAGTGTCGAATCGCGTTGGCAAAAAAGTCGTTTACGTTATAACCTCGCAGGGTCATCAGGAACGTGAAGTGAGAACGGGGCTTTTTAATGATACATTTGTGGAAATTATTGAAGGTTTGGAGGAAGGCGAGGAGATAATGCTCAATCCTCCTCTTTTCAGTGAATTGGGCAGTTCAGCCTCATTCCAACAACAACCGATACCACAGAGGAGAGAAAGGCCGGACGCGAATGATACGGAAACTCAAGGCCAGCCTGACGGTCAGCCTCGAGGGAGGAGAGCCGGACGGTCCGGGGATGGGCAAGGCACGCGCAGGGGAAGACCATCAGAGGGTGGAGAAAAGCCACAAGGTGGAGAACCCTCACAGGATATGAGACCACCGGAGGGTGGAGAAAGACCGCAGGGCAGGCAGTTAGAACTAACAGATGAAATGATTAATCGGATAATGAGTGGTATGGCACAGTTCGATCCGGAAAAGGCCAAAGAGCTGGGACAACTTCGTAAGAGTGACCCGGAAAAGTTCAAAGCAGAGCTTATGAAGAGTATGCAGAGTATGCGTAATAGAATGAGACAAGACGGAAGTGGTATGAGGCAGAGACAAGGCGATGCAGAAAGTGGACAAAACCGTTGACTTAAAAAATGATACTCCGATATTAGCGATGCAGCAACTGTGCAAGAATTACCAGCTTGGGACAGTGGAGCTGCGGGTGTTGCGCGAAATTGACCTGACCATCGCCAGCGGTGAATATGTAGCTATCATGGGACCCAGCGGTTCAGGCAAATCCACATTGCTCAATATGATAGGCTGCCTGGACCGTCCCACGAGCGGAGACTACCTGCTTGGTGGCAAGAATGTTTCCGAACTCGACGATGACCAGTTATCCTTAATACGTGGCGCCCGTATTGGTTTCATTTTTCAGTCGTTTAATCTGATTAACCAGCTAAATATCATAGAGAATATAGAGGTTCCGATGTATTACCAGGGCTATACCGAGGAGGAAAGTGCCGAACGCGCCAAGGAATTAGCCATAATGGTAGGACTTGGCGACAGGTTCGAGCATCGGCCTTCAGAACTAAGTGGTGGTCAGCAGCAGCGAGTAGCTATTGCCAGGTCATTAGCAAACGACCCTCTGATTATTTTGGCTGATGAGCCGACGGGCAATCTTGACTCGGAAAGCGGTGCGGAGATTCTGGAAATTCTTAACGATTTGCATGAACAGGGTAAAACGATGATAGCCGTTACCCACGATGAGGGTATCGCATCTGGTGCCGAAAGAGTCATACGTCTCTTAGACGGTCGCATAAAAAATCAGGAATATAATAGGCGGTAAAGACGTTATGTTCTTTTTTCGTTTAAAACGCACATTTAAGTTGGGTACAAAGAGCCTGTGGATGCACAGGCTGCGTTCGACTCTGACAATGTTAGGAATCATCTTCGGCGTATCTTCGGTTATTGCAATGCTTGCCATAGGTGAAGGGGCCAGTCGGGATGCACAGGAAAAGATTGCCCAGCTTGGCAGCACCAATATTATTATAAAAACAGTGGAGCCTCCT
>JABUBO010000460.1_pt1 | contig 13086 bp, 12 predicted proteins | sample 7240361 | NCBI WGS metagenome assembly JABUBO01 (sample SAMN07256346, study PRJNA390944) | subsurface metagenome | isolation source: Methane hydrate marine sediment | place: Pacific Ocean: Eastern North Pacific, ODP site
CTTGATCTCAACAGGACTCTTTATGCCGGCAACCTTCTCCACGAGCTCGGGCGCAAGGTCGCTCCTACCAGCGGATACCTCGAGGATGTCGGCCAGAAGGGTTGAGAACTCATAGCCGGAGGGGATGCCGAAGAAGCGGATGCCGTAGTCCTTATCCTGCTCTCCAAGAAGGATAATCGCCGGAACCATCTCCACCCCGAACTGCTTTGCATCATCCGAGTCGATCTGCAGATTGCGAATATCAAGGGTGATCTTATCCGAAAGCTCGGAAAGCTCAGTGAGTATCTCCTCGGTGGGCTGGCAGTACTCGCACTCAAGCTTCTGGGAAAAGAGCAGTATCTTGACCGGGCCTTTGAGTTTTTCATCGAACTGTTCTCGGATGTATTTTTTGTCCTCATCCTTCAACATTCCCATTATTAAGTCCTCCTTATTACTTTCCATTTACAATCAACGAGGAATGCCGAAGGAGGGAGTTGAACCCTCACGAGGTTTTATCCCCAACGGATTTTGAGTCCGCCGCGTCTCCAGTTCCGCCACTTCGGCATCTTTGCTACATTCTAGAACAAATCAAGACAGTGTCAAGTTTTTGACCTGCATGAGGGGAATACCATCCCAATCCGCATGTAATAAGATATCTCCTGAGTAACTACACCGCGGTGGATGAAAGAGGAGATCCGAAGCCTCTGAGTGCTCCTGGTGTTTCCGCACTTCCTGTATAGATTTGTAATCCTGCAGGATTAACCCGACAGGATTTATCCGGCGGAATCAATCCAGCAGGATTGGCATCAACAGGTAAAGGCGATTTTGTTTCTCCCGCTCGCCTGGGCCACGAAGGAGAGCGGCTGAGAGCGCGCCTGTTATCTCGAACACCACCTCATCGGATTCAAGGTGCCGCAGGACATCCAGAAGATAGGAGCCGTTGTAAGCGACCTCGAAGCTATCGCCCTTATAGGAGGCGGTGAGTTCCTCCTGGGCCTCTTCACCTTCGGGCGAGAACGCGAATAACTGAAGGTTCTTGCTGCCAAGAACGAACTTGATCTGTCTGGTGACCTGATTGGTAAAGATCATCATCCGCCGCAGGGCCGCTGTGAGCTCCTCACGGTGAACCGTGAGGAGATTGTTGATCTCGGCAGGTATAACCTTTTCATAATCGGGATAGGGTCCCTCGATCAGGCGGGAGACAACCTCGGTCGCCTCAAAGCTAAGACCGATCTTTGCCTCGTCAAGAAAGACATCAATGCTGCCTTCCAGCTCCTTGGGCAGGAAGCCAAAGATCTTTGTTGGAAGGATGTTGGACTGTTCTGAGATCTCCGGCACACTCTCTTTATCTTCGCTTAAAGCCATACGATGACCGTCTGTGGCAACCATTCGGTTACGCTGGGGTTTGATCTCCCAAAGAACACCTGTCATCGCGGGACGGTCCTCGCCTCTTGAGACCGCGAACTCAACCCCCTCAAATAGCCCTTTAAGAGAGGAGGCCTCGATGTTGAACTGGATCGCCGAAGGACGCTCGAACATCTTGGGAAATTCATCAGGATCAAGTATAGGAATCCGGAAGGTGCTTCGTCCAGCCTTCAGAATAACCCGGTTTTCTTCCTTTATGAACTCTATCTCCCCGGCTGTGCTTTCCTTTACTATCCCTGCAAGTTTACGGCCTGGAAGAAGAACGCGGGCTTCTTCTGCTGCCTCTATCTCGCTTGAGGTTTTTACATAGATGTCCAGATCTGTAGCCAGAAGGGTGAGGCGTCCTTTCTGTGTAGAACAAAGGATGCTTTGAATTATAGGATATGGCGTGCGTGAAGGAATAACAGGCACTATGCGATTTATTAACTCCTCCAGCCTATCCCTTGAGATTTTGAACCACATCTTTCCTCCTCTAATAATTCAACAACAGTAGAGACAAATATTACTTAGGTTGTTGTTGTTGTCAATGTGGAGTTGGTGGATTTCAGTGTAACCTTCAGTCGTATCAGAACTTAGATACGCAGAGGCATGTTGAGAATTCTGTTTACTAAAGGGGATATCTGTTGAAAACCAAGCGAGTCTCTCATAACCCACAATCCTATCCACGGTTTATCCTCTGTTCTATCCCCATAATCTTTTCCTTGAACTCAAGGTCCTCTTCGGTCAATCTTTTTATTTTATCTATTGCGTGAATCACGGTTGTATGATCTTTGCCTCCGAAGAAGCGGCCGATCTCTTTGAGTGAGATCCCCAGCATCTTGCGTATAATGAACATCGCCGACTGTCTGGCAAGGGCAAGTGGTGCTGTGCGTCGTCTGCCCTTTATCTCCTCGATTGTTACGTTGAACGTGCGCGCTACCTGTTTTGCTATACGGTTTGGTGTGGTTCGTGGCCGGTTCCTTAAAAGATCGTGAAGCACCTCCTCTGCAAGTGAGGTTGTAAGGCCTTGTCCTGTAAGTGATGAGAGAGCAAGCAGCCTTATCAGGGCGCCTTCAAGCTCGCGGACGTTTGAGCGAATCCTTGATGCGATGTAGTAGGCCACGTCCTGCGGCAGGCTCTGGCTCTCCGAGGAGGCCTTTCTGCGCAGGATAGCTATACGTGTTTCAAGGTCAGGGGGTTGGATATCTACTACCAGCCCACCGGAGAAGCGGGAGGCGAGGCGCTCCTCAAGGGTTGGGATCTCGCGCGGCGGACGGTCCGAGGTCAACACCACCTGCTTTCCACCCTCGTAGAGATGATTGAAGAGGTGGAAGATTTCCTCCTGCAGCGACTCCTTTCCGCGAAGGAAGTGGATGTCATCGATAAGCAAGAGATCCTTGGATCGGTAGCGATTCTTGAACTCCATCCTGGTTCCCTTCTCAAGGGCGTCGATGAGTTCGATAAAGAGGGTCTCTGCCGGGATGTATGCAACCGCGAGTTTCGGGCGTGCGCGGTGCAGATAGTTTCCGATAGCCTGAAGGAGGTGGGTTTTGCCCAGCCCTACGCCCCCGTAGATAAACAACGGATTGTAGACCTCCGAGGGGGCCTCTGCAACGGCAAGGGCTGCGGCATGTGCGAAGCGGTTTTGCTCCCCGACCACGAAGTTGGCAAATGTATACCGCTCCTGTAGTCGTGAGACGTCCTTGGCGTAGACGATACGTCGCCTCGTAAACCTCGGCCTTGCTGCACCCGGCTCGACCTTGCGCGCCCTAAACGCAATCCGAAGATCGCCTGAGTTGACCTCGGTTAAAGCGTCCGCGAGCGCCTTGCTGTAGTACTCCTCTATCCACTCCACGAAGAACGGATTCGGGACCTCAACCAGAAGTATGCCCTCTCGCTGTTCCAGAAATCGTGTGGGCTTAAACCAGGTGTTGAAGCCTTCCTCAGGGATCAGGGTCTTCAGATGCTCGAGTACGGCGTTCCAGAGGGTTTCGGCACTCACTTTTCCTCCGGGTTATCCACAGGCTTATCCACAATCTCTCCATCTACAACTTGCGGGTTTACGTAACTTGACCCTCCTGACTCCCGATGCCGGGGTGGTGGGGACGAAGAAACTATACGCGGCTGGGAAAGCTTGTCAAGTAGTTTGAGCCTCAATTGGCTCCAACTCGATAAGTGCTCGAGAAGCCATGAGTTGGCCGGCTGCAAGACCCCCGTCAGTCGCCGGGATAAGCCGGGGGAGGAGAGGCAAGAGACGTTCTTTCCGGGCGAGATTGTTCAACAGGCGAACCAGGGTGCGGTTGGCGAACACGCCGCCTGAAAGGGCGACGGTGCTTGTGCCGGTCATCTCTCTGGCTCGCACAAGCCAGTCTACCAGGACCCTTGCAAAACCAAGGTGGAACCGGGCGGATATCTCAAAGGGTGCCAATCCCTTTTCCATATCCTCAAGTATCGCCGCAAAGCAGGGCGCAGGATCAAGGATCAGGTCGTCGCTTATCGCGAACGGGTATCCGGTTGTCCCCGAAAGATCGGCAGGGCATAGCGATTCCAGTGCCACCGGTGCCTGGGCCTCGAAGGTGATCTCGTCCACCAGGCCTATGAGTCCTGCGACCGCGTCAAAAAGCCTGCCCGCACTCGAAGCCCATAACACCCCCCGCAACACCCGTAACACCCGTAACACATCATTTTCTCTCTCAAGCAGCTTGCCAGCAATCTCACCCTCTTTACCGAACATCTCGATCGCCTTGTCTTTTCCGAACAGATCGGCAAGGACCCCTGCCGCCATCCTGCGTGGCTTTTTGATCGCCAGCTCACCCCCCACCAGGGGCAAAGGCTTGAGATGCCCTAATCTCTTGAACCGACCTCCCCTATCATGCACGTACAGCAATTCGCATCCCCAGATGGAAGAATAATCATCCGGGGTCCCCGCAGATTCACGCAGTAAATCTGTGGGGTAAGGACCGTAGCCGGTTCCATCCAGCGCTAATCCGATCACATCATCGACTATCTCGTGCTCGAACATAACCGAGGCTACGTGCGCGTGGTGGTGCTGGACGCGGTAAAGCCGGATGCCTTTATCCTCGGCGTACCGCTCGGCCCACCGGGTGGAGAGGTAGTCGGGATGCGCATCGCAGACCACCACTTCAGGCTCAACGTGGAACCAGCGAAGATAGGTCCTCAAAGTTTGCTCAAAGAACTCCATGCTCGCGCGGCCAGAAAGTTCGCCTATGTGCGGGGAGAGCCATACCCGGTTGCCTGCAGCCACTGCAAATGAGCCCTTCATCTCGGCACCTACTGCAAGCGAAGGTGGGAAGCAGAAAGGCGTTTCGATCGGCGCTGGAGCAAACCCACGGGCCCTGCGGATCAAGTGAATTTCACCCCGCGAGGATACTTCGTCTCCTCGCGGGGACCCCGACGGAGAATCAGAAGACACCAAGGCGACCGAATCATCGATGCGGTTGGCAATTCTCCGGTTGTGAGCGAGCACCGCGTCAATCACATCCCCCACCTTATCGAAAAGCTCTCGCTCATCCGCGATGATCGGCTCATCACCCCGATTCGCGCTGGTTGCGACCAAAGGATTCAATCTCTTCCCTTCGAGGTCTGTGGCGAACATCAGGTGATGAATCGGGGTGTAGGCAAGCATGATGCCTATGCCTGGATTGAGGGGAGCAAGTGCTGCCCTTATATCCTGCGGCACCTCAGGATTCCATGGAAGAAGGAGTACAGGGGCTGCTGGTGAGCGTAATACACGCTCTTCTTCCACAGATATAACGGCAAGCGTCCTTGTCTGCTCGACGTCCCTGCACATCACAGCCAGAGGTTTATGAGGCCTGCGCTTGCGCATCCTTAATCTTTCCACAGATTCAGGGTCCATCGCGTCGCACATCAGGTGATACCCTCCCAGGCCCTTTACCGCAACGATCTTTCCTTTAAGCAGCAGCCTCACCGTCTCCTTGATAGGATCTTTACATCTCAGCACTCTCCCAGACGCGTCAAATAGCACCAGCTCAGGCCCGCAAACCGGACATGCATCCGGCTGGGCGTGGAACCGGCGGTCTGAAGGATCATCGTACTCCCTCTGGCAGTCTTCGCACATCTTGAATTCAGCCATGGTTGTTTTTGGTCGATCGTAGGGGAGGGATGAGATGATGGTGTATCGAGGTCCGCAGTCGGTGCAGTTGGTGAAGGCATAGCGATGCCTTCTATCCGCCGGATTCAGTATCTCTCTCTTGCAGTTTTCACAGGTGGCAAGATCGGCCGAGACCTCCAGGGCCTGAGACGCCTGGCCTGCTTCGCTTTCGATTATCTTGAACTCCGATAGTCCTTGCTCTTCGGTTTCTTTCACCTTGATTTCCGTTATACGTGATGCGGGCGGAGGATTGTTCCTGAGTTCGTTGATGAACCCCTTGATGGCCTCGGATGTGCCCTCCAGATGAATCTGGACCCCACCCAGGTCGTTTAAAACAAAGCCCGCGAGGCCGCGTCTTGTGGCCTCGCGGTAACAGAATGGTCGCAAGCCCACCCCTTGAACGGCTCCCGCAACCCGGATATTTACAGCCAACATCTTCTCTCCGGATGCGCTCTAGTCCATTGCCTTAAAGCAATAGCTGACGATCGCGGGGCTGGCGATTTTTAGATTTACTTCTTCTTCGGTTTCTTAGCCACAGGCTTTTTCTTTGCAGCCGGCTTCTTCTTGGCAGCGGTCTTTTTCGGCGCTTTCTTTTCAGGCTCCTCTGCAGGCGTGGTCACTTCAAGCTTCCCCGGTATCTCGATCTCCTCCTCTTTGATCTCAAGCAGGTTGCGCTCATCCTTCTTTCTAGCGAGCACGAGGTAGACGAGTGTGTTGCCAGAAAACCAGATGGCCATCCCGTAAGCCAGAACCAAGAGGATAAACGCGTGGTAGGCGATGGAGAAGAGTATCGTGCCTACCATCGCCGACCAGTTCGGGACCATCGCAGCTTTTGAGCTCACAAGGCTCGGCAGATCAACAGCGCCCTTTATCCAGCCGAAGGCGTTATGCACCCAGTTGGGCAGCCAGAAGAACGCCTGCTCCACCCAGCGGGGCAGCAGTAGCCTTACGGTATCGGCCGCTGAGTTGATCATTAGATCCAGTTTGTAGAAAACCTGGGCACTGGCCTTGGCCTCGCCTACGTTCATGAGAATGCCCGCGATCCAGCGTCCCAGATGAAGGGCCTTTACGCTGAAGAACGCCAGGATAACCATGCCCACTATGGCGAAGATCACCAACATGAACTGGTACCAGATGAGTCGCCATGGCTGATCGTTGACGCATGAGAAGACCTCGAAGAGGTTGTCGAAGGCGTCCGATTTTGTGGTTCCGATGACCGCCGGACCGATAGTGAAGGTGAAGAAGAACACCACAATGAGGTAGACTACGAACAAAGCGACGGCAAAGGCGGGTATCACCAAAAGTCCCACGATCATCTCGCCTGCGAAGGGGATTCTTCCGATAAGCCCCAGCAGCAGGCCTGCGGCAAGAAGCAGAATGACGAACAGGCCCAAAAGGACAGGGGTGGCGATAAGCGCACCCAAACTCTTCAGCGCCTGCTTCCACGCCTCCTTGACCTCGTAGAACTCGTCTCCACGCAGCTGTTCGTAGGTGAGCTTGGAGATAGCTATCCCGGCTGTCATAGCCACGAAGACAAGCCAGACCACGCCTACGGCCCAGAGTATCCAGCCTCCCACGTTGAAGGCGGGAAGTGAAGCTACCGCATCGGGCATCGGCAGGAGACGGAAGTTCTCCCATACGGCCCCTAGGCTTGTCCCTGAGACGAGATATGCGAGGTAGCCGAGAACCATGTAGCCCAGCCAGCCGAATAGCAGGCCTTCAAAGCCCACCCATATTTTCTTGGCTGAGAACCCGAGCCTGAAGGCCCGGAATATGTCTTTATAGTTGAAATGTAGCTTCGTCATCTTTCAAGCCTCCTTCAGCTCAAGACTTCCTCCGAAGAGTGCTAAACCTGACACACCGGCATAAGGAACCGAAAGATCATGTAGAACACGAGCGCCAAGCACAACACACCCACTCCCATGATGACGCCGTATGGAATGCGGTGCCTTCGAGGTTTGAAGAAACGCCGCCTCATATATTCCTCTCCGCCTTCCTTGCGTTTTCGGTTCCCTGATGCCCTGTGTCCGGGCGTCCATTTTCGTATCTTACTCGGTTGCGTGAAGTTGTCAAGTGTATTGTGTAGGTTTAAGTTGCTAGCGGGTAACCCTGCGGCAATGTGAACGCATGTTTCCCAAAGAGATGGCTGGCGAGTTGGGCTTTGGGGCTTTTGTGTTTTGGTTTCGGCTTCGGTGTTTCACGTGAAACAATCCTTAGAGCTCGGTGCAGATGTTTCACGTGAAACGTGCCGGACGGATTGCTCGGAGAGTCCGCGACGGTATACAGTGCTTCGTAGGATATATCTCCGGGGCTTAAGATTCGGGGTGTCAAAAGATCTCCCCTGCGGCGATCAGCCCCAGTATGAGGAGTCCGAACAGGATGTATATCGTAAGGATCAGTGCTTCCCTCAGCTTCTTTCTCCCGCGCATCACGATCAGGGCTGCCGTAAGGACGCCTAAAGGGGCTGCGGCCCAGTAGAGCCTGAGATAGTCAAGTATAAGGGGAGTCAAAAGGTAGGAGACAATAACCAGCCCGGCGTTCACCCAACGCCCCTTCCCTAAACCCAGGAGGGTAAAAAGCGTCCTGATTCCTCGTCTCCGATCCCCCTCAACGTCGGCCATGTCCTTGGTGCCAAAGGTTGCGGTTAAGGTAACAACCACAAGGATCAGCATCCTTAAGGGGAAGAGCCTGACCGGCGCGTGGCTTGCGAACCCGGAGACCATCACCGCTAAACCTGCCAGCGCGAGAAGGAACACATTCAAAGGGTAGATTCGTTTGGCCCTGACCGGTGGGGTGGAGTATGCAAGGGAGATCACGTGGGCGGCAAGCAGGAAGCCAAAACTTGCCAACCCGCAGCGCAGCACCAGGATCAGCGAGAAGATCGAGAGTGAGGCGGCAAGGGCGTAGGAGCCTCTGCGCCCCAGAAGGCCCCTGGAGAAGGGGGTCTTTTTGCCGGCCAGGCGGTCTATCTCCGCATCGAAGATGTCGTTGAGAAACACCGCCCCCTGGAACGCTGCAAGGACCGAGACGGTTACATAAAAGAGAAGATAGGGATCGAGCGGCACCTCGCCCACCGCCGCACCCATCACCGCGCCCCCTGCCGCGAACCCCGCGTAGTGGAGCAGCCTGAGTGGGCGCAGAAGCTTGAGTATCTCTAAGAATCTTCGGGGGGCAAGGAGAGGAGGCAGCAGCCTGCCTGAGAATCTAAAGTAGAAAATTGTAAGAGCGAGCATAAAAAGTAGATGGCCGCGAGGCCACCTTTTCTTACAGTATAGAAAGTTTCTCGGATTAGTGCAGGAGCACAACCTTGGCGGTTTTGCTGAAGCCGGGGGCGATCATACGGATGAAGTAGAGACCGCCTGCAAGCTCGGCACCAGCATCGTCGGTGCCGTCCCAGTAAACCGAACCGTAGCCGGAAAGCTCGCCGTCGTGAAGGGTGCGAACCACCTTGCCTGTTACGTCGTAGACCCGAATCGTAGTTGAGATAGGATAGCCAACCGCGTAGCTCACAAGGGTGCCGGCAATGAACGGATTGGGACCGGTAACCTCTATACGAAGCGCATCCGCGGACTCGGCAACGCCGACTAACGGCGTGCCCTGGAATCCTACGGGCCATTCTATACCGCGCAGGGTCCGGTCAGGCTCCCCAGGAATCGCGGCAAAGAACGTCGCTTCGTAGAATGCGTCGTCGTCGCAGGTCCACTGGGTAAACTCGATGTTAGTGGTCTGTTCCGGATCAAGATTGGCCACCGGGACGCTGTCGAGATAGTCTACGGTATGATAGCCCAGGGAAACGATCTCGCAGTAGCAGTCGGTAGCCGGCTCGGTGCCGATGTTCTTGAATGTAGCCTTAGGCGTCATGCTGTCCACAACGCTGCCTTCCTCAGGCTTTGCGACCTCTATCGGATAAACCTGAACGGCGCTCTCGATGAAGCAACAGGTATTCATTTACTCCGTCACCGTCGTCCTACGGTCAAGTGAATTCTTATGTGAGGCAACAGGGTCCCCATCCATTGAGTAAGAACGTGCCCAGTTCGATATCTAAAACGACCCAGAGGCCGGGGCGGTTCGCAACAAAAGCCGAACTTACTGCGTCTTCTATGACGCGATTCAAAAAAGGAGGAAGCATGAAGAGGTTTTCGTTAGTCGTTGTGGCCTTTCTTGTTGCAGCGGCATCACTTACGGCCGCAGAGCGGCTCAAGAAGGAGTTTGAGGTCGGCCCTGACCCTGAACTTACGGTTGACGTTGATGCCGGAAGGGTGACGGTTCAGAGAGGTGAGGGTGACAAGATCACGGTTTACGTCCAGTTGCCGGATCGTGAGGGATACAGACTCTCAAGCGATCAGGACGGAGACGAGGTGCGCGTTGACCTGGAACACAGAGGCCTCATAGGATGGTTCCTCTTCCCCCTCCACTTCATCTCAGGTGATGAGCCATGGGTTCGAGTAGAGGTGCCTGCCAGGTGCGACCTTGATCTTGCGACCGATGCCGGACGCATAGAGGTAAAAGGCGGCATTGAAGGAACCATCAAGGCCCGGACAGGCGCAGGTTCGATAAGGATGAATGACGTTGGAGGCGATGTTAGGGCAAGGGCCGCAAGCGGCTCTATCCATATAGATGAGGCTAAGGGAACGGTGGATGCAGAAACCAGCACAGGCGAGATAAGGGTTCAAGACTCGAAAGGGGAGTTCTATCTTGAGACCAGTGCTGGCTCTATCGAGATAGAGCGCACGTCAGGCCGGTTCCGCGTCCGCTCAAGCGTAGGCTCGATTGATTTTGACGGAACCATTACAGAAGGAGAGGATAATCTTCTCAAGACCTCGGTAGGTTCTATTAGAGCCAGGCTCAGCGGTCTTTCCGATATCGAGATAGACGCAGAGACCGAGGTTGGCAGCGTGAGCATCTTTCCGGGTATTGAGCCGGTTGACGAGGGTGAGCATTATCTTCGTGTTCGTATAGGTGACGGCAGCAAGAAGCTTAGACTGCGTTCGGAGACCGGATCGATTCGTATCGAGAAGGGGTCGAGGCCTTCCTACTCCGATCCTTATACCCCTAAGGGACGCACGTCTGGGGAAGAGAAATGATCCGAGATTTAAGTAAGCCTATCCCCACAAGGGGAGGTGCCCGTAAGAAAGGACTGCCTCTTTACTTCCTTTCCTTTCCTTTCTTCGCGCCCCCGACCAGCCGAGCAACGAGTATCCCGATTGCCACCCCACCGGTCGTCTCGATAACGGAAACCAAATCGCCCTGCATATCTTTCATGAAGGAAGCAAGCGGCCTCGTGAAACTTATAAGAGGCAGAAGGTAGACCATTATCACACCGGCGATAACACCGCCTGCGAAGCTCACCACCGCGCGCAAGAAAATAATCCTTCGGCTTACCCAGTCACCCAGATACATAAGTCCGGCAAAAAGCGCAAAGTAGAGAAGGGTAAAGAGACCCCTAAGAAGCGGTGAATATGTGGATTTCCCCGCAACCACTACCATCGCCGAAAGGATCACCGTACTTCCAAGCGCATAGAAGAACCCCTCTTCGTTCCATGAAAGAACCACAAATCCCAGGACGGCGGCAAGGAATGCCACCTTTAGCCCCATCCCACTGAACCATGCCCCCCCGCAGGAGCCCGTGCAGCAGCCCTGCAACCACAAAGGCAACCGCAAGCACAAGAATGATCTTCAACCAACTGCTACGTTGTTTCATTCCAACTCCTTTTCAGGTTTAAGGGTTTTTCTTTCACCCAGAAGGATCCTTGTAACAAGCAGAGCACTCGGCACTGCAACCCCGACCTCAAGTATGAATGGCAGCCCTAGTTTCGTTCCTTTGAAGAAGCCACCTATCTCGGCTATGATCGTCCCTACTATCCCGAAGACAAGCAGTCCGGCTATGCCTCCTCCCAGAAGGCCAAAAAACCAACGCAGGGCCTGACGCTGCCGGCCGAGCACATCCCCAAGCTTGATCAGTCCGACAAAGAGGACTTCGACTCCAAAGATAAGAAGAATCTGGATTAGTTTTGCACTCATGAACTTTCCGACAAGCCCGCCGGCAAGGGCCGCGATGAGGGCGGTCAGGAGCGCGTAGAAAAATCCCCTCTCGTGCCAGGCGCAGACAAGGAACCCGATCACGCCTGCCGCCACTCCTATCTGCAAGACCCTTATCCATCCTATAGGGTCTTTGGAAAGCAATTCAACAAGGATTTGTCCTGCGCCTGCGATGATGAGGGAGATAAACAGCGCAGCGGTCATCCTGGCCCATGAGAACCGATCCCTTGCCATGCCACAGGATAATGGATTCCTCGCTCCTGTCAAGTCTATCTATCACCCCACACCTTCGCTACACGAAGCTGTGGGGACCCCGAATAAGCAAGCATCCCTAAATTCTCATTGCGATCCCTCGTCCTCCGACGAAAGGAGCATTATTTCACCTCCCCCTTGATGGGGGAGGGTAGGGAGGGGGTGAAAACCTGGACATCCTTTTTGCTGCTGACTGACAGTACGCGCAAGGTAGGTATGAACTTGTTAAGCCACTCAGGTATTGTGGCTAATTCCCTTTCAGAAAACGGGAGGTACGGCCATCTTTTAGTATACGGCCTTCTGTTTGACAGCGAGGGCAGTAGAAGGTGTCGCGGGCGGTGGTCGAGACCCACTGGACCCTGGTGCCGCAACGCGGACAGGGTTCGCCCTTACGGCGGTGCACTGCCATGAATGGCCGTGATTCATCGATCTCAATTCTATCTCCGGTGAGCCTGCGGGTCTCTTTGGTGGCCTCGATAAGGGTCTTGCGTATCGCTCCATGTAGTCGGGCGACTTCATCGGAGGTCAACTTATTCGCCTGCTTGAAGGGCGAAAGTCCTGCCTGCCAGCAGATCTCGTCCGCGTATGCGTTGCCTATGCCCGCGACGTTGCGCTGATTCAAAAGGAAGTTCTTCAGCCGTTCGCGCGAGCCTCTCAGCAGCTCGGCAAGGCGATCCACCGTAAACTCCTCGGACAAAGGCTCAGGTCCCAGTTCCTTTATATCGTCTCGTCTGCCCCTTTATCCTTGGGCAGTATCCACATGCTCATGCGCTTGAGTTTTGCATCCTCAACCAGGTGCAGGGTATTGTCATTATCGAACTCTATGAACGCGGCTGAACTTTTGAGGGGTTCTTTCTCTTTGGGCTGTATCTTGAATCTGCCTGCCAGCATCAGATGGACAACGATCCGGTAGCTTGCGAGCAGTATCTCGATGTACTTCCCCCGGCGCGTGACACCGGCCACCCTCTGTCCTATTAAGTCATCGGGAAGGAGTGTTTTCTGGATATAGGGCTTGATGATACGAAAGTCTTCGATCGACTTGCCGACGATCAGGCGTTCGATGTTCTCCCGCAGAACCTCCAGCTCAGGCATCTCAGGCATGATCATCACCCCACAGAAAAGCAATGCTTTTCTGCGGGGACCCCCCGGAATAAAGAGACCCTGAGAGATACGCTCATAGATCCAGCTTAGTCGAACGGCTTTGTTTTGTCAAGGGATGTTCTTTGGTTAAAATCTGTAGGGGCCGGTCTCAGACCGGCCCCTTTCCTTTTTATCTTCGA
>JABUBO010000461.1_pt1 | contig 13078 bp, 14 predicted proteins | sample 7240361 | NCBI WGS metagenome assembly JABUBO01 (sample SAMN07256346, study PRJNA390944) | subsurface metagenome | isolation source: Methane hydrate marine sediment | place: Pacific Ocean: Eastern North Pacific, ODP site
AGAAGAAGAGACCAATGCTTACCAGTAGACTAAACTGAAGGAAATGTAGAAGCACGGCATAGCTTAGAGCAAGACTCTTATCAATTGCAAAAAGGGCAAGAGCAGTGATGCAGAAATATTCATAGACCCCAATAAAAGCTGGAGAGGAGGGAACCATTAAACCCAGCGCTACTATCACCAATACAAGGTATGCTTGGGGATAAGATAGGGATAAATTGAGTGCTTTTGCTCCCAGATAGAATGTTGTCCCTTCAAAAGCCCACACCAGGAGAGAGAGAGAAGAAATGATCAGTATTTCCTTCCGTTGACGCAACACATTTAGTCCCTCAATGAAGGAGTTTGTTAAGTTAAGTATTTTCTTCAAAACAGGTTCTTTAAGGAAGCCAAACAGTTTTTTAATGACTTTACCAGTTAGCTCTTTGGAACGCATCATTATGTAAAGAAGAATTAGCACACCTAAGAATAGGGCACAGGCGACATAAATCATCTTTTTCAGCCAATGAGGGAAAGAGTGCTGTGCAGAGGAACCGCTTCCCAGAAAAAGAGATGTAACCAATAAAAGAATGACCAGGGCGAGTCCATCAAAGACTCTCTCTATGACAATTGTAGCCAGCGAAGAACTCTTGCTAATATTCTCCTTCTTTCCATTTACATAGGCACGGATCAGTTCCCCAACCCTCAGTGGTAAAAGATTATTTGCCATAAAGCCAATAAAAATTATTGAGACTAAGTTGAATATTTTGCATTTTTTTATAGGCAAGAGAAGATATCTCCATCTTATTCCCCGTATCCAAAATGCAAACATATAGGAAATTACTACTGGGAATAGCCAGTAGTAATTAGCCATTTTCAATGCCCTTTTACCTTCTTCTATATCAAATTTCCGAAAAGCGAGATAGAGAAAGAAAATGCTAATTAATATTCCAATAACAATCAGCCACTTAGATCTTTTCATCATAAAAAAGTACCTGTCACCTTTTTAACCTTTTTATTAAAAGAAATGCCGGAGGTCGGATTCGAACCGACATGAGCTTTAGGCCCATGGGTTTTTGAGACCCACATGTCTACCAATTTCATCACTCCGGCACGGTGGATTAATTTTACACTTAAAATACATTTACGTCAAGAGAAATGTAGCTGGTCTCTGAAAAAGATTTTCTTTTAGTCTGTCATTGCGAGCCCAGAGGGCGTGGCAATCTCATTCTCCGACGATAACAACGAGATTGCTTCGTCGCTCTGCTCCTCGCAAAGACATTTAGAGGGGCTTTTTCAGAAACCTCTGTGGAAGACGAAAAAAAGTTTTGACTTTATTCATTCCGTTAAGTATAATTAAAAATACGAAAAAAACTGATGGGAGGAAATTTTATGGAGAAAACAGAAGCTCAGAAATTCTGGGAAAAGGCGGAAAAACAACTCAAAGGACTAAGTGCCGGGGCGGTGAAAATTGCTAAGGGTTTGCAACAAGAAGCCGTCTATGGTGTAAAGATTAGTAAGCTAAAGGTTGAAGAAATGGGCCTGGAAAGTAAAAGGGTAAAACTTTTCCAGGAAATAGGGAATGAGACTTTTAAGTTGGTTAAGACGAACAAGCTCAAAAATAGTAAAATTTCTAAGTTGTGCGCCCAGATAGATAGAATAAATAGAGAGATTAAAAAGAAAAAGGCTAGCTCCTCCTCGTTAAAAAAGAAGATATCCGAAGGTATTAAGAAACTGAAATGAAAAGCTCAGTAAAGTGAGCGTGAGATGGGGGCGTAGTTCAGTTGGGAGAACGCATCCTTGGCAGGGATGAGGTCGCCGGTTCGACTCCGGTCGCCTCCACAATTTTGAAAGTGCAAAAGACAAAAGGAATGAGGATTATTGCGGGTAGCCTTAGAGGCAAAAAAATAAAGAGTTTGCCTGGGTTGGCTACCCGTCCACTTTTGGGAAGAATAAAGAAGTCCCTTTTTGATATTCTGGGAGATAAAGTAATTGATGCCAGTTTCCTGGACCTATATGCTGGCACCGGAAATGTGGGAATAGAAGCTCTCTCCCGGGGAGCGCGGTATGCTCTTTTTGTAGAAAAAGAGACTCGCTTGACAAGATTGATTAGGGAAAATTTAAAAAAGTGTGAGCTGGAAAATAAAGCAGAAGTTATAGAAATAGATATTTTGAGTTACAATAAAGAAGGAAGAAAATTTTCTCTGCCTGAACAATTCGATTTAATTTTTCTCGGACCTCCTTATAAATTGAATCTGACTAAGGATACTTTAGATACAATACTTAAGTTAAACCTATTAAAGAAAAACGGTTGGATTATCTGCCAGCACCACTTTAAAGAGAAAGTGCCAGAAAAAGAGGGATTCTTGTCCCTTTTTAGAAAAGAGCGCTACGGGAAGACAGAAATGAGCTTTTATAAAATGGGTGCCAAAACTGGTAGGTAGTTCTTAAACCAGGACAAAGAAAAACAGCATTCTAAAGAGCATTTAGCCAACAACAATCTTTTAGGGGGCGAGTATAATGAAGACTATCGCAATACTTGCAGATCTGAAAAGAAAAAAGTCCAAAGCTACTGTCCAGAAGTTGACTTCTCGTTTACAAAAGAAGAAGATAAAAGTTTTAGTGAACGAAATTTCAAAACAAACCGATTTGGTTATCGCATTGGGTGGCGACGGAATTATACTAAAAACAGCCCGTCAGGTAAGCGGGTTTAATCTGCCTGTGTTAGGGGTTAACCTCGGTGGACTTGGGTTCCTATCAGGGGTGAGCCTCTCGGATTTGTACCCAACATTAGACTTAATTTTACAAAAGAGATTTACAACTATGGAAAGGATGCTATTACGTTCCCAAGTGGTGCGTAAAGGTAAGACCGCAGGGGGATTCTTAGCTTTAAATGATGTAGTAGTAAAAAATGGAATTACAGCAAGAGTAATAAAATTGAGACTGGAAGTAAATAACCAGTATGTTGCCACATATGTTGGAGACGGGTTAATTATTTCTACTCCTACAGGTTCCACAGCCTATTCCTTAGCTGCCAGTGGTCCCATAGTTCACCCGGATTTATCGCTTATCATCTTGTCGCCTATTTGTCCCCATACTTTGGCTTTACGCCCATTGATTATTTCCTCTAAGGATACGATTAAGATTTGGGTTGAGACTGATCATAATGAGGTTATTCTTACTATGGATGGGCAGGAAAACATTCCCTTGAAGTTAGGAGATTTGGTTCAAGTAAGAAAAGCAAAAGAAAGATTAAAACTAATCGTCCCTGAAAAGAAAAGTTATTACCAGGTGTTGAGGACGAAGATGAAGTGGGGAGGGAGGTAGAATAGAAAAGGGCTTAATTTGTTCGACACCGGGAAATTTTTTACGCTTGAAAACTTCGGCCTCTGCAGGGCGCAGAATCAAACTCCCCTTCGGGTCGAACAAGATTCTGCTTGGAAGCTAATTTAGAAGAAGAAACAATGGAACGAAAAAATCCCTTTAGCGTAATTTATTGAAAATATTCGGGTGGATGAATCCACCCCTACGCGTAGGGGTGAGCTTGCTCGCCCGAATGTGCTTATGTGATTTGAGGATAGGATGCTACGGGAATTATCTATAAAGAATTTTGCTTTGATTGAAGAATTACATATATCTTTTGATAAGGGTTTGAATATTTTGACCGGCGAGACTGGAGCTGGTAAATCGATAATTATCGGAGCAATTGGACTAATTCTTGGTGGGCGAGCCTCTTCTGAAGTTATCAGGAAAGGGAGCGACCTCTGTGAGGTCAGGGGACTGTTTGAGATTAAGGAGAATATCAGGTTGAGAAAGATGCTCGCTGAGAAAGGTCTCTTAAGCGGGGAGGAAGAAGAGTTTATCCTGAAAAGGGAATTGAGTCGACAGGGAAGGGGTCGCTGTTTCCTGAACGGCCAGATTATTACTTTGGGAATACTGGAAGAGATTGGCAACTATTTAGTGGATGTGCACGGACAACATGAACATCAGGCCTTGCTCAAGTCTGGTGTTGCCAGAGACCTCCTGGATGAATTCGGAGTGTTGATGAAGCTCAGGAAGAAAACTGAACAGACCTACCGTAAGTTTCGAGAGAAATCACGTGAACTGGAAGAATTGCGCGCCTCAGAGAAAGAACGGGAACAGCAAATCGACCTTTATCAATTTCAAATAAAAGAGATTGACCAGGCTAATCTCTCTATTGAGGAAGAAGAAGTCTTGGAGAAAGAATATAAAGTTTTGAGTAATGCAGAAAAGTTAGACCAGTTGAGCCAGGAGCTTTATCACCATCTTTACGAAGGAGCGGGTTCGATTACGGAGAAGATGGCCTTGGTGGAGGGAGGTCTGGAAAAGATTGTTGCTATTGACCAGACGCTAAAGGATGAGTTAAAGGAATTGGCTGAGGTGAAGTATCGAATAGATGAGATGGCTATAGCGATAAGAGATTATAGGAGAAAAATAGAATTTAGTCCCCAAAGGCTGGAGGAGATACTGGAAAGGAAAGAGTTAATTAGTAAACTTAAGCGAAAATATGAAAATACAATAAAAGACATTCTGAACTATAGAAAAGAAATACAGGTTAAATTGGACAAATTGGTTAAAAGTGCCAGGAGTATGGAAGAGACTACAGGTGAGGTAGAGAGACTCCAGGAAGAACTTGCGCAGGAGGCAGGAAAGCTTTCTGGTGAGAGAAAGATAGCAGGAACTAAGTTAAAGAAGAAAATGGAACAGGAACTGAAGGAATTGGGGATGGGAAAAGCGAGATTCGATGTGGAGATTACTCAAGGTGAAATAAAGTCCAGCGGAATGGATGAAATCAGGTTTCTGGTTGCTCCCAATGTGGGAGAGGATTTAAAGCCTATAAATCAGATTGCTTCTGGTGGTGAGATATCGCGTATAATGTTAGCGCTGAAGACTATTCTGGCACGGGCAGATCAGATACCGACTTTGATCTTTGATGAGATCGACGTAGCCATTGGTGGAAGAATTGCCCAGGTTGTGGGTAGAAAAATGAAAACCCTTTCTCCCAATCATCAGGTTATCTGCATTACTCACCTTCCACAAATTGCTGTTTTCGCATCGAACCACTATCATGTGGGCAAAAAGATTAGTGGTGGACGTACAAAAACAATGACTGCTCTTTTGGATAAGAAAGAAAAGGAAAGCGAGATTGCGCGCATGTTGGCTGGGGAACGACTGACAGAGATAACTTTAAAACACGCCAGAGAAATGATAAGAGAAGGCCAGTCTTAAAGTTTTGGTAAAGATATGGGAAAAATTATAATAAACATTGAGCAATGTAAAGGTTGTAAGTTATGTGTGATATCCTGCCCAAAGCAGCTGATAAAGTTATCAGAAAAATTAAACCCGGCTGGTTACCATCCAGCTGAGTTTATTGATAATGGGCAGTGTAACAGTTGTGGTTTGTGCTACCAGATGTGTCCCGATGTAGCAATTGAGGTGTGGAAGGATTAAAAAATGTCATTGCGAGGCGGAGCCGTGGCAATCGGCCCGAAGGGTCGTTGCGAGGGCGAAGCCCGTGGTAACCTCGTGCCGAATTACGAGATTGCTTCACTTCGTTCGCAATGACACTTTATGTCAAGTCGCTTCGCTTCCTCGCAATGACATCTAATTTTCGTTTTTTGGCTAAAATTCCAAGAGTTCTTTACAAATTGCACAAATTGAATTTGTGTCCCGATTCATCCCGATTTTCAATCGGGATTGAAAATCGGGATGCATAAATTAAATTTTGGGGTCTTGAAAAGATGGAAGATAGAATTTTGATGAAGGGGAATCACGCTGTGGGTGAGGGAGGAATACAGGGAGGCTGCCAAGCCTATTTTGGCTATCCTATAACTCCCCAGAATGAGCTAACCCAATATATGGCTAAGAGAATGGTAGAGGAAGGAAGAGTTTTTATCCAGGCAGAAAGCGAGATAGCGGCAATTAATATGGTCTTTGGCGCTTCTCTGGCAGGTGCACGGGCAATGACTTCCTCTTCCTCTCCGGGAATAAGCTTGAAACAGGAAGGTATCTCCTATATGGTAGGTTGTGAACTCCCGGGTGTGATTGTAAATATTCAAAGGGGAGGACCTGGGTTGGGGAATATTGCAGGTGCCCAGGGTGACTACTTTCAAGCGACAAGAGGAGGAGGGCACGGAGATTACTACTTAATTGTGCTTGCTCCTGTCTCGGTTCAGGAAATGTACGATTTAACTCGGGAAGCTTTCGATTTGGCTGATAAGTACAGAAATCCTGTAATTGTCCTTGCCGATGGTATTTTGGGCCAGATGCTCGAACCGGTAAAGATTGTGAAGAAGAATCCGATGTCAGATTTCAATACCAGAAAAGATTGGATTCTGGACGGCTGTAAAGGGAGAAAGCCGCGCATGGTTCGTTCACTATTGATGGATGAAGGAGCCTTGGAAGAACACAACTTGAAACTGAATAAGAAATATGAAAAAATGAAGAAAACAGAAGTAAGAATGGAGACAGATAATCTCAAAGATGCTGAAGTGGCGCTGGTGGGCTATGGCACTTCTGCCCGGATATGTAAGGAGGCAATGGAGCTTGCCCGACGGAAAGGAATAAAAGTGGGACTGGTTAGGCCAATTACTCTCTGGCCTTTTCCAGAAAAGGTTATCGCTGAAAATGTAGACAGATTAAAAGCATTTCTGGTTATAGAAATGAGTCTGGGACAGATGGTTGAGGATGTGCGCTTGGCGACTAATGGGAAATGTCCGGTATATTTTTATGGAAAGGCCGGGGGTGGCATTCCGGAAGTGGATGTAATTGTGGAAAGGATTGAAAAAATACTAAAATGAAAAAAATATTTTCACGACCAGAAAGTTTAACGGCAAAAAGAAATATTTATTGTTCGGGTTGTGGACATGGAATTATCCACCGGCTAATTGCTGAAGTCATTGATGAGCTGGGAATAAGAGAGAAGACGATAGGTGTTGCCCCAGTGGGATGTGCTGTTTTTGCGTATGATTATTGGAATTTCGACGTTACCGAGGCAGCGCATGGAAGACCTCCTGCTGTAGCTACGGGAATCAAGAGAGTCCTTCCAGATAGAGTTGTTTTTACCTATCAGGGGGATGGTGACCTGGCTGCAATCGGCACCGCAGAAACGGTCCATGCTGCCAATCGGGGAGAAAATATTACCATCATATTCGTCAATAATGGTGTCTATGGTATGACCGGTGGCCAAATGGCTCCCACAACACTTATTGCTCAGAAGACAACCACCACTCCTCTGGGGAGAGACGCTAAAATTGCTGGCTATCCCATTAAGATTTCAGAAGCACTGGGACAGTTGGAAGGTTCTGTTTATATTGAGAGAGTAACAGTGAATAGTCCCAAAAATACCATCAAAGCAAAAAGAGCAATTAAGAAGGCATTTCAGAACCAGATACAGAATAAGGGGTTTTCATTAGTGGAAGTACTCTCCATGTGTCCCACGGGATGGGGAGTTAACCCCGAGGAAGCACTGAAGTGGATTGAACAGAAGATGCTACCTGTTTTTCCGTTGGGAGTAATAAAAGAAAATGGTCTCTGAAAAAGTTTTGCTTTTGCTCTGTCATTGCGAGCCCAAAGGGCGTGGTCCCGATAAATCGGGACTTCGTTATCCCGCACATTTGTTATGCGGGGCTCCTCGCAAAGACACTTAGGGGGCTTTTTCAGAGACCTCAGATAAAGACTTGACAGCAAAGGGAAATTTATGAGAGAAGAGATAATTATGGCTGGCTTCGGTGGACAGGGAATAATGTTTGCCGGGACTTTGCTCGCCCACGCGGCAATGGAGGAAGGACTCAATGTAACTTACTTTCCTTCCTATGGAGCGGAAATGCGCGGGGGGACGGCTAACTGCACGGTGATTATTTCTGATGAGAACATAGGTTCTCCTGTAGTCACTAATCCTTCTGCTCTTCTGGTAATGAATGAGAGTTCTTTAGAAAAGTTTTCCTCAAAAGTTAAAAAGGACGGATTAATAATAGTAAATTCATCTTTATTGAAGAAAGAAATAAAAATTAATGATGTGGAAATATTAAAGATTCCAGCCACAGAACTGGCAGAGAAGTTAGGGGACAATAAAGTGGCGAATATGGTGATTTTAGGAGCATACATAAACAGAAGCAAGGTGGTCTCCCTGGAGCGAACTATGGACTCTTTAAAAAAAGTGCTGGGCGAGGGAAGAAAAAACCTGCTTAAACTGAATAGAGAAGCGCTTAGGAAAGGAGAAGAAAACAGATGATTCGAAAAGCTAAAATTTCCGACATCAAAGAGCTACAAAAGTTGATAAATTTTTATGCTGAGCGAGGAGAAATGTTACCCAGGTCATTAAACGAACTCTATGAAAACCTGAGGGATTTTTTAGTTTTTGAGGAGAAAGAGGAAATTTTAGGTTGTTGTGCTCTGCACGTGTCCTGGGAAGACCTTGGTGAAATCAAATCTCTGACAGTTAAGTCCGGATACACAGGAAAGGGGATTGGTAAAAAGCTCATTGAGGGATGTCTTAAGGAGACAAAGGAACTGGGGATAAAGAAAGTTTTTGCGCTCACCTATAAGCCAGAATATTTTAAGAAAGAAGGGTTTAGAAAAATAGAAAAAGACGAATTACCACATAAGATATGGAGTGAGTGTATTAATTGTCCAAAATTCCCTGATTGCGATGAAGTAGCTATGTTAAAAGAGATAGAATAGGAGTGTAAAGCGCTCCGATGAAGGAGTGTAAAGCGAAAGCTTTACTGGTCCCGACTTGTCGGGACACTCCAGGAGGGGTGAGGGGAGAAAGATTTTGAGAAGAAAAACTTTGTTTATTTTCCTGCTTTTTTTATTTATTTGCTCTGTAGTTTCGCCAGTTCTTGGCAAGAGCCATCTGGAGTTAGCAAACGAGTATGCCGAGCAAAGCGAGCGTTTTTTCCAGGAAGCAGTGAATGAGTACAAGTTAGCATTAAAGGACCCTGAATCCAACGTTAATGAGGTACGCTTTCTACTGGGCAAGCTCTATTACCACCACGGCAAATATCCAGAATCAATTAAACAGTTATCTCAGGTTTACGAAAAGGAGAAAGATAATTTTGCTGTGGCAAAACTCCTTGCCCTCTCACATTTTATCCAGGGAGACTATACTGAAGCTCTGGCTATTTTCGATAAATGGGAAGAATCTAAGGACAGCGAGTTTCTATATTTTTATGGACGGACTTGTGAAAAGCAGAATCTCTTTGGCCAGGCGATTAAGGTTTATAGAAAGATTACAAAAGGAGACTACAAACTTCTTGCTTCTCGGCGTATTACAGCAATTAATGCTCAGATTGGGGTGGCGAGAGTCAGTGAAATAGAAAACAAATTCATCCGAGAGTTGATTGTGAATGCTCCCGGGCAGGAAGAGTATCCCAATGCAGGAGCAATAATTCTTTTAGACAGTGGAAAATTTGAGATTTTACCTGATTTTACTGCCAGGGATGAGGTCCACTTCATAGTGAAGATATTGAACGACCGTGGGAAACACTACGGAGAAGTTAAGTTGAATTACGATTCGACATACGAGAAGGTTGAGCTCGAATATGCCCGGACAATAAAGCCCGATGGCACAATTGTCCCGGTTGGTGATAAACATATTCGTGATGTTTCCAAATATCTGAATTATCCTTTGTACAGTAATGCTCGAGTTAAAATTATCTCCATGCCAGAAGTTGCTGAAGGCTCGATTATTGAATACAAAGCAAAATGGCACATCAATAAATTAATTAATAAAAAAGATTTTTCCTTCCACTATGGCATTCAGGGTTACGAGCCCTACCTTAACCAGAAACTCACTGTAGTAGTTCCAGCAGATTATAAATTTAATTTTAAATCTTATAATCCAGGCTATACAAATTACAAAGTAGATTTCTCGCCAGAAATCAAAGAAATAGGCGATAAGAGAATTTACGTTTGGGAATTTAAGAATGCGCCAGAAATCATTGTGGAACCCTCAATGCCTCCCTGGCAGGAAATTGTGCCCAGCCTTTCTCTCTCTTCATTTAACAGGTGGGAGGATATCTACGACTGGTGGTGGAATGTAGCAAAGGATAAGATGGATGTTGATAAGGAAATAAAAAGAAAAATGAAAGAACTGACTAAGGGTAAGAAAACCCAGGAAGATAAAGCCAGGGCAATCTATCACTGGGTAGCCTCCAAGGTCAGGTATGTGGCTGTAGAGTATGGTCAGGCAGGATTCGAACCTCATTCTGCTATTGAAATTTTCAAAAACAAATATGGTGATTGTAAAGATCAGGCTATGCTTCTAATTGCAATGTTAAAACGTTCAGGAATTTCAGCTCATCCGGTACTGATTGGTACCAGAGGGTGCTGGGTTTTAGATGAGGAGTTTCCGATATTGACTTTTAATCATGCTATAGTGGCGGCAGAGGTCGATGGAAAGACGGTCTTTCTGGATCCCACAGCGGAAACAGCGTCCTTTGGAGATTTTCCTCCCTCTGACCAGGATAGGAAAGTTTTGGTGTTTTATGAAAGGGAAGGAAAAATTGAAAAGACTCCCCTTTTACCTGCAGAGCATAATAAAGTTTCCAGGACAATGGAAATTAAAATTCGTAATGACGAAACCATCTCTGCTACTCGAGAAATTAAGACTTTCGGGATGTATGACCAGGGTCAAAGAGCCTGGCTTAAGTATACTAAGCCTGTTTTGGTTAAGGAACAGCTTAAGGAGAAGATAAACACAATTACCCCTGGAGGAGAACTTCTCAATTATACAATAAGCGAGGTGGAGAATCTCAACCAGCCAGTAGAAATCAGAACGGAGTTTAAAGGGCCTAAATTTCTAACCAGAGCCGGAAAGAATAGACTAATTCCGAAATTTGGAAGCCTATCAGCATCTTTAGTATCCAGAGATAAACGGAATTTTCCATTAGATTTTCGAGCACTTTCTGAAAACGTGACAAAAATTAGAATAGAACTCCCCAACCACTTAAATGTGAAGTTTCTGCCCCCGCCTATTGTTAAGGATACTCCATGGTTTACCTATGTCTATAAGTATACTTTTTCTAAGGGGCTAATCAGTTTCGAAGAAAGATTGATAGATAAGAAGACTGCGGTTTCCGTAGAGGAGTATCCAGAATTCAAGGAAATTTTCGAAGAACTCACCAGGGAAACTGATAAGCAGGTCATTTTGGAAGAGCTTTCCCAATAGATTCCATCCGAAAGTCGTCCAACTTCTCCTAAACTCGTTCAAAATCGTCTAAATTTACTTGACAATAGATAGACAATTTTGTATACTTTTCCTGAAAAATCGAATATTCCGAAAGGGCAACCTATCTTCTGAGATGATTGGAACGTCTTCGACAAGGAGGTCGTGGATGGGGAATATTTTCAACAATAACGATGAATTTCTGACAGCAAAAGAGGCAGCGAAACTCCTCAAAGTTACTGTGGGCACAATTAAGAATTACATTTACAGGGGAGAGTTGAGGTCTTTCAAAACTCCAGGAGGCCAGCATCGGATCTCGAAATTGGATTTGTTTGAAGTAATGGGTCATAGAATAAAAGAGGTTAAAAGAGAACCGCACTTTAAGGAAACCCAGAAATTTTCCGATGAGTTTCACACAGATTACGTTAGGGTCATAAGAACTCTACTTGAGGCTATAGAAATTATAGATACCTATGCCCAGGGACATTCAGCCAGAGTTGCTAAGTACTCCTTATCCATCGCTAAAAAGCTTGCTCTTTCGCCGAAAGAAATGAGGAATATAGAATTATCTGCTCTTCTCCACGACATTGGCAAAATCGCTGTGGGGAGCGCCATTCTGGGGAAACCGGGAAGGTTGAATGATAAGGAATCCTTTATAGTAAGAAAGCACGCAGTCGTTGGAGAAGGGATTGTTGAGCAGATAGAATTTCTACAGTCAACCAGACCTTTGATTCGGTACCACCATGAGAGATACGATGGTCAGGGATACCCTGATGGTTTATCGGGGAAAGAGATTCCCTTAGGAGCGCGGATAATTTCAGTAGCCGAAGCATACGATTCCATTACATCAGGCTGTCCTTACCGTCAAGCTTTGCCTACAAAGGAAGCGGTAAAGGAGTTAGAGAAGAGTGCTAACAGCCAGTTTGACCCAGTAATTGTAGAGACCTTTATCGAAGTTTTAAGTATTTGATTTTACATTTTCATGCCATGAATGGTATAGTTTTCTCAGGAAACCATGTGCTTTAGCATATACGCATGCAGAGTCTCATAGAGTTCTTAGCACTCTTGGTAAGAAAATGCTTGACTTTTTTGAGAAAGTAATGTAATATTAAATAAGAAATACAAAATGAGTTAGTGGTTGGAGAAGGTTGAAGCAAAAGAATATTGACAAGTTATTAAGTGGCTATTCGTCTTTTGAAAGAAGAGTGTGGAAAGTCACATCTACAATTCCCGCCGGACAAACTCGCACGTATCAGTGGGTTGCTCGTCAAATTGGAAATCCTCGCGCGGCAAGGGCTGTAGGTAGAGCTTTAGCCAAAAACCCCCTTCTTGTTGTAATTCCTTGTCATCGGGTAATTCGGAAGGATGGAAGTCTGGGGGGATACTCTTTTGGAAAGATAAAAAAGGAGGTGTTGTTAGAGAAGGAAGCTCTGAAGTTGAAGAGCTAGTTTAGAAAGAAAGGAAGGTAAAAATGAAAGGGAAAGTGAAGTGGTTCAATGAATCTAAAGGTTATGGGTTCATTGAGAAAGAAGACGGTTCAGGCGATGTGTTCGTGCATTTTTCATCCATTCAGTCAGAAGGGTTTAAAACCCTTCACGAAGGCGAAGTGGTTGAATTTGACATCGTTGATTCAGACAAAGGTCCCAAAGCAACGAATATAAGGAAAATGTAAGGTACATTTGCCAAATAACCAAAGAAAACCCTGGCTTGAAAAAAGCCAGGGTTTTTTATTTTTATTGGATTTTTTTATTGATAATTTTAGGAAATTATGTTATATAATACTAAAAATAGGAGTTTGAGATGGCAAAAGACTTAGAGATAATAAGAAGGGGAACGGTAGAGGTTATTTCTCCAGAAGAACTGAAGGAGAAGCTGAATAGGCGAAAACCTTTAAGAGTGAAATTCGGTGCTTCG
>JABUBO010000462.1_pt1 | contig 13074 bp, 11 predicted proteins | sample 7240361 | NCBI WGS metagenome assembly JABUBO01 (sample SAMN07256346, study PRJNA390944) | subsurface metagenome | isolation source: Methane hydrate marine sediment | place: Pacific Ocean: Eastern North Pacific, ODP site
ATTTCATCCAGAAACTCATAACATCAATTATAATTATTCAGGTATTTATGATAAGAAAATAATTAATAAAACTATGACCATAGGTGAAGAAATTATAAATAATTTTGTTTTACTTTGTAATCAATAATGTACAGTATATTTAATTTCAGGTTTTATTAGATTTGATTTAGTTTTAGAGCGATTAGGTAAATTATCAATATTATACCAACTATCAGAGGAACGAAAATTAAATATATATAATGATCCAAATAAGTTGTTGATATCATACCATATACTTCTAGGTTTGATTCTGCTGTGATTATAACTGTTAGCTCATCGTAGTAAGGGAGATTTAAAATGAGTTCTTTATATACTCCCGAAACATTATTTACTTGAAAAAAAGGGATATAAGGGTCATCATTAATCCAATTAACAAGTTCTTCATCATTTAGAACTATAAGAGAAAAAGTACCATTGGAGGCGCCAAGACTGATTTGTACGGCTTGATCATGGGAGAACTTTGGATATTTTTTGTGGACGTAATAAGATACGTCTTCCAAGATACCAAATTGTCCAAATTTTTCGATAATTTCAATCTTGGGGAATGGAATAAATATTAAAGCTATGCTTAAAGAAGAGAAAATTATAGCACAAATCAAAATTTTTTTAAATCTATGTCGTATTGCCTTTTTAGGGATATTTTCAATATTTAGCAATATAAGCCCCCTTTTCATTATAAGATATATATTATAATTATTAACTGTCTTTCTAAATCTTATGGAAAAAATTCTATATTTTAAATCTTTAAAATATAGTTTTAATCTGGTATTTAATATATTATTTATAGAAATCTAAAATTCAAGAGTTGATTAAAAATAACTGAAGAAGTTCAAAGGGATGGAAAAAATAGCTTAAAAATTGATTATAAAAGAAATAGGAATGAAAGAATAACTCAAATTAACTTTCTAAACGAGAATGTTAGAGTGTATGAAAATAGAAGAAGAATGTTTATAGAGGTAAATTTAGCATTTACAGGATTATTCACAATAGCTGCATATTTTATGAATTATCATTTTACTCCTTGTGCTATCATCTCTACTATTATTGGTACCATAATTATGTTAATTGCTACGATTATAAATATCATTGATTATCTTTTACCACATACTACTGAAAACATTCAAGATACATCATGGCACTATATAAGGGATACTGATCTTCATATTTTTTGGAAAAACAGAAAGAAAGAAAGCTATCAAGAGTTTGTAGAAAGAATAAATCAAATAAACAATGATGATAAAATTCTAGAAGATGATATAAAAGAACATCATAACCTTCTTTTATTTCAGGATAACTATCATCATTTGAATAAAAGAACTCGAAATTTTACTTTTATTGGTATTGTTGGATTTTTAATCTTCTTTCTTCTTAGCTTTCTGTTCATATTATTATCAAACTTACCACAGTAAAAAATAAAAATTCGATTTATTTCTAATTTTAATGATAAAATACTAGTATTATATATTTTGATAAAAATGACCTATGTACATTCGGCAAATCATAGTTTTAAGCCAGAAATTCAGTTTTGGCGGTCGTTAGAGAATTTATTCGACACATTTCCTTATTGGAAAGAATGGAATAAATATAGAAGTAAGCAGTTTTTAATTACTTTTTTTGAGATTGAAACAAAAGAATTGTTTGACGTTAAAGACGATATTTTTCAGACTAACTAATTGCGTAATAGATTCTAAACTTTCAATTGAAGATATTCTAAACGCTTTCAAGTACCAACTTCCCAAAAATTTACGGTTCAAAGATTTTCAACAACTTTTCACAGCAAATATCTTGAGGCAGATATATGTTATAATGAATTGCCTATTATTTTGGCTCAAGCATTTGAAGATACTGGCTCAAAAGAATTTTTGTTTTATGACAGTGCTAATTTAAACCCTCATGGTGTGCTTCGTAATTTTAATCAATTTATTCTCGATGAAGATGTAGAGAATAAGAAATTAAGTTCGATTTACGAATATATGTTTAACGGAATAGACTTCTATGCAGATGGAAAATATTCCAAAGTAGAGAGCTTAACAGAACAGGATATTGGTTCTTTTTGTCTGGAAGGTCAAATAATTCGTTTTGAAGCAAAGCATACATGGGATAAATCATTTAGACACTATACCCAAGTAATTAGAACTGCTGCCAAACAAATAACATCTTCTCAATATTTGGATTTTCTGCAGGCGCTTAATTATCGAGTTGAACAAGGATCTAAAGATTCTGATAAGCCTTTTATCTCTAATTATTTATTTAGCCCATACTTCAAGATATATGAAGGTGAAGATGACTCAATTGAACTCGTGTTACTCGATGTTATTGAACACCTTAGTAAAATAAATCAATTTAAAGATCTTGAAGCCAGTATTCCGAAACCTAATATATTATTCGAGTCCATAGCTCAATTAATAAATTTAGAGATAAAGAAGATGACGTTCGACTCAACTCTCTCTAGAGAAGAGATTGTGGAAAAGATTCAAGAGAAGATTGAAGATTTATTTGCAAATCAAATCGATCCTAATTTTGAATCGACGGTAAGGAAATTATATAAAAACATATTGGGCGCAAAAATTAGCGATGATGATATAGATGTTTTATATAATGAGATTGAATACGACTTTTTAGAAAAAGTTGAGCGCTATATTAGAAGAAGTCCTGATTCCACTGATTCCGAATATGAAATTGTTTTTGATAATAGTATCCGAATGCATTACGATTCAGGACAATCATTAACGAGATCTATGCTTCCCGATGTTTGTTTTATTGTTGAAGGAGGAGTTAGGGAGGATTTAGGACTAACTGATTCGATACCTCGAAGAGCGTTAAAAATAGTTCACGATGAGGATGGAAATTTTGGTATCTTGGTAGAAGACATAGTAAATGACTTACCTTCTGATATTTATGAAGGGTATAAAGACTCAGATGGATATATACACAAAAATATTTACGTTCAAAACGAAGATGGGAATTATTTAATCAGCGAGCTTAACTTAGAGACTATGGAAATCCGGAATGAAGGGTGGCAGAAAATTTTATTTGTACTAGATGATTCTGGGCGCATAAAGAAAGAAGATGCGATAAGGTATTTTCTTGCTTTCTCCCGTAATACAGGGTCAAGGCACATAAGCGACATTCGGGAGGTAGTCACGCATGTAATACCTAAGGAATTCTTTAAGGAATACGCTCCTGGTCTATCAGCAGAAATAACGCCTTCGGAAGCGGGAGAGAAAGTTATTATTAATATTAAATCGAGAGAAGAGGTTACACCCAAATATTTGAAAAAGCTCGGAATTTTGGAATCTTACCTAAACCAAATTACTGCCCTTAGTAAAAAGGAGGCATTAGCCTTTCCAGGATCATATGTTGCTTCTTTTGACGAGGATTTGTATCAAATTTTTAGCGAAAAGAAAGAAGATCAAAATGGTAAAACCATTGTGTATAATAATAAACATTTTAAGAGCGTGTTTCAACAGTTGGGTTTTAGCGGCGACTTCTATAAAATGAGCAAAAAAGAGTTCTACTCCGGGATATTAAATGGACTGAAAACATCTAGTTCTGATTTTATACAATATGTGCGCGAGAGTTCCAAGATCTCCACCTCCCTAACGGTAGATGTATTTACCGATGATTCCAAATGGTTTTGCAAAACTGATAAAGCCTTGCTTATGAAGCTAAAGAGGGCAACGACCATAATGTTCGGGTTTGCCGGTATTTATATGCTAAAGACGGGACAATTGATAATTAATAGCGAGTACAAAGCGAGCAACCCAATTTTTGATTGGGAACAAATGCATACAATTTATCAGAATCAGATGATTACCGACTTGAGTTATAAGGAGACTGGTCGTACATTTTACGGTGAAAGGAATTTTGGAAAAACGCTTATTAACGAAAAGAGGGAAGGCTATCATGGTCGTTTTTATAATTTCTTGGGCGCTTGGACTACCGGTATTAAAGAGGGAATTCCGTTTAAGGATGGCAGCGGGAAACCATATATTGATTTCGTCGAGTTTGTTCCGAACAATGATGTTTTGAACAACATCAATGAAAAGAATTTAAAATTAGATTTCTCCACTTTGTCTGTATCGCAAAAGCAATTAATTGTGAATGGTATTTTGGACCATGGTTTGGTGAAATACATAAGTATATCTCAAGAAGATATTGCGAAGCTGACTGTGAGTCAGAACAAGGAGATTTTTTTCGAGTCGAGTAATTACGCCGCTAAAGAGTTGATTAAATTGATACCGAAGAAGGAAGGTCTTACCAGAGAGGATATAATGAAGCAAATTGGAATAGACATGGTAACCCTTAAATTAACAATCTCTTCACGGAAAACAGTTAGAAGTTCTCTAGAATCGGCTAAGAGAAGCTGGAATGATCCAAATGAGGTCGATAAAGAAAAGGTCACTGTTTACGTTAAGAGCGACGAGCTCGGATATTGGATTCCCGTGGATCTCTTGATTGAAGATGCCGATAAATTTAAAGTTTCAACTGTAATGATAGCTGGAAAGAGATTAAAATATCGGGGTATTGATCAGAAGATGATCGACTCGTACATTATCGGGAAAATACAGAATTTACACATAAAATATACAAAAGAAAAGCCAAATTTATGTTTTGCGGACTGGTTAATACAGGAAGAACAATTTTATTTATTTTACAAGTATATCGGGGATATACAACTTGGACTATCACATGAAGACTTTTATTCGAAGCCTTCATAAAATACTTTTTTTTCTTTGCAATAGTTCACATATTTTTGTCCGTTTGTTCCCAACCTATTAATTAATTCTTCTGAAATTTTATTATATACTAATCCTATTGATTTCAGATTTCCCAAATTCTCTAATCCTTTAATATTTGAAATTAAATTATTTGATAGGACTATTTCTTCCAATTTTCTAAGGTTTTCAAGACCACTTATTTCTGTGATCTTATTTTCATTTAATAATAAAGATTTTAGGTTTATTAAATTGTTGAGACCTGTTATTTCCGGTATTTGGTTTCTATCTAATTCTAATTTCTCTAGATTTATTAGATTGTCTAGTCCTTCGATTTTAATGATCTCATTTCTCCCAAGATCTAATTTTTTTAGATTTACGAGAGAGTCAAATCCTTTAATCTCAGAAATTTTGTTCCCACCAAGCCATAATTCTTCTAAATTAGTAAGTTTATTGAGTCCCTTAATCTCTGTAATTTTGTTTCCAGATAATATTAACTTTTTTAGGTTTTTAAGTTTATCGAGTCCCTTAATCTCTGTTATCTGATGACCTGCAATATCCAAATGTTCTAGCTCCGTAAGGCTGTTTAATCCATTTATTTTATTGATATCGGTTATGTAAACACCAAGAATATCGTGGTTTACTTCGAGGTTGTGTCTACTTAAAGATAACCATTTGTAATTCATAAAGTCAATTATGCGCCTTCCGTACGTTACGAAATTACCTTTTATGCCTCTTGTTTCGAGCTCGTCGAACATACTTGTGTATTCATCATCGCGAAGAAAATTTAAATAGTCTTCCTCGAATAAAAATCGCATTACAGAAGGGTGTCCGCTTAAGAACCTCTTTACAATTTCTTCCTTGAACACTTTCCTTGCAACTGGATCACTTGCATTGCTTAGTTTTAAGAGTAAGGGAAACGCCAAATTGCTGTGAATTAAACGAGTGTCGTAATCGTTCTCAGCCCAGACTTGAAGGTTAGAGCAATGACCCCAGAACTCAACCTCAGGAGGGATCTCGTCTATGCGCTCGTAATGCAATGGTTCTAATGAATGGTTTAGCTTTTCAGCCGCTTCATCAATTGATTCTATCTCGTCGAACGAGCTTATTTTCTTAACGGAAATGTCCAGTAATAAAAATTTGCACTGATCGAAGCGTTTTCCATTCACATAAATAATCGTATTTTTACCCTCTAATCTTAACTCAAGATATTTATTAACTCTGAACTGGGTTGAAAATTTTGTAATTTCCTTCTTTTTTTTATATTTATTCCCAGAGTTGTTCATGAATAAATTATAGTTTATATCCTATTTAATTAAGAAAAATAATTTTACCTATTTAAATAGAGAGAGTCAAGGAAAAAAATTAAAAAAAGAGATTTCTATGGGAAGAAATCTTCAAAAATTCATGCCGGACTATGATAGTTATATTTACAAAAAAATTATTCAAAAAGATATAAATAAAATGGACTCCTTGAAACAAGAAGGGAGACCAAACAGGGAGATATCACAGGGAATGGAGTTTTCCGAATTTACAATTGGAGATTATCTCTAAGAACTAATGCCTGAGTATTTGTGTTATAATGGTATTAAAAAGAGTAAAAAACACATCTTTCTGAACTTTAAAATCCCCATCCATTTTTCCATGTTGGAATTTTACTCCAACAATGTAAAGTTCTCACAAAGTTTTTTTAAAAGTAAAATACATTCTTAAATGTTAGGGAATTTTACAAAATTTTTTTAAGTTAAATACATTCTTAAATGTAGTGGTTATTAGTCATGGCCCTCTTGGTACAGCGGTTAGTATTGGGGACTGTGAAGTAATTTCTACTTCAGAATTACGGAGTCATCCCTAGAGGCGGGTTCGATTCCCGCAGAGGGCCCTCATATTACTTCTTAAATATAAATATAGAAAAATTCATGATGATAAATAAATTATGAAAATCTCTTTAAATGGGAATTGGTTTTGTGAAGTTGATAAAAAAGATATTGGTAAGAAAGAAAATTGGTTTAATTATAACTCTTTTGAATCTAAAAAAAATCTAACTGAAATAAAAATCCCTATTAGTTTTAACACTTTGAAAGAGTACGAGAATTTTGAGGGTATTTTTTGGCATTATTATTTATTTGATTTTGATCAACAGAATAAAGATATGGATGTTTTTATTGAATTCGAGGGAAGTAATTACTTTACTGAAGTGTGGCTAAATAATAAATTCCTTGGTGATAATGAGGGGGGTTTTCTTCCCTTCAAGTTTAAAATAAAAAAAATAGCACTATTAAAAGCAAAATCGAATTTTTTAACAGTTAGAGTAGATAATATTAGAAGAAAAGATGGAATTCCCGGTCTATTTTTTGATTGGTTTAATTGGGGTGGTATTTACCGGGATGTCAATTTAATTATTTTAAAGAAAAATCGATTAAAGAAAGTAAGAATTAAGACACTACTACCTTCACGAAAAAAGTCACTAATTCGGATTTCCTATAGAATTAAAGGTTCTTTAAATTTCAAATGGTCAATAATTGAACCAGATAAAAAAGATGATAATATGCCAATAGTTTCTGGAACAAAACCAAATCAAGATAATATAGCAATCACGATAAATAATCCTAAGTTGTGGTCCCCAGATTCACCAAAATTATATAAATTGATAATTAAGCCAATAGATAGTGGGAATGAAAGAGAAATTCTTTTTCAAACTAAATTTGGAATTCGACAAATTGAAACTAAGGGAATATATCTCTATTTGAATAAGCAACGAATTAAAATTAAGGGTGCTTCATTACATGAAGAGTATATGCCATACGGGAGAACTATTCCGTATGAAAAGCGTGAAGAAGATATTAAGAATATGAAATCTTTCGGATTCAATGCTTTAAGAACAGCACATTATTCTCATGATGAAAAATTAATGGATGCCGCTGATAAGTTAGGGATATTAATTTTAGAGGAAATTCCTCTTTGGGGCTTTTGTAATTTTGGAAATACAAAAACATTTAAGTTAGCTGCGAAAATGTTAAAAAGATTAATTGAGAGGGATTATAATCATCCAAGTGTTATCTGGTGGAGTGTCGGAAACGAAGTTCCAATACAACAACCAAACTGTTCACGATTTATGAGACGCTTAATGGAATGGGTAAGAATGCATGATGATACAAGGCTCGTAACTTATGTTTCATATAAGTTTTTCATTGATTTAACTCAAAGGAAGGCTGATATTGCTGCAGTAAATGTTTATCTTGGATGGTACTATGCAAGAGTTAATCAACTTAATTTTATGGTAGATGCTATAAGGCCTTTATCACCAAATAAACCCTGGATATTTACAGAATTTGGGGCTGGAGCAAAATATGGTTTTAAACCGGGTTGGAATAAACAAGTTAAATTTAGTGAAGAAAAACAAGTTCACACAATTGAATATATTATTCGTACACTTAATTCAAAAGACTATATTGCTGGATGGTTTATTTGGATTTATAGAGATTTTCGTTCTTTGATGAGAACAAATCAATATCAACAAGGATACAATCGAAAGGGCATAATTAGTGAAAAAAATGAACGAAAATTGATAACTAAATTATTCCCTAAAATAATTCATGAAAAAAGGAAAGTCAGAGATTTAACTTTATTAGGATGCTTATTGAATGCTTATTTTTTTCCTCTTCTATTTGTCATTAATTTTATTTTTGATTTTATAATATTACATAGTATGAATTTACAATATAAACGCGGTGTAAAAAAAGCTTGAATGAAGAAGTTTATGAGAAGTTACAAGAATTTTTAGATCAATTCCCACTAGGTTTTCCCAAAACACCATCTGGAATAGAAATTAAGATATTAAAGAAACTTTTTACAGATAATGAAGCAGAATTGGTTCCATTGTTAACACATATTCCAGAAACAGTTGCTCGAATAACGCGACGACATAATCTGGAAGAAAAAGAATTGGAAGAAAAATTTGAGCATATGGCGAAAAAAGGACTTATCTTTCGAGTTCACCGGGATGGAAGAACGCTTTATAATGCTGCACCTTTCATGATCGGTTTATATGAATACTCAGTTAAAAAAATCGATAAGGAACTTGCCAAAATGTATAAAGAATATTATGATACTGCATATTTAAATGAAATTGGTGTTAGCAATGTTCCAGGTTTTAAAGTTATTCCCGTAGATGAAACAATCCCTGTAAACACTACTCTCTACCCATATCATAAACTTAAGGAGAGCATTAAAAAAGTTAGAATAATTTCTGTCACGGATTGTATTTGCCGTAAGGAAGCGAGGTTAAATGGAGAAGGCTGTGATTATCCTATAGAGACATGCCTTAGCTTCGGAGTAGCAGCAGAGTATTATATCGAAAATGGTATAGGTCGAGAAATAACTGCAGAGGAGGCAATAAAAATCATTGAAGAAGCTGATGAGGCTGGTTTAGTTCATGCTAGTGCTAATTCCAAACATTTATCCAATCTATGCAATTGTTGTCCATGCTGTTGCGCATCTATGCAAGGGATAACAAAAATGGGGCACAATAAACATAGATATATGAATGCAATGTTTGAATCTATTATTGATCCAGAAAAATGTATTGGTTGTGGATCCTGTGTGGAAAGATGTCCAGTTGGAGCAATCGATCTAGAAGATATTGCTATTGTAAATAGAGAAAAATGCCTTGGTTGCGGACTATGTTATAGAGTTTGTCCTGAAGAAGCGATAACTTTACAATTAAGAGAAGACGGAGAGGAGCCCTTTAACAAGGTGATTGAAATGGGAATGGCCATCCTCGAAGGAAAAAAGAAATCAAAATAAAATTATTAAATTTCTCCACTCTCTTTTAGAGCATCATATAATGCTTTTACAGATCCATAAGTATCATATTTTGGAGTCCAGCCCAAAACTTGTTTTGCCTTGCTTGAATCAACAATTATTGGATATCTTGTAGCACGTATCCAACCAGGTGTTAAAGATCTTAGAATACGAAGTTTATATAAAGCGTTTATTAATAATAATCCAAAATGATATGGTAATTTAACGCAATTAATTCCTAATTTTTCAGCAATCTCCCTTGAACTTATAGGATTATCGGCTCCAATATTAAATGCTCCAGAGACGTCTTTCTTTAAAACCAAATAAAATGCTTTTGCAACATCATCAATCCAAGCTAATTGTACTAAAACATCAGGCGAAAATGTATAAATTTTTTTACCAAGAAAATAAGTCCGAAAAAAATTGTTAATATTGGGGCCTAAAAAAATACTGGGACGAATTCGTGCAATAATTACATCTGGGTATTTTTTTGAAAGCTCATCCAGATATTTTTCTACAAAATATTTTGTTTCATTATAATAAAAATGTTTTTTCATTAATCTAATTGGGTGTTCTTCAGTAATAGGAATCGGATTTTCTGGGAAGGCACCATAGGCAGCAACTGAGCTTGCATGAATAATCTTTTTTATGCCAGCTTTTATTGCGCAATTAAAAACATTTTTACTTCCATCTAAATTTATAGAATACATCTCTCTCCTATTAGATATTGGGCTTACAATAAATGCTAAATGTATGATTGCGTCATATCCTCTTAAATCTTCAAAAATTCTCTTATCCCGAATGTCTTTTTTAATGAATTTAATCTTTTGTGAAGTATATTTTGGTTCTATTATGTCTAATCCCAAAATCTCAGTAATCTCCTTATCAGATTCAATTATTGGAACTAATTCTGATGCAAGAAAGGATGATATTCCTGTAATTACTACTTTCATTATAAGTATTTTTGCTTTCTTTAATTCACTTCACAATTTAGTTAAAAATTTAACTTTTTTTTTATATAAAAGCTAATAATATTTCAAAAATCTTATTATTTTTATTAATTTTATCTAAAAATGATTAAAACTATAAAAAAATTTAAAATGCATTTATTTAAATATATGATATATCTTATTAATATATAGAAATCTATCATAATATTGTAAAATAGTCCAATTACGTAAAGAACGATGATCATTTATTTAATCGGAGTAATTTTAAGTATAGTTATCTCAGTTATAACAATTTATTCTCACATAAAGAGATTTTATAATTTAAAAATTAAATTCCTCATTATTTCAACTATTTTTCTTATTAATTATGGAATTATCTATCCCTTACTTAAATATATTAGTTTAATAGCAATTTTTAAAGTAGATTTTACTCTATTGTTATGGAGAATTAGTTCAAATTTACTTATATGTTCTGGAATTTTGATAGTTATTGGAATTGAAACTTTAGATCTTAAAAGATTTAATATTTTTCTTAATTTAATAATTTTTACCCTAAGTGGCTACATTATTTCACTTACTCTTATGAGTGAAACTTTCATTATTTCTACAGTAATAATTGATTCACTTTCATATTATGTAGTAGAAATAAGTTTTAATTACCTTATTAGCGGACTTATTCTCTTAATTTTTATTCTTCTAAAACTTAATTATAATTTTTTATCTGTATTAAAATTTAAAACGAAAAAGAGAAGATTAAGGGTGTATTATATAATTCCCAATACAATGATTATTTTAATGATAACATTTTATCTAATTCTACAATATTTAAATCCGTATTTATTTTCAAGTTTTTCTCTTTTGTTTAATTGGATTGGAGTTCTTTTTAGCTACTATGTTTTTTTAAAATATTATACTAAGTATTTATCATTCTTCAATATTGCTTATGAATTTGTTGTTTTTCATAAATCGGGGATAATGTTATTTAGTTATGATTTTGAAAAAAGTGAGAGAAAAGAAACATCAACCATAAAGGGGGCTGTACTTATCGGAATAAATCACATTCTATCAGAATTTAGCACTGCAAAAGACCAGATTACTTCGATTAAATTAAAAGATCGAGAGATAATCTTAGAATATAATAGAGAGTATGGATTTGCTATTTTACTCATAGTGAATAAGAGTACCAATGTTTTCAAAAAAGCTACACAGTCGTTCATGAAACAATTTATTGGGAAATATAAAAATGAATTAAAATCTTATATGGATTTAAATACTGCAATTGATACATCTGCTTTTGATGATGCAAATAATATATTGCTTAAAACGTTTGAATTCGTTCCTTCTTTAAGTAATAATAGTAATAAATAAAATTTAATTTTATTGTTGAAGGTTCTCCAATTTTAAATATCACCCAAAATGAATTCAGATAGTTCTCTACTCGCTACACTAGGGTCTTTAACTTGACCTGGAGGATTCTTAAAACCAAAAGCACAAATGGGTTTGATAACCCCAGAAGAACCCTGAAGCATTGCCACATATGTTGCTCTTATTACATCAAACAAAACTGACCCTCCATTTGGACCATCCTCCGTTGTTATCTTCATATCAATCATGATTGGGGCTGAATTGAAATATTTCCCTTTAATCCATATGAAAGTGTTTCTACTATTGTTCATATGTTCAACATAATCCGAAGTTCCTGCTATAATAGGTGCATCAATATGTAATGCTTCAGTTACTGACCTCGATTTAATTTCTCTTTTTATATCTCTTGATCTAAATAATGAGTTTTTACTTTCTAAACCACCCCCAACATCCAACGCGTATGACTCATCAATGATTACTCCTCTTTCTTTCATTGATTTAAGGATTAATTTATGTAAAATTGTTGCTCCCATTTGGTCTTGAATGTCGTCTCCAATAAGGGGTAGTTTTTTCTCCAAAAATTTCTTACTATATTCTAAATCGTTAGCTAAATTTGTTGGAGTTGCATTTATAAATCCACAATTTGCTTTTAAGGCTTTATCAGCATAAAATTTTACAGCTTTATCTGCTCCAGATGGCAATAAACATAAAACAATTAACCCCTTTTTAAAATCCTTAACAATATCATCTGGTTGTTTATCAGATATTTCAATATCTTCCTTTACTTCTTCTGCAATTCCGTCTAAAACATCTCCCATTTTCACAATTACATCTGTTTTAGGGATACCCAAATTAAATTTTAAGGCAACATTGGGCTCAGCAAAAATTGCTTCAGAAAGATTCTTCCCTACTTTTCTTGAATCAATATCGATGGCTGATACTATTTCTATATCTGAGAATTTATATCCAGCTAAATTTTTATGAAGTAATCCTTTCCCTTCGCTATATAGGCCTTGAACTAAACTAGAACATAAATTTCCTACGCCAACAATAGATACGGGAATCTTTCTTATCATAATTCTTCTCTAGTTAATAATACTTTAAAAGTTTTATCTTAAGTTTTGTAATTTCTAATTATTATTAATTTAAATAATTTTGGAAACACATTTTTCATTTAAAATTTGAATGAAATTTCTAAG
>JABUBO010000463.1_pt1 | contig 13068 bp, 8 predicted proteins | sample 7240361 | NCBI WGS metagenome assembly JABUBO01 (sample SAMN07256346, study PRJNA390944) | subsurface metagenome | isolation source: Methane hydrate marine sediment | place: Pacific Ocean: Eastern North Pacific, ODP site
GTGATGGATTAGAATCCGAACTTTCAAAAAATAATTTTAATCCTGTATCTTCATCATCGAATATTCCTCTTAAATGGTTTTGCAAGCATTTTTTAATGCCTACCACACAGTTAAAATATGCGTTTGAAATAGCCTTAGTTGGATTTTGTTCAAATTCATTTTCAATTATCTCATTGATACAACTATTTCTTTGTTTCTTTCTTTCAGGTTTTGACAATATATCACATTTTAGTTTTACTAGGTCAGAGTCCTCCTCAGCCTCTCTTTCGATATAAGAACATAGCGATTCTATTGCAAGAATGCTAAATAAAAATTTTGCTTTTTCATCACTAACTTTGGTCAAGCCAACTTATGCTTCTAAAAATAGATTTTCTATCTTCTTTCTTCATTTTAACGGCTAAATCTGAAATTTCCGCTATAGTAGATAAATGATTTGGTGTTAAATAATGAATTGAATCTATAATATTTCCAGCAGGATATTTTGGTTCCCATTCAATTCTACTTCCTGAAACAATTGAAAAAACTGACATCGATTCATTTAATTGCTGCAGATTATCTCTAATTGATTCTTCCGATAAGTTTTCAATTGGTAACCATCCATCATAAATGTATGTTCCAGAATTCTCCATTTTTAATGTCGCTTGTGCTTTTGGCTCATTAGGATTGGTACCCTCAAGAGAAGTGCAAAAACACGGATAAAGTAGCACATTATTGGGTAGAAGAATTGGTAGACTAAAATGAGCATTTGAATGAGCAACAAATTCAAAACCCTTAACATCAGTGAGTTTATAAAAATATAGAATTGATTTTTCAGATAAAGATAAGTCTTGCCGAGATGTATACTTTTGTGACTCAAAGATTTTTGACTGGTCCGAGCAAACCAATGGCCCCCTTTCTCCCCAATTATTATATTTTTTGTTGTCCGCTTCTTTTAGAATGGAATCCATATTGTTTATTTTTCCGAACGACCGAATTAAGCCGATTCAACGAGTCTTCGAGCTGAATTCGGTCTCCAATGACTGGTTAGGTAGACCTCTTTGGTGGCGGATAAATCCCAAAGCTATATTTCTTATCAGTTGTTTTTATCAGATTCCATAAACTGGGATCGAAGTCCAAATAGAAACCTAAGAGTTCGGTTAATCTCTTTGCAAAATAGATGATTCTACATTTTCTCAAGTCTGGGAATATGTCATTCTTTGTTCCAAGCATACTCTCGATCAAACCAAAAGACTTAAGAGACAAATTAGCAAAGATGACGTCTGATTGTCTAATGCCTTTATGCCCGCTATCTTTCTTGCTGATGAATTGTCCAACATCGTAGCAAATGTCCTCACTCAACGATCGCTGCTTGCCTTTTCCAGTACATTGGTCTATATTCGCAGTCCAATCAGATTCGTCGATTACCTTTACCTCGCAGTCAAAATTATCAATCACTAAATCGGGGTTCTTTTGATAATCTTGCTCATATGGGATTACTACGCTGGACCCATTCTTCAAATAGAATAATGCTATTGACGCCATAGAGCTTGCATGTAAGATTCCACTTCTTGAATTAGGCTCCATAAGTTCCTTTTGGATGATTTTCGATACATCCTTGCCATATTGCTCTTCGATAATGATGCAGCAATAAACACATAGTGTGAATTCATTCCACGGATAGAAAACAACTTGCCTACCCATCGATTTGTAAAGTGCACTATTGATATGGACATTTGCTGGATATCCTGCTGGAACTTTTATATTGTGTTTGTTGAACAAGGCATTTGCCTTTTCTACAAATACAGCATGTCCCATTGACAAATCTTCAATGATGCTATTAGGTGAAAAATCATGTATGGCATACTGCTGAAAATGTACCCAATACTTGTCAGGATCATGTCCACCCATATTACTCATACATGGTTCGAGCGAGAAATACACAGTATCTTTGTTATTAGATGTTGGTTTCATGATTGGGGGAAGCGCTCTACCTAACGGTTATGTGTTAATAAATTTTTCCCAAAGGTATTTGCATTATATTGTCTTCTTGCCCAAAATATTCGGATTTTAGATTTTTTATCTTTTCTTTTTCTATCGGGATTTTTTCCTCGCCAATTTTCAAGCAGTATTTAATATTCCCATTTCTGAAATCATCACGCAATCCTACAATGATAGCTTTATTATTTATTATATTCGTTTCTGTAAATTCAACCAAATTTGGATGTGTGCTTTCTAACTTGGGTTTTTGCTCGAGTTTTTCGTATCCAATATACTCATGGGCGTCATCTTTGGTTAAAAAGAATCGATTCGGCGATTCTGTAGTTGGTTCCTGGAGTGTAAAAAGAAATAGTTTGTTGTCATGAATATCTAGTTTTGGTGGATTCGGACGAGAAGGCCAAGCGACCCATTTAATTTTAAAATAAGGCCTCTTTTCTGCAATTTCTTTGTTAATCTCAGGAGGTTTCTTTCCGAAGTTTTTCTCCAGATAAAATGCATATTCTCTCATATTTAGATAAAGGCGTCCTTCTATCTCTAAAGAGCTTATATTAACAATTTGATTTTTACTTGAAAGCTCTAACACAAAATATAACCCTTGCTCTTCGGGAACCGGAAAATCTTCATGGGGCTGCATCTCAGGTCTTTTTTTTATTGTGTGAACAGGCAATGCTCCATGGATTATGACTTCGGGGAATTCCGAGAATTGTTTACCTTTTTCGCCAAAAAAACCAGTAGCTACTTGCTTAAGAAAAAAAACCACGATGATTAAAACAATACAAATCAGAGTCTTCCAAGGATGCCTTATTATCCAATTCCACCATTTTTTTAGGTCTTTTATTTTTTTTGGTTCCATATTTATTTTCACATAACGGTTGGCGGTATGTTTAGTGCCGCTACCCATTATTTTCTTATGTTATAGTTTCAATACTCTTCAAATAATTATTGTCTTACTTGCAGTTTAGCGGCATTAAATATGACCGCGTGTTATGTTGAGTTTTTTTATTCATCAGCTAATTCATTCAGTTCACGAAGTATCTTATCAGAACTGGGCTTCTTAGCATTTGTATCAATAAATTTACCTTTTTTATCAATGATCATATACCTGGGCAATGCTGTAAAACCAAAATGAGAGTTCAAAGTTTTTAGTTGATCCCTGCTTAGCATGTAGTGCTTGCCTTCTAGATTATATCTATGTATGATATCCTGCTGTTTTTTGGTCTCTGAAGGGGCACAAAAATATATAAACTCAATATTCTTACCTCCCAACGCTTTTTTGAGCTTTACAGATGCTGGGAACTCTTCGATGCAATATTTACAACTGGTTCCCCAGAAATCTAAATAAAGAACTTTATTCCTGTTATTCTCCTTTATTTCTTTGAAAATCTCACCTACTAGTTCAAATTTTGACAAAGAGTCAAGCGTAAAAACTGGCAAGTAGCCTGCATCTTCATATCTATTGTATCTGATCCTCTCTTTTATGACCTCACTTAAATATTCATTCTGAACAACATCCGAATATTCAGTGACCAATGAATCAATGACTTGATAGTTATAATCAATTACAGGATAGAGTATTCTTGCAAGTGCAAGCTTGTTTAAATTGGTGGGATTCTCTGAAACAAAGGCCATGTTTTCCATAGCAAAAGTGAAGTAATCATCGTTATTATAAGCTAGTTGCATTGATTTGTAAAGTCCTTCCTTTTCAAGCTGGTAATCATAGTATTGTTGAATAAACCCATAGGCCTCAGTACAGGACTTCATATCCAATCCAAGTGAATCCAATTCAGATAGGAATTCGAAGTAATTATCCACAGGATTAATATTGTTTCTTTTGGCATACTCATACTTCATTTCTAAGAATAGGAATCGGGTATAAGTATCCATCCATACAGCCATTCCTTTTCCTGGGTTTATTTTAGAAATCAGGTCGAAACATTCCTCTTCATAACGATTTGATAGTTCCAGGAATTTCTGTTGAGCTAGGTTTCTATTACTGAGATAGTGTAATTTGTTGAATTCGACACCTTCAAAAAAAGTATGCAATTGAACATTGGCTTTAGCGTTAGTACCTCCAAAAGTCAATGAATCAACATAACGCCTTCCGTTGAAATATAACTGTAAACTATCACCAGGTGAGCAATAGATATAATTCAATGTAGTATAATAAAGATATAGGTCCTGGGAATAAGGCAGCTCTAACGAAAATTGAAAATTACCTTCTTCATCTATAGGTACTGTATAACTTTTCCTGCCAGTAATTAAATCCTTGTGAAGGAGGGTGATCCATTTTTGAGATGCTTCTCGAACAATACCTGATATCACAACACTTTCCGTGATATTAATTTCGCCAGAGCCAATAATTCCATTGGAACCAGTTTCTTCGCTTTCTCCCTTTCTTGAATGATCATTATTACATGATGAAAATATGAGACAAGTAAATAAAAATGTAAAATAGAGAAATAGCTTTTCCATATCTGGCTTATAAAAATTCAACATAACGCCTGCATCAGGCGCAAGCAACCCACTAAAACTTAAGACTTACCCAAAAAGGCCGTCAGGTTGCTTGTCGCTTGCATGCTGTGGTTAAATAGCAATTTTATTTTCGTATAATAGGTATTGACAGAGACAACTTCCATCTAGTATTGTTCACGTCGCTAAGAATCGAATACTGTGTATAATTATCCGTCATCTTGAGGACATCATCATCCAAAGATAAAGGAACAACACTATTGCTTATATGTTTAACAATATTATCACGCTGGCTTATGGCAAGTAATTTGTTGAAATCATATCCCAAATTAGCATTATCTTCTAGCAGTACTTTGTCTTTGTCATTTCCATCATATGCATTATACGTGCTAAATTCATCATTTGGTGGCAACAGGCATAGACCATTGCTGTCAATGATTAAAAAACTAATATTTTGTTTCCAAAAAGACTCAGCGATCTCAATTGGCTTACTCCATTGGCCAATCTGACACGCAGAAAAAAGCAAACCTACAAATTGCTCGTCGACTGTTAAGGGTAAGGGAACACAAAGAAAAAAGGTTGACTGTTGGTTAAAAACTGATTTCAAAGAATCAGATATAAAAGGTTTGCGGAATGATTTCGCTTGCTGGAAGTAAGGTCTCTTAGAAAACCCAATATCAGTCTTACGACGTTCAGCAGGAATTTTATCAGGTGTAGAATATAATACAACTTTCCCTTGATCGTTTGTTAAGTATACTCCTTGACTAGCTAATTGATCTAAGTCGTCCTGCAAAGTTTTAATCCATTGTCTGTCATTATTTGGATTATTAAGAAAAGAAATCGCTATTTGCTGATATTCTATTACTTGAGAAATTCCTAATTCGACGATATTAGTAATTTCCTTTATGGAATCTTTTAGTTTTTGATAAATCGATATGTCATATTGTTTCTCATGGCACTTAAGAGCTACTAATTCTGATAACGCCACTCCTAAACTCTGGGTCCTAATATCTTGTATATCTGTTTGGACACTCGCAGGTTTCAATGCGACCAAGCCTCTAGCTGCAAATATCTCTGGCGTATGGGCGTGCATATCAAATTGTAAGCTAAAATAATGTGGTTGGTCCTCTGTTTCTGCAAATTTTCCTAATTTATTTTCATATTCATATATAATATCTTCAACAAGTCGAGAAATCCCCGGGTCTTTATGACTAAAACCCAAAAACAAAACATGGTATGACCTAAGTACATCTATGACTTTATTAAAAAAATCTTTATTCACTCTATAATGAGTTCGATAATCTTTTCTAGAAAGAATCAAATATTCATCTTCTCTCGAAACACATCCATAAATTTTAAATAAAACACTCTTTTTAGAGTTTATTGCATTTTGGATCTCCGACCTTGCTAAATCTGCACTATTAAGAATAGTGGGAATCTTTGATCCATTAAGATCTTTCCAAGCTTCTTCAAACAATGAATCATAATTTGTGGTTAAATATATAGGACATCTTAAAGCGGAAAGTAATACATGATTTATCGAGTACTTTTCTATCCTTCTTGTTACTGATCTTAGAGTGCTCTGAAGAATATCGTGTCCGATTTTTTGACTTGCTAGTTCAGCCATAGTTAATGGATCATATTTTAAATCTTCATCGTCTAGAAATACCTGCTCAAGTCCAAAATATTCGGACAGCAGCATATTCCATGAAGGTAAACCGCACGGGATTGACATACCAGCACCAAAAAAAACTACTCCTTTCTTCTCTCGAAATGCATTAATCAGGCGAGGGGGCCAAAATGATTTATATTTGCTAAAATCTATTTCGGACTCATTCAACCGCATACAACAATTATCTTTTAAAAATATATTTATCTCTTGTGCAATTTTATCGTCTGCTATCTTTTTGTTTAGGATCAATTTTTCGATATCAGTCCTTAGATTATCAGGCATGTAGTCAGAGTACATAGTTACTTTCCTCTCATTTCTATTTAACGGTACGAGCTGAGCTGCATGTCAGTGTAAGAGCGAGCTTGCTCGCTGCTTAGGCTGCGTGTCAGCTCCAGCGATTGTTAGGCGGCGCTGCGCGACGCCGTGAAATCGCTGAGTGCGAAGCTCAGCTCGCATCCGTTAAGCGGCGCGCAGCGCCGCTTAACATTATATTCTACCGCAAATTACCATATAATACTCATATATCCAAGTAAAAACGGATTCCATATAATACTCCTTTTTTTTAATTAATAGTATCGGAATTTCAAAAATTTCCCTTATCATATGGGTGATTCCGTAGAGATTAAAAAAATCCAAAGTTCAAAATCCCAAGTTCAAAATAAATTCCAAACCCCAAATCCCAAGTTCAAAACTATTGCTTTGAAAAGCAGGATTAACTTTTTTTTCCACAAGTTGACTTGTTAATCATAGGTTTTTTCCCTTTCTGCCATGTTTAGTTTTTTGAATTTTAAAGTTGGGATTTATTTTGGATTTTGACCTTTGAACTTTCAGATCTACTGTTTTTCAATTAGTTTAAAAAGTTATGTTCTAATTTACAAAGTTCTGTTCTTAGTTCCCTTTTTTAATCAATTTGTGAAGCTAAGTTCTTAATGAGAATTCCGTATAATATGATATAGTTGCTGTACAATATGGAAAATTAATATATTCACAAAAGCAACTATGGCAAAAAAATCAAAACTGCTCGACCAGGTATTGAGCTGCTTGATATGGTATTCATCAATCTGATGAAAAATTCTATGGAGGTTCTGGAAAATACCGAAGAACCTCAAATAAGAATCAGGATAAGTAAATACGAAGAGAAGAAAACACTCATTGAGGTAAAAGATAACGGAGCAGGTATGTCAGAAGAGATAATGAGTCAGATTTTTATTCCTTTTTATACTACCAAACCAAAAGGATCGGGAATTGGTTTAAGTTTGTCGAATCAGATAATCAGGTTACACGGAGGCTCAATTGCGGTTGATTCGAAGCCTGGTAAAGGTTCAACATTCACTATTGTAATATAACCCGGTATTCGGTAACGAAACCCGCCCTGTGAAATATAGGTATGTTTATTGTGGTGCAAGGAGTTGATCGGGCTTGATTTACCCGTGACACGGTTCCAACCGTGCCACGGTTTTAGATCAACGAGAGACGAATGGATTACAATAAACACATTGGATAAAGTAATGATGTCGGATGTTTCCATCCGACAAGATTTTTCTAGTGACATTTTGTTAGGTATGTATTTGCGGTGCATGGGGCTGATTTGCTTTGATTTACCCGTGACACGGTTCCAACCGTGCCACGGTTTTAGCTTATTCATACCGTAAGGCGTCAGCCGGTCTGCCGACTGCAGCTTTTACTGCCTGATAGCCGATGGCTAACAAGGCAATAAACAATGTTATTATGGCAGATAACAATATGACCCACCATTGGATTCGAATATGAAAAGCAAAATTTTGTAGCCATTTGCTCATGAAATGCAGTCCCAATGGAATAGCTATAATGAGGGAGAGTAAAACATAAATTAAGAATTCACGGGAAACCAACATTGTGATGGATATTGTATTAGCCCCAAACGTTTTTCTTATTCCGATTTCCTTGGTCCTTAACTGCGCAGTAAAAGCCGAAATACCAAACAGACCCAGGCATGCAATAAAGATTGATAATAATGAAAATGCTTTAAAAAGGTCAAGCACATTTTTTTCATCTTTATACAGGCTTGATAGATACGATTCAACAAACTCATAGCTAAAGACTGCCTCAGGTACAAGTTCCTTCACTGTTTCCTCAAGATGTTTCATGGCTACTTCGTCCTGTCCGGGTTGAATTCTTACCAGGATATTACCAATACCTATCTGTCTCCCCTCTTCAGTGTTTAAATATTCAATTACCAGGGGTTCGATGAGGCTGTGCAGGGAGGCAAAATGAAAATCTTTAATTACTCCGATAATCTCACCATCTCCGCCAAAAGTACTGGAGCCCTTTCTTCCTACAGGATTAGTTAAATTAAGTGCATTAACAGCGGTTTCATTCAAAATATATCCATGGCGTAATGATGGAACATCGCTGAAATCTTTACCTTCAATGAGCTCAAGTCCAAGTGTAGTCAAATAGTCTTTATCGGACCTCATAAAGCGCATTGATGGAAGTTCTGTATCGTCGGGTAAACTGTCAGGCCTCAACCCCTCAACACTATAAGTTTCACCTGGTAAATTCGATGCTATTGAAGCGCTGATGACTGAAGAGTGTCCGGTAATTTCATTTTTCAATGCTTCAGGTTCATTAATTGCAAACTCAGCAAGATCGCCATTGGTTTTAATTGCAATCAGGTTTTCTTGATCAAAACCCATTTCCTTGGTATGAAAATATTCCATTTGCAGATAAATAATGAAAGTAGAGAAAATCATAAATCCGGCAAGTACAAACTGGACCACCAGAAGGGATTTCCTAATGCGATTTGCTTTTGATTTGGGATCTTTTATACCTTTTATACTTATTACCGGATCGAATGAAGAGACAAAAAGGGCCGGATAAATACCGGATAGCAGACCTACAAGGATAATAATTCCCGACATCACAATTATGTTAATTGGGGAAAATACCTGTGATAATGTGATTAGTTTACCAGAAAGTTGGTTGTACAATGGTATCAGAAAGTCGATAAATAAAATTCCCAGCAGCCCGGCAATAAAAACCATGAGTAGCGCCTCTCCAAGGAATTGTCTGATTAGTTGACCTTTAAATGCTCCGGTTACTTTTCTAATACCAACTTCTTTCATCCTTTTAAAGGAATGCGAGGTAGTGATATTAACGAAGTTTACACCTGCAATAAATAAAATAAATATTGCCGAAATAGTAAACACTATAATATAAACGATATTTCCATTTCTGCTTATTTCCTGTTCAAGGTTCGAGTAAAGATGAATTTGTGTTATTGGCTGTAAAGAAAATATTCGCTCTGATTTCATTTCTTCCGGTGTACCGTCAAACTGGTAATACTCCATCTGAAAATCCAGCATCTTTGATTCCACATCCTTTTTTTGATCCATGTCCCACAGCTGAACATAAGTATAGACCCCTGCCCAGGTACGCGTATAATACAAACCTTCATATCCCATATTTATTAATAAGTTTCTGAATGAAGCAAAAGTGATAAGGAAGTCAATTTTTAAATGAGAATTGTGTGGGATCTCTTTGAACACTCCTGTTACTTTTAGAGGCAACTGAGACTGGTAAAGTAAGGTTTTACCCATTGGATCTTCATCACCAAAATATTTTCGGGCAATAAAGGGAGTTATTATTATCGAATTAACATCTCTGAGTGCGGAAAGTGGATTACCTTGAATAAACTCAATGTCAAACATCTTAAGAGCAATTGAGTCGGTAAAAAAGCCCCAATTTTCTTCAAATGATTTTTTTTCTCCTTCCTCAGGCTGATATGTAAGTACTGTGGAGAAATCTTGCCTGAAGTGAGTGGCCATTTCAATTTCAGGAAAACTTTTAACCATTTCATCGGCTAATACCGGAGCGGTTGGAGCCCAATTCCTTACCTGGTCACCGTAATGGGCTGTATTTGTTACCCTGAAAAGCCTGTCTGATTTGGGAAAGAATTTATCATAACTTATCTCATCCCGAACATGGGTTAGTATGAGAAATCCTGTGGCGATACCTAACGAAAGCCCAAGTAAATTAATAAAACTATTAAGCTTTTGTTTGAAAAAGTTGCGAATAACAACATTAAAAAAAAATTTGAACATAGTTTAGTAATTTAAGTTTTTTCTATTCATATCGTAAGCTTACTACTGGATTTTGTACTGAAGATTTGTAGGTTTGATATCCAATGGTCAGGATAACAATTACAAAAACCAGTACGCCTGATGCGATAAAGATCCATATACCAACCGATGTGTGATAAGACAGTTGTTTAAACATAAATTGCATCAAAATAATGGCAATAGGATAGGCAATTAAAAAAGCAATGAATACCAGTTTTGTTGATTCTTTGGACAATAACAGAATTATACGGGAAACAGAGGATCCCAAGGCTTTCCTAATCCCTATTTCCTTTGTACGCATTTCTGCTGAATAGGTAACCAGCCCAAATAAACCAAGACACGATATTAGTATGCCTAACAAGGTAAAAAACAGTACGATCTTGTTTACAGGGACCGATATTGCATATAACGGGTCGACATAGTCATTAAAGAAATAATGAATAAACGGGTAGGTAGGATTAATTTCGGAAAATATTTTTTCGATATACGAAATTGCAGATGTTTCCCTGCCCGTCTCAATTTTTATAAACAAATAGTCTTCAATTGAGCTAAAAGGTAACATTATAGCTTCACCAGCCATGGTTACCGGAAAGGAAAAAAAATCTTCTACAACCCCGATAACAGTATACCTGTCATCATACAGGTAAAAAGACCTTCCAACAGGGGATTCCCATCCTAATTTCTTTACCATTGATTCATTTATAACCATGGATTCATTATTTGATGATGAAAGATTTCTTGAGTAAAACCTGCCTGCTGTTAATTCAAGATCGAATGTTTCAAGAAAATCATAACCAACCCATGCAACCCTGGCCATTGAATTTTTCTCATCGGATGTTTCACCCCATTCAAATTCTCCATGGTCGATGAAAAGAGGAATTTTGGAACAAGTTGTCACATGTAGAATGTCGGGATTTTGTCGTAGTCGGGTTTTGAAGACTTCGTATTTTTCTTCCAACTCCCCACGCACCGGCATATATATGATATTATCCCTCGTTATACCCAAATCAGCATTTCGAACATAGTTGTATTGTTTATATACGATCATTGTAATAATCATCAGAAGTAACGCAAAAGAATACTGTATTACTACCAATATCTTTCTGAATCTGACACCTTTTTTACCAGTTTTAAATGCATTTTTCATGATGTCGGCAGGTTTGAAACCGGAAATAAAAAAAGCCGGATAACTTCCTGCCACAATTCCGGTAAACAGGATAATACCAATAAGGAGAATTAAAAACTTATAATTGGCTAAATCCAGTGATATATTCGTTTGAAGGGCAGTGTTAAATTCATTAATAAATAAGTCGATTAAAAAAATGGCTATGTTCAGAGCGATAAACACCATTAATAACGATTCTCCTAAGAATTGTTTGATTAGTTGGTGTCTTTCGGCCCCAACCACTTTTCTGATGGCAACTTCTTTTGTGCGAGTTATATATTTTGCGGTTGACAGGTTCATAAAATTAATGCATGCGATAAGCAGTATTAACAAGGAAAGTACTGAAAATAAGATAATACCTATAATTCCCTTTGTTTCTCCATATAAGTATACTTTTTTCAGTGGAGTCAGGAATTGTCTTGTTTCCGTATCCGGATCAAAAAGGCCACTGAAAAAATCAGGTAATTGCCGACTGATATTCTGCCAGGAATTATTATCCGGGAGTAAAACGTACGTGTAATATGGATTCCCGGTAAACCAGTCGATATTATGTCCCAGTTCTATCAGGAAATCAAAGGGTACAAGGAAGTCAAATTGAATACTGGAATTTTCAGGAACATTTTTAATAACCCCTGTAACGGTAAAATCGTATTTATTGTTAATCTTTATGATTTCTCCCATAGGATCCTTTGAATCGAAGTATTTCTCAGAAAATTTTTCGGTGATAACAATGGAGTTAGGCTGTGTTAGAGCAGTTGAGGGATTACCCTGTAAAAAAGTGAAAGAAAATATCTCAAAAACAGTAGAATCGGTTGCCATGCCCCTGTTTTCGAGGAACTTTTTTTCCAGGATCATAGTTTTGATGTTTGATTCTGATGCCTGTTCGTGAATTTCAACTTTACTAACAGGTTGGTAATTAAGTAACAGTTCGCCAACGTCAGAGAACCTGGTTGTAGAAATTATTTCTGTAAAATTTTCTTTTAAGGCCTGAGCATATGCTCCTCCACTTCGGTCAGTAGTAAACTCATTATCTCCTGATTTAATTGTCTGTTGTACCAGGAAAATGTTTTCAGACTTATCGTGAAATCGGTCGTAACTTAATTCATTCTGAACCCAAAGGATAATTGTTACGGAGCAAGCTAATCCAATGGCCAAACCCATTAGGTTAATAATGGAAAACATTTTTTGCCTAAGCATGTTCCTTATAGCAGTTATAAAATAGTTTTTTATCATAGCAAGTTTTTTTAGCTCTTGTTCAATTCTCATGCCAAGGTTAGTAAAAATCTCTTTGTCAGCGAGATATATATATGTAAATTTTCAAGAAATGATCGATTGTCCATTCATGGACACTCAAATGTTCATATTTGGACGTTAGTATAGTCAGGGTTTGCCTTAAAGTCAAGCTCTGTGAAATTGAGCTAAAGCTCAAGCGATTTTATCGCCATTTCACAAGGCAGGCCTTAACTATATTAACTGGAATTATTTCAAGGACGTTTCACATAGCGGACTTTGTTACTGAAAACCGTGTCACAGATAAATCAAGGCAAATCAGATTCATGTACCAACCCCGACAGGGTTCTGCCAAAGGAAGAGGGAGTGAGTAACGTTTGGCATAGCCAAAACTCACGAGCAGGTTTGAGCGAACGATTGGCTCGAACGAAGTAAGAGCCAATCTTCATGAGCTG
>JABUBO010000464.1_pt1 | contig 13067 bp, 14 predicted proteins | sample 7240361 | NCBI WGS metagenome assembly JABUBO01 (sample SAMN07256346, study PRJNA390944) | subsurface metagenome | isolation source: Methane hydrate marine sediment | place: Pacific Ocean: Eastern North Pacific, ODP site
CTGTTTGGGAACGGGCATGGTCGGTGCGGTGTTGATTGGCAAAGGGACAGGAGAAAAAATTGGAGGGCCGATCAACGTTATTTATGGCATAACTGGGCTTATCGCAGATGTTACCTCTTATACCAGGCTTTTGGCTCTCGGCATCGCGACGGGAGTAATAGCATTTTCAATAAATTTCATCGTCGGATTCGCGTACAGTGGCATGATGCCAGCCGAACTCACACCGCTGTCGGCGATTTATGCCGGTTTGCTGTTAATCGGACTAGCGTTCATCTTCGTCGCTGCACACTGCTTCAACATCTTTATCAATAGCCTTGGAGGGTTCATCCACACCATGCGTTTGCACTTCGCGGAGTTCTTCAGTAAGTTCTACGAGGCTGGAGGCGAGAAGTTCGCTCCCTTTAAAGCTAAAAGGACGTTCACCAAAGTAAAAGGGGGTGAGTGGTCTGGTAGGTGAAGAGGTCTGGATAGCGCTGGCAGCTGGGCTAGCGGTCGCGATTCCAGGGATCCTATCGGCAATCGGCGTTGGGATGACCGGAGTTGCAGCAGCAGCGGTATCGGCTGAGGATCCAAAGAAGTTCTCAAAGCTCTTCGTACTAGAGGTGCTCCCGGGCACGCAGGGAATCTACGGCTTCGTCGCGGGCTTTTTGATTCTCATCGGTACAGGTTTGCTTGGGGGTGGTGGACTAAAGGGAGGCATAGTGGGACTGGCCGTACTAGCGGCGGCCGTTCCAGCCATTCTCCAAGGATTTACCGCATACGCACAGGGAAAGGTTGCCACTGCAGGCGTCAGCGCCGTTGCGAAAAGACCAGAGATATTTGGACAAAGTATAATGTACACGGTGATGGTTGAGCTCTACGCTATCCTTGGGCTTCTAGCGACGATCTTGATTTTGGTAAGTCTCGGAGCGTTGTAAGGAGGCTAGGTCTTGTCAGCTGAAAAAGGCGCCCAGCTGATAGCAGATGATATCCTAAAGGAAGCGATGGAAAAAGCTGCGGGGATAATTGAGACGGCGAAGAAGGAAGCACGCACGTTGCTTGATGCGGCCCGCTTCGGCGCCAAGGAAGAGGAGGAACGCGAAACAAAGGAAGCACACACCCGTGGCAAACATGTTTACGATGGAGTACTCGCGGAAGGCAGGATGCGCGCGAAGCGGGAAGTGCTTCAAAAAAGGGAAGATATCATCAACGAGGTCTTCCGAGAGGTAGAGAAGAAACTTCAAGCGCACGCATCGTCTGAAGAGTACGAGAAGAACATCATTCGGATTGCTACAGGGGCTTGCAAAAAACTTGGTCAAGATGATGTGGTAATCCGAGCTAATCGCCGGGACTTGAAACTCCTTGAAGGATCAAAAGATCAAATAGCACGTGAGTTGGGTGAAGGTATAAAAACGGTGAGTGTTTCGCTGGGTGAACCAATCCAAACGATTGGCGGGGTAAAGGTCGGAACTGCGGATGGCAGGATTGAAATTGATGAGACGTTCGAGGGCAGGATGCGAAGGGAATTCGAGGGCATCCGGGTAAAGGTCGCGAAAGTCCTATTTGAAGGGTCGAGATGATTGATGTTCTAGTAGCTATTTTCCTGATCATAGGTGCCCTCTTCGCCTTTGTGATTTACAACGCTAGGCGCTCGATGGCTTACGTTTACTGCAATGCGACCCTAAGTGCATGGGAGGCGAGATTGCTTTCTGAGGCGCGCCTGATGGAACTTGTCGATGCCCCAAGGATCACAAACATATTTGCAGCCCTCGAGGACACCGACTACCGACTGCAACTAGCTGAGGTTCCGAGGGTCGAGGAGGTCGACATGCCGGTGGTCGAGCGATCGCTCAGGGAGAACTTGAATGCGCGTTATCGCGAGCTTTTAGGAATGGTGCCGAAGGAGCGAAGGGAAACGGTCGCGAGGGTGATTGGGCGAATTGATATCTGGAACCTTAAGTCGATCATCACAGCGATTCACAATAAAGTTTCCAAGGAAAAGAGGCTTGGGGAGTTAATTCCATCACCGACACTTCCCCTCGAAAGACTCGAGATGCTTGCATCCGCCGAGAGCTTTGAAGAACTGCTTGAATTTCTGAAAGGGAGCGAGTACCTCGACGTACTTTCAGAAGCGCTAAAAGAATATGAGACGCGAGGATTGATTGCCATCCTATCAGCGCTCGACAAGCACTACTACACGAGCTTGTGGAAGGATGTGTTGAGCAAGCGTGCACAGCGCTCAGTTTTGAGGGCGATCTTGGGGTACGAAATAGATGCTCTGAACATCAAGCTGATTTTGCGGCTCAAGCAGGAGGGTGCGCCACCCGAGGAGATTGACAGATACCTCATCTTACCCCTCCACGAGCTCACGGAGGCGATGCTGAGGGCGATGATTACCGCTGAGGATGTTCCTTCAGCGATAAACATGATTCATCGCACCATTTATGGCCAAATTTTGCTGAAGGCCCTCCCGCAGATCGAGGCCCAAGGGCTTTCCGCGGCAGAGCGTGCTCTGGATGAAATGCACCTAAAGATATGCAGGTGGCTTGCACTCACCCAGCTCTTCAGCATAGCCCCCGTGCTCTCTTACATCTACTTGAAGGAAAACGAGATGAAAAATCTGCGGGCGATAATAAGGCTCAAGGCGGACAAGGTCGAGCCTCAGAAAATAAAGGAAACAATAGTGAAGGTGCCAAAAATTGAGCTATAAAATCGCCGTCGTAGGGGATCAAGAGACCGTGACAGGTTTCGCTTTAGCCGGCGCGACCTACGCACACATCCACGTGACGAGGGAGGAAACGCTCGCTAAGCTGAGCGAATTCTTCGCTAGCGGAGAAATTGGACTCGTGCTAATAACTCATCGAATTGCGGAGGAGCTCGGGCTCGATTTCCGCTGGATGTCGCGGGCGAAGCGATTGCTCCCACTCGTGCTGAGAATTCCAGACAAGACAGGATATGTGCCAAAGGTCGATGAGCTGCGCGAGATAATCCGACGCACGGTTGGGGCCGAGATCATGGTCAGGAAGGAGGGTAGCTAATGACGATAGCCTTGGCAGTATCCCCGACCCGGATGGAGCTCCTGAAGCTGAGGCAAAGGGTAGGCCTCGCGCAGAAGGGCCACGACTTGCTCAAGGAAAAGATGGACGCTCTCGTCATCGAGTTCTTCGAGGTATTGAGGCGAATCCAAGAAGCTAGGACGAAGGCGCTCAAGCAGCTCTCAGTAGCCCACCGCGCGCTGTCGATGTGCTTTGCTGTCGTGGGGACGCTCGAGACCAAGCAGGTGTCTAGGGAGGCCAGGCGCGAACTCCAGATGGAGATTTCAACCCGCCACATCATGGGCATCGCAGTGCCAGCGGTCGAAGTCGGGGAGGTCGAGCGAAATGTATTGGCCAGAGGTTACAGCATACACACCACATCTTCGGTGCTTGATGGGGCGTCGAGGGAATTTGAGCGGGCACTCAAGCTCCTCATCGAATTATCCGAACTCAATGCGTCAGCATTTGCCCTCGCGAGGGAGCTCGAAAAGACCAAGCGAAGGGTGAATGCACTCGAGTATATCCTAATCCCGAGGCTAAGGGAAGCCCTCAAGTTCATCATGATGCGGCTTGACGAAATGGAGCGGGAAAACTTCATCCGTCTCAAGCGGATAAAAGCTATGCTGGAGAAACGTGAGTGAGCGCGGATCGTCTGATAAAAATCGAGCTGAGCAAGCTCAACGTGCACCTGCCTGAGAGGCGCCTGTCGCTGAGGGAGGCCCTTTCGTCCGCGAAGCCCCAAGTCGTGGCACGTGACGGCAGCGTTCACACGTTCAAGCGCGAGGAGCTCGAGTTATTGGCGGGACTCCTCCCCGAGGCGGATCGGGATAAACTCCAGCTACCAATTCTAATCGCGCTGGAGCCGAAACTCGGTAGGGGGACCGCTAGGATAAGTGGAGAGGCCGAGGCAAAGGTTGTTAGCCAGGTTCTCGAGAAGGAGCTCACTGCTGGGGAGTTGCTGATTTACCGCCCTGAGGTGGCGATTCTGCGGAGAAAACTCCCGACGACCACTCAGTACCTTTTTCTTTGGTGATCGCATGGAAGCACGCAAGGGCGCTATCTTGATGGCTTTATTTTACCCGTTCACGATCGCGACGATTGCAGCTGGCTTCTTGGCATTCGTGATGATTGTGCTTAAGGTTGATATCCTCACGGTTTCGACTGTGGTTCTGTGGTTCTACTTCGCGTGTGCGGCGTCTATTTATTTAATCTCAGAGCGAGCGCTCAAGGCGTTTGGGGTTCGCGGGCTTTTCTTGGGTTTCATAATCACCATCGGAATTCTCGCAATTTTGTCCGTAGCCTTATTTGTTTTAGACAGTTTGGGAATTCTTAGTTTAGCTACTTGTCGCTTTTGATTGTTTCCTCATCACGATAGCGCTGACTATTCGGGCGTAGGCGGGCCGCGTTACGAGCACAGCGATGAGTACCCCAGTTAATGTGATCAAAGCGAAGCCGCGCATCGCGCCAAAGCCCAACCAAGCAAGCGACACCATCGCCGCGATTGTCGTCGCAACCGCAACGAAAATCACCGCGAACGCTCGCGAAACTCTCCCCTTTAAGTTTACCATCTTTGCCCCAGGCAGGCCACCCCGGAGCACTTCGTCGGTTATAATGATTTGGTGGTCGATGCCGGTACCGATGACGATGATTAGGCCACCGAGCTCGGGCAGCCCGATGGTCCACCCTAACACAGATGCCGCGCCGAGGGTGATAACGAGTTCACAGATCATGGTCCCGGTGATCGCGAAGCCGATGAGCCGATGTCGATACCGGAGATAGACGAGGACCCAGATTCCCCCGAGGGCAACGATTCCCGCGATGAGAGCCTCATTCAAAAATTCAGCACCCAAACGGGCCTCTATCGAGGTTTCGCTCTCGTATGAGATTTCGACAGGCAGTCTTTCGGACAGCACTATCCGCAAATTTTTAGCCTCGTTCATTGCATCATCCAGGGAGGGCCGAGTGATCGTGATTCTCAACTCATTCGCGATTTTTCCATCAGCGAGGTCAGCGGCCAAGTCGGGGCTGATGGTTACCATACTTTTGACCCCACAGGCCCTCTCAATCCACTCCTCAGCACTTTCCTCCTCCAGTCGGGAGATGGGCTTGACTGTGTAAAACACGGAAAAATTTTCAATGATATTTAGTGAGAAATCTCCGACCAAGAGGACCTTGAGCTTTAAACCCGCTTGTTCCTCCAAAAATTGTTGTGCTTGGGGCGAAAGCTCATCCTTTGCGGTCCCGATAGCTGAGACGTGTAGGAAGTATTCCATCCCTTCTACCGTCGTTCCCTTGAACATTTTCTCATCGGGATCGTATTCGAGCGAAGGCGGGAGCTCGCCTAAAATTTCGTCGTCGAAGACCACTATGGCGCCGGTGGGGCGGTCAACGTAGATCACCGTGGGATAGTTGGCTTTGCCTGCGGCCGCAGCACTAAATCGTGCAGCGCCATCATCGGTCAACCTAAAAGGTAAATCGGCGGTCTGCTCTTTCTCCGTACTGGGCCCTGGTGCATACACGCTCACGATATCTTCGCCACGGAGCAGGAGTTCTCCCTCGAAGAAAATCTCAAGCCGTCCGGGTTTGCCGAGGAGGGTTTCAGCTTCTTCGGGCGATAGGCCAGCGATTTCAAAAAGAACCAAATTTTCTCCCAAAGATCTAAATAGTGCGCCAAGTAGCCCAGTGGGGTCAACCCGCGCCTTGAGGATTGAGGTTACCTCATTGACCGTTCCGATACTTACTGCTTTTTTTATTCCATTTTCCACCACGGTCCCGAGGTCTCCGATAATGGCTTGGATTAGATTTTCGGTGACAGGTCTACCGATTTCAGCTACGACTAGTCCTGTGGTTGGATCGGGGGGGCTGATGGTTCTGATGCTTACGTAAAGGTTGTCCTCAAGCTTGGGTACTATTTTATCCCACCAAATGCTTTCCACATTGCCTTGAGCGATTTCGAATGTAACATGGGAAGCCTCAAGTCCGAGTATGATCCTGGAACCACCGATGATATCAACCCCGAAGCGGAGGCCGCGCGTAAACTGGCTTGGCCATCCCAACGATTCTTCCACCTTTGAATCAACCTCTCTCCAAGGGCTCCAGACCAACATAGCGGACAGAAAAACTGCAAGGAGTAGCAGCGCGATGCGCCGTTCCTTAAATACTGACATAGTACTCCTTCCTCCGTTGTCGCTCAGCATAGCGGGAGATGATGGCGGCGTTCAAGAACCAAGTGTTGAAAATGTCGATGATTATGCCGAAGATGAGAACTGAGGTCAGCTGGTAAAGCTGGGGTGCTGTCGTGAGCAGGTTAAGAGCCAAGAGCGGTATCAGCGTGCTGCCGCTCATCATCAGGCCCGTACGCATCGCATCTACCACCTGCTCCCTCGGTTCCCCACCCACCCGCTTGAGCACACGCGTGGTGAGCAGGATATTGGTGTCGACGGCATAGCCGATGAGCATAAGCAGGCCCGCGATGGACGCTAGGCTGAGCTCGACGCCGAACAGCGCCATGCACCCGAAGACCCCCAGCATGTCGAGCCCCACAGCAAGCAGGATCGCTCCTATAGTGATGCGGCGTCGGAATGCAATGAAGATAATAATGCCCATCGCGACGAAGGCGCCGATCATGGCGTTTCGAGCCTGCTCGGAGTAGATGCTGGTTATGGTCGGCCCCATCGTTTCTATAGTGACTGCATCCTCCGAAATGCCGAATTGTTCGGATAACATTTCCTTCACGAGAAGTTTTCCTATATCGTCCAACGCGTTGTCGGTCCTTATATCCAAACCATTTTCAATGAGGTCCGCGTTGGCGCCGCCGCCGAGAAAATTCTCCACGGCGAGTTCAATCGTGCTCGCGGGAAGGTTTTCCCCCCGCACCCTCATCAGCGATCCCCCCTTGAAATCCCTGCTCATGGGGAAGGCGCCGAACGCAATTGCCGCGATAGCGATGGCACCCAGAAATATCATCAAAGCTAACGGGATCGCAATCAGCTGGCGGTTGCTTAAGCGCTGCTGCGGCCAAGTGAATTTCATCGATGGACCCATTGTTATTTTTAGGCGAGGGGTAAATAATTGATGAGGTTTGCTAAATGATCAAAGAAAGCGAGCGGATAGTCCTCATCGATGAGCGTGGCAGGAAATATCTCGTTAAAGCCGAGCGGAGGCAGCTCCACACTGACTTGGGAGTTGTTGAGCTTGGTGAGGCGATCGGCCAAGAGCCTGGGAAGAGGTTGAAATCACACGTTGGAAGGGAGTTCGTTCTGCTGAAGCCGCGCATCATCGATTACCTCCGGAAGCTCCGCCGTGTCCCCCAGATAATGCTGCCCAAAGATGCCGCGCAGATCGTGGCGTATACCGGCGTGGGCCCGGGCGATCTGGTCGTCGATGCGGGCGTGGGATCGGGTTCGCTCGCGATCTTTCTGGGCAATATCGTTCGACCCAACGGGCGCGTGGTGAGCTACGAGGTGCGGGAGGATTTTGAGCGCGTGGCGGAGGAGAACATCAGCATGGCAGGACTTGGCGGTATCGTGACGGTGAAGCTAAAAGACATATACGAGGGCATTGACGAGAGCGATGTCGATTTAGTGACACTTGACCTTCCCCAGCCAGAGCGGGTGCTGCCTCACGCAGAGCGGGCCCTAAAACCGGGCGGTCACCTCGCGACGTTCGCCCCCTGCATCGAACATTTGCAGCGCCTCTACCGCGAGTTCCCAAAATTCAGCTTCACCGACATCAAGACGATTGAGTGTTTGGTACGCGAGCTGGAGGTGAAGCCAACTTGCACTCGGCCTAGCTCGCGCATGATTGCTCACACGGGTTATCTGACGTTTGCGCGGCAGGTATAACTTTTAAACTTTGGATATTACTTTCGGTAACTTCTCTTCAAACACCGTAAGCTGAGAACCTCATGTATAAAAAAAGTCCAATCAGACCCGGCGAGCTTTGAAACCGTAGTATATAACTCCGTCTTGACCGTCCTCACCCATCCGCCTGAAGACTATCTCGACCTCATCGCCTATCTTAATTTCATCCGTGTTGCAGTCGGTAACTTGAGCAGTCAGGCGAGGGCCGTCCTCAAGCTCGACGATCGCAAGCACATAGGGTGCCTGGTCCTCGAAGCCATTTGCGGCGGCATGCACAACCGTGTAGGTGATGACCTTGCCCCGGCGCTTGAGTCGGTAAGGCTCCAGCTTGCCCATCCGCCGGCAGTAAGGGCAGATGTAGCGCGGTGGAAAGAGGACTTTATTACAGTTGCCGCAACGCGCACCCACGAGGTTGTAGCGGTTGGGTATCTCTCGCCAGAAACGTGGGACGGCCATCCTAATCACCCCTCCTTAGCACATGCACGACCGCGGTGCCTCCCGAACCCCCAACGTTGTGCGTTAGCCCGACCTCCGCCCCATCGGATTGACGCTTACCGGCCTCGCCTCGAAGTTGTTGCACGATTTCCACGGCCTGCGCGATGCCGGTGGCGCCCACGGGGTGGCCCTTGCCCTTGAGCCCGCCGCTGGTGTTCACGGGGATCCGCCCGCCTATTGCGGTTTCGCCTTGTTCGGTCATCTTGCCCCCCTCGCCCTTCTTGCAGAAGCCTAGGTCCTCGATCGCCATGATCTCCGCGATGGTGAAGCAGTCGTGAACTTCCACGAGGTCGATGTCATCCGGCTTGACGCCAGCTCTCTTGTACGCCGTCCGCGCGGCTTCGATGGTCGCCCGCAGGCTTGTGAGCGAGGAGCGGCCGTGGAGTGCGATGGTGTCGCTCGCCTGCCCGGTGCCGGCGACCATGATTGGGGTATCGGTGAACTTCCGCGCCTTCTCCGCTGGGGCGAGGATCACGCAGGCGGCGCCGTCGGTGATCGGGGAGCAATCGAGCAATTTTATGGGCGAGGTAACCGGCGGCGATTTCAACACATCTTCGACGGTTATTTCCGTTTTATATTGCGCGCAGGTGTTGAAGCACGCGTTGTGGTGGTTTTTGACCGCAACCATCGCCATCTGCTCCTCGGTAGTCCCGAACTCGTACATGTGGCGGCGAGCCATCAGCGCGTAGAGGCCCGGGAAAGTGGCGCCCACGAATACCTCCCACTCCTGGTCGGCGGCGGTCGCGAGTGCTCCCGTTGCTTGTCCGGTCAGCACATCAGTCATTTTTTCTATACCACCTGCAACGATGATGTCATGGATACCTGAAGCCACGGCGATCACTGCTTGACGGAGCGCCAGCCCGCCCGACGCGCAGGCCCCTTCGACGCGCGTTGAGGGAATGGGCACGAGCCCCGCGTGGTCCGCGACGATGGAGGAGATGTGCTCTTGGCGGATAAATTGTCCAGAGGACATATTCCCTACATACATCGCATCGATTTGTTTGCCGTCGATTCCAGCATCCTCGATCGCTCGGGCACCCGCTTCCATCATCATCTGCCTGAACGAAACATCCCAGAGCTCGCCGAACTTCGTCAGGCCCACACCTATCACTGCGACATCGCGCATTTACTTCACCAGTAACTTCTTGAATTTCGCGTAGGTTGCGTAGTCGATGATAACCCTTTGACCCACGTAGTCAAGCACCTTGGGCGCAGCATCCCGTTTGCTCTCGATGCCGTCGCGCACGGTGATGCTGAATGCATCACTCCCGGCGCCTGAACCATAGGAGACTGCGAGGATTCGCTCCTCGGGTTTGGCTTGGTCGAGAACCGCGGCGAGACCAATCATGGTCGATCCAGAATAGGTGTTGCCTATTTTAGACACCAGCAGACCGGGTGCCACTTGCTCCTTCGAGAAGCCGAGCTCCTTGGCAGCTAGCAGGGGGAATTTTCCGTTGGGTTGGTGGAAGACCACGTACGCAAAATCCTGAGGGGTGAGCTGGAGCTTGCGAAGCAAGCCGTTGGCCGCGGCGAGTACGTGTTTGAAGTAGCCCGGCTTTCCGGTGAATCGCCCTCCGTGCTTCGGGTAGGACCGCATCTCCCGGCGCCAGAAGTCGGGGGTGTCGGTAGTGTAGGAGTAAGTGTCCTCGATCGCAGCTAGGGTCTTGCTCCCGTTCCTACCCACGATAAAGGCGCAACCCCCGGCCGCAGCGGTGTATTCAAGGGCATCCCCTGGTGCGCTCTGGGCGGTGTCCGACCCAATCGCCATGCCGTATTTTATCATGCCAGCCTCGACAGCCCCCATGCAGGTTTGGATGCCCACGGTGCCAGCCTTGCAGGCGAATTCATAGTCGGCGGCGGTGAGGTCTGGAGTGGCCTCGATGGCCTCCGCTACGATAGTTGCGGTGGGTTTGACCGCATATGGGTGGGATTCCGAGCCGACGTAAATCGCTTCGATGTCATGCGGGTCGATGCCGGTCTGTTTCAAAGCGTTGCGTGCGGCCTCGACCGCGATGGTGGCGGTGTCCTCATCGGGTGCCGGGACGGATTTTTCCTCGATCAAAAGTCCACGCTTGACGCTCTCGGGGTCGTCCCCCCAGACTTTGGCTATTTCCTCGACTCGAATGCGATACCTAGGGATGTAAACGCCGTAGCCAACCACACCAACGTCCATCAGTGAGTCACCTTTTTTATTTCGAACACCAATTTTTGTGTCTATGCTTAAGCGAGAGCAATAAAAGCCTTTCGATTGTCGAAAAAAACATCGGCGATTGCCGTTGGGGGTTAGCGGGCACACTTCCGGAGCCCCTCGAGCAGGTCGCCCACGGACGGCAGCCTCGAGGTCACGAGAGGAACGCGCAGGAGCTCGGCTATTTTTACCCCCAGCGCGTCGACGCGTTTGAGCTCGCCGTGCAAGATCACCATCCCTGGGGTTATCCCGATCACCTTCACTGCCACCATGGGGGAACGCCCCGTCGTCACGCCGGTGAAAACCAGCGCCCGCTCGGTGGTCAGCCCGTAGAGGCGTCTGAAATCGTCGACGGAGAGCCCCAACACTGCCTTGTAGCTGTCGATGATAGTGTAGCCGAAGAGCTTCTGGCTGAGTAGGTCCTTATTGGCGGCGACATCACCATCGACCGCTTTGCAGATGGTCTTCCCATTGGTAGGCTCGCCAAACTCTCGGATTTCAAGCACGACATCGGGCGGCAACTGGGTGCCGAACACTTTGGCGAAGGTATTGGACACCTTCCCGCCCTGTTGCTCATCAACCTTAAGGAAGGCGTCAACCATACGCTTGATGGTCGCGGCCCCGGGTGATTTCCTCCGCCCGGCCTCGTAATCGCTGATTACCGAGGGGGAGACGCGCATTACCTTGGCGAGCGAGGTCTGATTCATCCCGAATCGCTCCCGCCAGCGCTTGAAGGCTTCCCCAGGGTCGTCGGAAAGGGTTATGTCGCCGGCGATCCATCGCGCGATCCTTTCCCTCACTTCAGCCATGGTACACCATTACTAATCTGGGGGTCAGGGATAAAAATATCGGGAACGCTCAGCTTTTAGTTCGCGGTTTTCCAGCTAGCTTGAACAGATCAGCTTTGGTGATAATCCCAGCCACTTTCCCATGTTCCATAACGAGGACTGCGGGTTCGTGTTCGAGCAGGGGGTAGATGACGTCGGCATCGACATCCTCGCCCACCGTCGGGAACGGGCCCTCCATCATCTCGCTGATGCTGTACCTTAGCAGCTTGTGCATGTTTTCACCCGCGGCGATTTTGTGCACAATCGTCGCCTCAGATATTGATCCCACTTGAGCTTCACCATCGAGCACGGGTAGCTGTGAGATATCGTAGGATTTCATTAGACGGATCGCCTTTTCTATCCGATCATCGGACTTGACGGCCACTATTGGCGAGGCCATTATCTGCCCAACGGTCACACGCTTTTCCTCGGTCGTTGCCCGCTCGAGCGCCTTGGAGATTCTCTCGAGAGTGGAGATTCGGGGGTCTGCGGTGCCGGCTTCAATCTTTGCGATGTATGCTTGGGTAACGCCCGCCAGTTCCGCCAGCTGCACTTGGGTAAGCCCCATCCTCGTGCGCATCACCTTCACTTCGGATGGTTTCAAAATTCGCATCGAGATCGCCAATTCCTGCTAGTTATATTTTGAACAAAAGCTATAAATAACTCGCTCGCAGACCGAAAATCCGCGAGGCGTAAACTTGGCACGAAACATAATCGTCGAGGAGTTCAAGCAGGAACCTCTCGAGAAGCAGAAATTGGAGATTGTTGAGCGAAAGGGCCTCGGGCACCCCGACTCTATATGTGATGCGATTTTGGATCGAGTTTCAGTCGAGTTAAGTAAGGAGTATTTGAAAAAGTTTGGCGCGATTATGCACCACAATGCAGACAAGTCGCTGCTCGTCGCTGGAGAGGTCGAAACGAGATTTGGTGGTGGCGAAGTGAAGCAACCGATGCTTTTGATCTTTGGAGACCGGGCGACCAAGGAGGTTGAGGGGACTAGGATATCAGTAAAGGACATCGCGGTTCACGCGGCGAAGAATTGGGTAAAAGAAAATTTGAGGTTTGTCGATCCGGAAAAGCACATGCGCTACCAGGTAGAACTCAAACCCGGCTCTGCGGCACTCACTGATATCTTCAAGCGGAAGGGCAGGGTGTTTAGCGCTAACGATACTTCAGCTGCAGTCAGCTACGCGCCCATGACTTGGACCGAACAGTTAGTACTGAAGACTGAGCGCTACCTCAACTCAAAGGAGTTCAAGAATGAGTTCCCGGAGTCGGGTGAGGACGTAAAGGTGATGGGTTTTCGAAAGAACGACGAGCTCTATCTAACCCTGGGGATGGCTTTCGTTGACCGATTCGTGGAGAGCGAGGATGATTACTTCAGGAAGAAGGGGGAGATCCTAGAGCGGCTGCGCACCTTCGTGGAGGAGAATTCTGATGTCAAAAAATTCACGCTCGATCTAAACACCCTTGATATGCGTGGACGGGGCGTCGGAGGGGTTTACCTCACCGTGCTTGGGACGAGCGCTGATGGGGCGGACTCAGGTCAAGTTGGGAGGGGCAATCGTCCCAACGGCGTGATCCCACTCAACCGCCATGTGGGCTCGGAGGCGGCGGCGGGCAAGAATCCCGTTAGCCATGTGGGCAAGATTTACAATTTGCTCACGCACCGAATCGGTCA
>JABUBO010000465.1_pt1 | contig 13066 bp, 19 predicted proteins | sample 7240361 | NCBI WGS metagenome assembly JABUBO01 (sample SAMN07256346, study PRJNA390944) | subsurface metagenome | isolation source: Methane hydrate marine sediment | place: Pacific Ocean: Eastern North Pacific, ODP site
AACTGCCATCTCAACCGCTCCGGTTTCAGGATTTACCCCATAGGTAGTGTTCCCACTCCTTAGCTCTATACGACTGTGTAGGGGGTAATCCGGCATCCTGGTTAGCTCCAAATCCGGCAGGCTAGCGTTCTCAAATTGGCGGACGCTTTCCATAGCTTGCTCTATAGATACTTGCTGCCGGGCTTGGACTTCCTCTTCGCTCGACGAGGATGAACCCAGTCCAACCACAGCTATGCTAACACCTGCTATGACTACGATTACGGCTAGTAAGAGTAAGCCAATAAACCACCTTCGACTTTTCATCCCTGTTCCTCCTTTCATCACAGTGTCCCGTAGCTGGTCCAGGTATATTACTTGCTGGTATATTACCAGTGGTATATACTGTTAGTTCAGGCTACCCCTTTGAGCCTAGTCAGTTTCTCCTTTTCACTCCACAACTCGATTTCCTCCGCCTTTTTAAGAAGGCGTCCCACTTGATCCAACCCATCCGCGAGGTCGGGCAGGAGAGGACTCAACTTAGCCATTGTTGCCTGTAGTTCCTTTTCCGCTTCCATTTCAAACTCCCTTCAAAGCAGCCCTCTCCACCATTCAGTCCTCACTGAGCTCTATGAGTTGCTCAATGGTCGGCCGATAGCTGGCCTTGGCATCCTCGTCGGTAGGGTTGATCTCTCCCACCCTGGTTAGCTGGCCTTCCTTACACTCGTAGACGATGGTCCTCGGCAGGGTCTCCACCCCCTCGGCCTCGGCCAGGGCGTTGCACTCCTCGGAGTCGACCGTCTGTACCCCCAGCCTCATCTGTCCGAGGAAGCCACCTTCATCGGCTTGGGCAAGGGCTTCCAGATAGCTCTCGGTTCCCGGAAACTCCTTACCGACAAAGGTTACGGCGACACGGCCTTCAACGGAGCAAAGCTGCCTTCGATACTCTTCAGGATCGCAGGATAGGGCTTCTGTCTCCTCGCTCATGTGCCACCACCGCTGCCAAAGAAGAGCTCGTCGGCCAGGGTGTCAATCTGGCCTCTCTCAGCCGTCATCTTCTTCCTTGTCTGCTCGAAGGAAGTCGCTGCGCCCTCACCGCCGGCACCGGTGAGCTGCCCCACGAAGCTGGTGGCCAGGTCCTCCAGCGCCCCGGCTCTCTTGTCTATGGTCTGAATCACCTGTCCCATGATGTCGTACTCTGAGTGCGCCGCGGTGTCAGTTCTAGCCCTCTGCAACTCACCGCGCAGGGAGGCTACGTCATCCCTGAGACTCTGGATCATCTCCAACTGCTTCTTCTCCCTCTCCTCCTGCAACGACCTCTGAAGATCCTCCAGCGTTTTCTTCAGTTCCTTTACCTCTTCCGATTGCTGCGGCTTCTCGGCGACGGTCTCGGCCAGTTTCGCAATGGAAGCCGCCATCTCTTTGAGCCCCTCGTCTTTACCCCTGATCTCGTCCAGCTCCCTGAGGGCTCCCACCATATCCGTCATGCTCTCTCCGCGGCCCTTCCCCCCTCTCATTGAATCAAGCTCCTTTATACCACTGATGATCTCCCCCACGGTGCTCTTGCCCTCCCCTTCGCCTTTGCTTAGCCCCAAAGCCTCCCGGAATGTCTCCACCCTGGCCATCTGCTCCATCAAGATGTCCAGTGGGTCACCCTCCTGGCCTCCACCAGCCAGCCGGCTCATCTCCCGGGCAGTAAGCACAGCGACATGGGGGAACTGCTGGGCTATCTTGGACTTCGGGTTGGGCAGATATACTTTTTCCTCTTCGTTGTAGACGACCGGGGGCTCTTCACCATAGAAGTCCGCCAGGGCCCTCTTTGCTTCATCATAGGCAAGCCCCACCTCTCCCTCATGGATGAGCCTTATGCGGCCCCCCTCGTCCAGAAACCACACCCTGCCCTGGTCTTCTGCTTCTGCCCTCCCCTCTTCCTTGCGCCTTTTGGCTCTCTTCTCCGCAGTCTCTTTAGGCCCCAGGGCTGCCTCCTCAGCCAGATGCTCCGGAAGGGTGATGTCCTGGTTAGCACACCACACGGTGAGGACCTGTCTGCGCTGTACCGGTGACACGCCGGCCTCTTTCAGTGCTGCCAGAAGCCGCTCCGGATTCTCCAGAGTGTCTTCGCCGTAGCTGGAGACGAACTGCATCACCCCCTCGGGGTTCTTGAGCTTGTAGAGCTCGAGGACCTCGCAGAAGGCTTTCTGTTTTCCTGAGTATTGCTCATCGTTGCTCATGGGTTATCCACCCCGCTTTCTCTTCAGGTAGTGGAGCCTGTCACGTCCCAGGTCGGTCAGGGTCCATACGCCCGTGTCGATTCTAGTGATAAGCCTCTGATAGTGCAAACGATCGAGGATCCTTCTGGCCGCGTTGTACGTGTAGTCAAATTCGTTGACCATGTCCCACGCCGTGGCCTGTTCCCTCCGGTCGAGAAACTGCAGTACCCGGAATTTACCGCCTTTTACCTCCTGTGTTGCCATGACCTACTTAATTGGACTGCACTGCGTAAGAGGGCCTCTCTAGCCTTTGGGACTGTTCTTGGCTTCCTCACGGCATTCCACAGCTTTTCAAAACAACCTTCGCTGTAAGGCTGCCCAAAAAAGAACAGGAATACCCTTATCCAGATTAAGTGATCCAGAAAAGAGTTTACCTTGAACTTTACAGTTCCGACTTTCGGTCCATATATTGCCTCTTTTCTCTTATTGCCCATTACTTCAGCCCCCTTCTGACCCTGATCTCATAGTCTTTGAGGAAGGTGTAGGCACAATTGATGGCGAACAGGATGAAGGCCTGCCAGGTTGCCTTGTCGATCTGCCCGTTGAGGAAAGCGTATTCGATCAGCTTGTCGACTTTCTGCATCTCGGCGGCCGGGAGGTCAACGTGTTTCCTGGTTACAGCACCTTGTGGGGATTCTTCCATCACGTCAACATTATAATGGCGGATCGGGCGAAATTTCAAGAGGTGCTGATATTATGCTATGCTGTGTGGTACAATGGAGCTTGAGTACTTCGTCGGGGCGAAGAAGTGTAAGGTATGTGGTGCTACTACCACAGCGAGGGACGGGATCTGTTCTGTGCTCTGCCGGAGGAGGGCTGGGGCTAAACAGTCGACCGAGGCTGGCGATGAAAGGATCACCAGACACGCCTCTGACCTGGCGGCTCAAGGCTTCAAGTGCATCCCCCTGGGACTGAGCACCTTCCCAATACCAGAAGTCATTGCCGTTAAGGACGACAGAGTGGTTGCCGTCCGGGTGGTGACCAGGAAACCCACTGAGGCACAAGTTGACAGGTATGAGAGTTTACCTTTCGACGATGTGCAGTGGATAGTGGATCGAAGGCCGAAGCCTGGCAAGAGAAATCAGGTGGTATCGCTCGGCCGGCAACCGATGATGAGGGAGCTGACCTGCGATAACGATAAATGTGGCAAGAAGTTCCTTCGACCCTGGCGCCAGAAGGTCCGTGAGCATACCTTCTGCAAACGAAGCTGCTGCAGTAGCTGGATCGGAAGGACCTATGGATTTGGCAGGAGACATAGCAAGCAGGATTGACTGTTGAGCTATCTCTTCCTTCCAGGGAATTTCAGGAACTTGCCGAAGATAACGCCGCCAGTGGCCACTAACCAACTGCCGCAGGTGATCATCACATATCCCCAGTGGGCTCCGGTGGCTGCCTCATAGCCTATGCCGGCTCCCACCAGTCCCAGCCCCAGCAGCTCTATGACGAGGGCCAGGACGAAGTATTGTCTCGTCATAGCTCCCTTACTTGCTGCCTGTCAACCTGATAAACCATAGCTCAGTCTTAACGACCACCAGCGGGACGTCGGCGGTGTTTTTACCTGTGGCATAAACTCTCCCTCGGAAAGGAAGCCCGGGATAAGGAGGGGACATAAGCACTACATAAATGTCGTTGTCGGTATCATACTTAGGGCACCAAGGCCAGTGGTTACCGGGGAAGCTAGTGTAACCGAAGTAGTTCAGCGTATATATGGTCGTTACATACTCGTGGGATCCACCAGGATACTCTAAAAACAGGTGCGCCTCAATTAGGGGGTTAGTGCAGTGAACGGTGTAGAGTTGGAACCATCCCTCGGTGCGTTCGTCATGGATAACTTTGGTCTCCCCTGGCGCTAGAGTGATATTCACCTCATCGTATATCGCCAGCTCCCAATCATCATGAGCCGATAAGGACCAGGGCGACTTTTTTTGGAAGTCAAGGTTTTTTTGCAGCAATCTCTCGATGTTTTGCAGCAATTCCTCCGTAGTTGGCATCCCTAGCTCCTGTGGCCCCAGGACATCCAGCTGGCGGAGCCGGCAGCGTCCGCCTGCCAGGAGAAGCTGTCTGGGGTGACGTTGATTATCCTGGCGTAGGTGGCGTCCGGCCCTGGCGTTGTGGCCACCACCGGGGTGTCGGCGTAGGCCGTGGGGAAGGCCACCCAGGCCTCCGGGGTGTCTATGCCCACCAGCCTCTGCATCTGGAAGAGACTGTCCAGCTTGGGATCGGTAGCCTCGCCATCGACCAGGTACGGTGTGTTAATCCTGCCGTCGATTATCCTTACCATCTCCCTGCCTCACTCAAAGTGGTACACAGCCTTTATAACGCAGTCGGCTTCGGTGGCATCGGCAATCGCCTTGGCCACCCCGAGGAACTTGGCGTCCTCCAGCTCGTCTTTGGGGACATTGGCGGTGAGCCCGGTCCCCACCGTCACCTGAAGGCGCTCAATCGCGTCCTGTAAAGCACCGTCAACCTTCTCGCTAGTGTCAGTAGTGACGATGTCTTGGAGCCTGATCGTCCTGTCTGCGTCGCTCTGGTTGTCGATATTGAGCGCGGTGAGCACTCCCTTTTCGTGCTTGGGGGTGTCAAAGAGCTCCTGTGCTGTAGTATGATTTGCGGTGACACTTGCCGTTGCCATTGTCTACCTCCTAAAACCCCGTCAATTCGGTGTAGTAGCGTATGGTGGTCGCCCTGTCCCTCTGCTCGGGGGTGGGATTCTCAATCTCTTCCAGCCTGCACTTATTGACAAAGAAGATGATGCTGGCCTTGTCGAAATCGACCCCCTTTTTGACGTAGAGCCAGAGCTGGAAGGCGGCCATATCCTTGATGGCGCAGAGCTTCATCAGGGGGCATTTGTCTGGCGAATCTTCGGGCCTCCTGGCGCCGAGGTACCGGTAACTGGCACTGGTCACATCAGGGGTCATGGTGGGCTCCGCCAGGGCGAAGACGTACTTGTTGGCCGGGATGTAGATGTGGATGATGTAGTCACCAGGCTTCATGCCTAGGGCGATCTCGTACAGGACCCCCTCATCCGTCGGGTATAGCTTCAGCCCGGAGCTGGCGTTGGAGAGGTCGAGCTTCTTGTAGTCATCGCCCGGCAGGATATAGCTGTAGGGCTGAGGGACGAGCACCGTATTGCTGACCCTGAACACCCTGCCCTGTTGGACACCCTGTACCTCCTTCTTCACCCACTTGTGGGTATCCGGCCACGCCGAGGTAAACTTGAGCCAGCTGTTTTCCTTGAACAGGAGATCCTCAGGCCGAATCAAGGTGGAAACATCGCTGAGCGCGGGGCTGATTGACAGGATCATGGCTCCTCCTTCTCTCCTCTCTGGGAGGAAACTCAACAAAAAAAACAAGGCGGGTAGCTACCCGCCTCTGCCACAATTGTAAGCACCAAAACTCGGTGTTGTCAAGCCGTCGGGCAAGAATTAGACTGTTGTGGTGGCCAGGCCCTGGTTAGGGGACAAGAAAAAGCACTGCAGCCTCTGTGATCCGGAGAAGGTCACCGAGTGGCTCAGCGACGAGATCCCGGAAGAATTCAGGGAGGACTTCAGGGTCTTTCGCTGCAACAATACCAAGGAGTGTCATAATCAGTTTATGATTGTGGCTGCCTATCACGGTGATTCCTGGCGGCCAGGAGACAGGGAACGGGTGGAGCAGCTCCGGGATATCCTCTTCCCTGGACATGACCTAAGGTGGCAACAAGATGAAAACCCACACCACCCCCACTGTCACGTCAAGGGTACAGGTAGGTATCACTACTGATTCTCCACCATTCCAGCGTGTCTTTCAATGTTTGCTCTATTGGTATCTTCGGCTGCCAACCAAGTGCCCTTATCTTGCTGTTGTTGCCTACAATCACGTCCTCGTCGGTGGGTCGAAGTAGAGCCCTGTGGACCGATATGCTCCACTCTCTGCCGGCCAGGGCCAGCATTTTTCTCAGGATGTCACTGATCACATAGTGCTGGCCGGAGCAGATGTTATACGCCTCACCTGGCTGGCCGGTCTCGGCCAGAACAACAAGCGCCCTGATCACATCGCGCACGTCGGTGATATCCCTCACCGTATCCAGCCTGCCAACCGTTATGGGGTCCTCCCCCTCGGCAATCCTATGGGCGAAGTCGGCTACGACGTCGCCCTTCTTACCCGGGCCGGTGGTACCAAAGATACGGGCTATTATGATGTGAAGGTTTGAGCTGAGGTAATAGCAGTAACCCAGTTTCTCGGCAGCCAGCTTGGTGACCCCGTATGGGGAGACAGGATCGAGAGGATCTCCCTCATCAATGTGGTCGCCTCCACCATACTCGGCTGATGAACAGGCAAGCACTATTCTGGCTGCCGGACGGTATACCCTGAGGGCCTCCAGGAGGTTCAACGTGCCCAGGATGTTTGTCTCCAGGGTTATGTGTGGGAAACGAAAGGAGATGCCGGGGTAGGACTGGGCAGCCAGGTGAAAGACCCAGTCCGGCCTCAAAGCCGTCACCAGGTCCCGGACTGCTCGTTCATCCCTGATGTCGAAGCCATATATCTCCCGTCGGTCGCCAAATACCCGGTGCCCCTGCTTTCCCAGGTAGGTATAGAGGTAGGAGCCGATGAATCCCTTGCTGCCTGTTATCAGCGCCTTCACAGGTCGCGCCTCCTGATGATGCTCCTGAGTGTCCCCCTCCTGGGCATATTGATGGGCACCTCCTCCAGCATGTCCCGGTGTTGACTGAGCCACGCTTTCACCCTTTCCTGGAATACCTCCTCGTCCTTGGTGGCGATCTGCTGCCGCAGCTCCCGGTCGTCCCTGGCCCCGCCATAAGGGGCCTCGGCATGCCACAGCCGGGCGTCAGGGCACACCAGGAGGTCCCAGCCGGCAAAGAATAGCCTCAAGGTGAGATCGGTCTCCTCACGGTGGGCAAACCTGGAGCTGTCGGCATTGAAGCCGCCTACCTCAGCGACGGCCGACTTCCGGTACATGAACAGGCCGTGCAGATGGCAGACCTTGTAGCTCTGCCCCAGGTCAAACTCCATCCCCTGGCCGTCAGTGGGTATGACCATGCCATCCTGCCAGTAGAGGATGTTGGGGAAAAACGGCTTCTCCTGGGAAAGGCTTTCCCGGACAATCTTCTCAGTTATCTCGGTGGAATCAGGGTAGAAGGGGTTGGGATTTGAGCCGGCCACGGCTGCAATCCTGCCGTCGGTGGTGATGACGTCGTACAGCTTCTCCAGGTACGTGGGGGCCAGCCAGACATCGTCCTCAAGCCTCTGGCCGATCTCGCAGGAGCTGCTCTCCATGCCAAGCTGCCATGCCTGGCCTATCCCCGTTTCCCGGCGGTGGATGATCTTTACGTCATGTCCCAGACTCTGCGCTACGAGAAAAAGCAACCTGAACTCCATGTACTCGCTAAGGGGTGGGTTGGAGGCGTCGACTATTACCAGGTCCCAGTCCTTAAACGTCTGGGAAAGCAGCGATGACAGGCAAAGGAATACGAATCCCGGCCTGTCTCTGGTTGGCAGGGTTATGGATACTCTCATGAGAATATCAACTCCCGTTTGTAGACACGACAGTACATGAAACCGGTGAGGATCTCGAACTCGATCCGCCGGGCGTTGGGAAGTGACTCCGTGATGACTCGCCTGAACGTATTCCAGGACGATTCAAACCGGTGATCGTATGGCGCCTTCGGGTTGGAGGGTATAGCAATATCCCTCTCAGTATGCCACGCTGGAGCAGATATCAGGATTTGATATTTGGTAACCCTCATGCACTCGGTGAGGAAATGAGGCCACTGCTCAAGGGGTAGATGCTCGATGATCTCCCCAGCGAGGACATTCTCAAAAGAATCGTCGTCTAAAGGAAATCTATCGGTTCCCACATCGCAATAGATGAGCCTGTCATTAGGTCTGATCGTGGTCGCCTCTTCAAAGTAGTCCCTGTTTTTGTCCAGTCCCACGCAGCCATGCCCATCGTTGTGGAACACCAACTCTTCAGAGGCGTCCCCATCGACCACCTCAAGGATCTGCCAATGTCCACAGCCAACGTCCGCGGACTTTGCCGGAGGCGGGAGGGCGTACTTCCGGAACCACAGGTATCTAACGACATGCTGCCTGCCTACAGGTGGTGAGTCTGCAATTTGATGGATAAGGTTGACTGGCATGACTTACCTCCTGGCCAGGTTAGCCTCCAGCCAGTGCTCCGTCCTGGCCCGGAGCAACTCGACCCTTTGGGTGAATGGTTCAAACCTTTCTGTACTGCCAGAAAGCAACATATCGGTTAAGGCGCAAAGCCTGGAGGCGGTCAACTCGGAGATGGGCAGGACCCATTGTCCGGTGAAGAAATCGTCGCCCCATGACTTTATCCGGCTGGTAGCATAGAAGCAGTGGGCCGGCACCCCCTGTATCAGGGCCACAATGGCAGCGTGCATCCGGCAGCCGAGACCTGCCGCCGCCGACCCCAGGAAACGGACATAGGCATCCACTATTACCAGGTCCCAGTCCTTAAACGTCTGGGAAAGAAGCGATGAGAGGCAGAGGAATACGAATCCCGGTCTGTCCCTGGTAGTGAGCGTCACCGATACCCTGTCCACGAGTCCTCCTTGTAAGCTGTATAGTATTCCGAGCAGGGGTTGCAGAAGCCGTATTCCCCGCAGAGGATGTAGTCTGTGGGCACCCCCACTTCCCCCTTGAAGATGTTGCCATAGGTATTCTCACTCCTCCGGTCAAGCTTGGCCGGGCAGTTGTAGACTGTACCATCCGGGGCAAATAGCACCTCCCTGGAGAGGCAGAGGGCCCTCGTCTTCTCCTTGTTTCTGTATGGCTCTTCCCGAAATGGAGGGCTGAGCGCTCCGTTAACCCATCCGATGTAGCCACTCTTGGACATGGGCAGCCCCCTGTTCACTAGGGCCTGGAAGGAACTCTGCACCAGCTCCGGGTTGTACGGGTCGGGAATTATATTGGGATAGACCTTAAACGCACTCTTGAGGATATGATAATTCGTGGCGAAAAGCTCGACATCCGCTTGCGTTGGGTGGAACGTAGTATAGATGGAGACTGGCCCTTTAACCTCCCGCACGAATCTCTCGGCATCGAAGGTGAGGTTGGTGTCCATGGTGAGCCTTAACTTTATGCCATTCAGGATCTCGAAGAAATCGGGGTGGAGACTGGGCTCACCCCCCTGGATGTGGAGGCTGGGTATGGGCTCCTCTATTTCATTTATCGCCCTTACCCATTCCTTCCCGTTGCTAATGGGGTACATCGGGATGTCCCTTTTCTCGTGGATGGGTTTTTGTGGCGTCGTCAGGTTGAACTTCTGCCGGCAGTAGGGGCAGTTGTAGTTGCAGGCCTGGGTGAGGAAGGCCGAGAAGTAGTAGTCTGTTATCGGGTATGGCAGGGGTTCGCTGAACAGCCTCATCTTTTTCTCCCCAGGCAGTGCCACCAGCCAGGCCAGTTGGGATCCGGGCGGTGGCGCCTCTCCACGTATTTCGCCTCCTGCACTTCAAAATGAGATGAGAGGAGGGATACAAAGCTGTCCATGCTGAACAGCCTCAAGTGGATCTTCATGTCAAGCTGGTCGAGCTGGTGGGGCACGCTGAAGAAGGCCCACAGCTTTGTCACCCTTGCCACTTCGCTGACGACCATCTCAGGGTAGGGGACATGCTCGAGGAGCTCGGTGCAGATGACCAAGTCAGCAGCGCTCCCACCAAAGGGGAGATGGTGCGCATCACCCAGCACCACGTTCAGCCCGGTGCAAAATCCGAGGTGGGAATCCGAGATGTCTAGCCCCACGATGTTGTAGCCCATTTCATGAAGTGGCCTCAGCAACGGATGCCCGACTCCGCAGCCCACATCAAGGATAAAGCCGGGCTTTAGCCGCTCTACCATGGCGATGCCTTCCAACTTCCTCTCCAGGTGGTCCTCAGCGTATAGCTCGGGTAGCTCCCGGCCGCCGACGCGGATTGCCTCGTCGAGGAAATCGTTATAGGTCTGCCTGGCATTCCTGTAGCTCTCTTCGTGGTGCGGCGGCTGGGAAATGTCAGGCATTTGGTGATATTCCATGATAACCCCCTCGACTGAGCCCTTTGGCTGCCACCCAGGAGGTGGCTGGTCTTTGTATCCCTGGTCTATCATAAACTCATACAGCATGCTCCTGGCCTTTACCAGGTCCTCATTGCTCATGTCTTCGGTTTCCCCCACAAACGGGGAACGGGTTTGCTCGTAGCCCAGCATCCAGAACAGCCTCCAGTCGTTGCGGTGATTCATCCTGTAGCCGTACTTTTCCGGGTGGAGCCAGATATCGCAGCAGGGGTAGGGAGCAAAGGTGGACAGGGTGCACTTCCCCGGCTTAACCTGGTCTATCCACCTTTTCGTGTTCTCCACCGTCTCCCAGGTCTCGCCGGGCAGCCCCACCATGAAGTACGCCTTGGACTTTATGCCGGCGTCCTTTATCGACTGCACCGCTTCGGCGCACTGGGCAGAGGTCACCCCCTTGTTGACCAGCCTGAGTATGCCGTCGTCAGGGTTTTCCACTCCTATAGCCATCTCCACCAGGCCGCTGTCCCTCGCCATGGCGAGCAGGTCCTTGTTCCTCAGCAAGAGATCGGCCCTGGTGTGAGTTCGCCACTTCAAGGCAAGCCTATCCATGATCCGGCACAGCTCGGTAAACCCCTCCCGGTCGGCCATCTGGAGCTCGTCCACCAGCCTCACCTGCTTTATACCGTACTCCTCCTTCAGCAGACTGAGTTCCCTTTCCACGTGGACCAGGGGGCGCTTGAGGTGTCGCCGGCCCCAACACGGCTGCGCACAGAAGGCGCAACTATAGGTACAACCTGCAGACACCATGACGCACGTCCCCGGCTCTCCCTTCTCCACCAGGTTGTAGCTTATGACCTCGGGAATGAGGTCCCAGGCCGGCAGGGGCAGGTGTTTCAGGTTCAGCCTGGATAGCTCCTGGGGGTTCTCCAGCACCTTGTTGCCTGCTCTGACAAAGCACCCTGGGGGTAAGTCATTTCCGGCTGCCAGGTCAAGCATGGTCTGCTCTCCAGGGCCAACCACCACGGTCTCGAAAGGGCCGTCACGCAGCGTCTCGATGGGCAGCGCCGATGGGTGGGCGCCACCACAGACAAGGAGAGAATTGGGGTAGAGCTTCTTGATGAGCTGCCCGATCTCACAGCCTATGGTCATATCACCGGTGGTGAGGCTGAGGCCGTAAATATCGAACCCTTCGGGGATGAGCTCCTCCCACCGGTGCCTCGGCTCACCGGCCAGGTCGCATATAGTTACCCTGACCCCATGCTCCCGGAGATAGCCTGCGATGTATAAGAGGCCAAGGGGGGTCTGCAGACGCTCGGCGTGCAGTAAGAAATTCGGCACCCGGATCAAGCAGACGCTACGCATTCCTCTCCCTCTTTACTTTGCCTTCTCATCGCCGCTCCCCAGCTGTATCCCATCGCGGCTCTTCATTCTCAGCTTCTCAAAGTAGTCAAACCACGCCGGCATTACCCTGTCCCAGGAGTAATTCTCAGTGACATGCTGCCTTCCCTTCTCGCCAAGCTCCCTGGCCAGGCTGCCTCCCTGCCTCCAATCCTCGTATGCCTCGACCATCCTCTCCGTTATCTGCCTGTTTGAGGGTATGGCCTGCCAGCTCGAGGAAAGGTCAAAGGGGACGTACTCGGCCGGCTCGACACTGAGGCCACCCGGGCCGACCACCTCCGGCGTGGCCGAAAAGTCGCTGTATATCACCGGGATCCCACAGGCCAATGACTCGATGGCCGGTAAATTGAAACCTTCGCCCAGGGGTACCGAAATCAAATATGAGCAGCTTCGGTATAAATCGGCCATCTCCTCTTCGGTGAACCCGATGTTGAGGTAGAAAAACGGCTCGGTGTACTTTATCTTGTGGGCGATGCCCAGCTCGTGCCACATGCCCACCAGGTCATAGCCCTGCGGGTTGAGGTTGTCCTTCTTGGCATAGGTGTGGAGGAACATCAGGGAATCTTCCCTGGCTTCCGGCACTTCCTGGAGAAAGTCCCTGTAGGCCCTCAGGATGTTGCCCAGGTTTTTACGGGGTCCTTTGTTCGTTCCGACGCAACACATGATAAACCCGGCCTCCGGCAGGCCCATTCTCCTCCTGGCCTCGGCCCTGTCGCCAGGATAGTAGACCTTGGGGTCGAAGCCGTGGGGAATGTAGGTGGACTTCAGGCCTGCCTCTCGGAAGGACTCTTCGGCAAACCTGGTGACGGCAATGTTCTCCCTGGCCCGCTCCAGGGCGCTCTTCAGTGGCGGAGGCAAAGGCTTGTGATCAACCGGCGACATCCAGATCACAGGGAGATTGCTCAGCTTGACGGCCGCACCCCCCAAAACCCACGCATCAAAGTGCTGCAGGATGAATTGCGGCTGGTAGATGTTGTACCAGAAGGGGAGCATGGCCTGGCCGTAGTCATCGACATTGTTGGGAAACACCCTGAAGCCGTCATAGACCGTCTCCCCCCACTGAAGGCCGCAGAAGGCGAAGAAGGCTACCTCGTACCCGGCATCACGAAGCCTTTTGGCTATGCTGTAGGAGGTCTTGGCATAGCTCCTCCTGTACCAGGGGGCGCCAGTCCACATCAGGATTTTAGTCACGCCTCAACCTTTCCAGCCCCAGTCTGTTCGCCTTGGCCCGTATCGATGTCCAGGTCCTGGATTTCAGCCTGGCGAGGATATCTTTACGGGGGGCGCCAGGGTAAAGCTTCGTCAGGGCATCGACCTCACCCCGGCTCCAGGTCTTGCGGTTTACCCCCAGCCTGTGCGCTTTGCCCTTTATGGCCCCCCAGCTTCTCCCCGGAAAGGCATTGAGGCGT
>JABUBO010000466.1_pt1 | contig 13066 bp, 8 predicted proteins | sample 7240361 | NCBI WGS metagenome assembly JABUBO01 (sample SAMN07256346, study PRJNA390944) | subsurface metagenome | isolation source: Methane hydrate marine sediment | place: Pacific Ocean: Eastern North Pacific, ODP site
AGGAACTTAAAGCTGACATTGAGCGTTCTATAGCTGTTGGATTTAACGGGGCCCGACTTCACCAAAAAGTTTTTGAAGAACGTTTTCATTATTGGGCTGATAATCTTGGATATCTTACATGGGGCGAATTTTACGACTGGGGGCTTAAATTAGACGACCCACAAGCTATACTAAACCTTCAGAGAGAGTGGTGTGAAGTTGTACTTCGCGATTTGAACCATCCATCAATAATAGCATGGACTCCCTTCAATGAAAGATTAGCATCCGATGGTGAAGTCTATCGTCAAATTATTCAGGAAACTGTGAACCTAACGCGCGGGATTGATCCCACTCGTCCAATAAATGATGCCAGCGGATTTGTACATGTGGACACAGATATTTTTTCAGTACACGACTATGACCAGGACCAAGCTACATTTTTTGAACGATATGATTCTTTATCACCTGATAAAAAAAGTGGTTTTATCTGCCATTCGGAATTATCCGTTCCTTACGAAGGGCAACCTTATGTGGTTGATGAATACGGGGGAACCTCATGGTCAGAAAATTATGCTAAAGAAATACATGAAGTTAGCAGTCTGCCATGGGAATGGGGATATGGTAAATCAGCCAAAATGATGGAAGATCACATTGAAGAATTAACAAGGATTCTTTTAAATAATCCCAATATTTCCGGGTTTTGTTATACACAATTGACTGATGTAGAGTATGAAATAAATGGAATATATACTTACAACCGGAAATTAAAATTTGATGCAAAGCGCCTAAAGAAGATCTTTAATGCGCCTGCTGAAATAGAGAAAATTGAGTAAAATAACTAATTAATTCCGATTCAAATATTTCAAGCTATAAAATACGATTTTAGAATGAAAAATATAATCTCGATTAATAGAATATTAACTTGTTATTTGATTCTGTCAACATTTCTGTTTGTTTCGAACACTGTAATGGCATGGACAAGTGAGGGTAACGATAAAATTCCCAGGTCTGAACATCCAAAACCTCAGTTTTATCGTGAACAATGGCTCAATCTTAACGGTGAATGGAACTTTGCTTTTGATTTTAGTCTTTCCGGTGTTGAGAAAGGTTGGCCAAAGAATCCTTCGGGGCTGGATAAAAAGATACTCGTTCCCTTTTGTCCTGAAAGCAAATTATCAGGGATAGGTTATACGGACTTCATTCCGGCGGTATGGTATCACCGAACTTTTACCATTCCGAAGGAATGGGATGGATCAAGGATGTTTTTGCATTTCGGTGCTGTAGATTACGATTGCCGTGCCTGGGTAAACGGAACTCTTGTTGGCCGACATTACGGCGGAAGCGCTTCCTTTGCTTTTGAGGTTACTAATGCTCTTAAAAGCGGAGAGAATGATATTGTTGTCTGTGCCATTGATGATACACGTTCTGGAATGCAGCCCACGGGGAAGCAAAGCGATAAATCAGAATCGTATTGTATTATGTATACCCGAACGACCGGTATTTGGCAAACAGTTTGGCTCGAAGCAAGACCATCTAGTTTTGTTGAATCGGTTCGTGTAATCCCCGACCTCGATAATCACCGTTTTGTATTGATCCCTGTTTTTAATAATTATAAGCAGGATTTGGTTTTTAAAGCTACTTTGATGTCGAACGAAGGCATAGAAATATGCTCAATCAACTCTTCATCTGCTTGTGGAGTGCCTCTTACAATAAATATAAAAGACCCAAAACCATGGAACCCTGGTGATCCATATCTTTATAAACTTAAATATGAATTATTAGATGGTAATCAGGTTGTTGACCGAGTGAATAGTTATGCAGGTCTTCGAAAATTTCACATAGAAGGTAACAAATTTTATCTAAATAATAAACCTATCTTTTTGCGATTGGTCCTTGATCAGGGATTTTATCCTGATGGTATTTGGACAGCATCGAGTGATCAGGAACTTAAAGCTGACATTGAGCGTGCTATAGCTGTTGGATTTAACGGTGCACGACTTCACCAAAAAGTTTTTGAAGAGCGCTTCCATTATTGGGCTGATAATCTTGGATACCTAACATGGGGTGAATTTTACGACTGGGAGATTAAATCAGACAATCATCAGGGTATTCGTAATTTACAGCGTGAATGGTACGAAGTTGTCCTCCGTGATCTAAACCATCCTTCAATAATTGCATGGACACCTTTCAATGAAAGGGCGGAAACAACTATTGAAAGTAATCGCCGGGCTGTACAGGAAACTATAGATATTACCCGTGCAATTGATCCTACGCGTCCGGTAAATGATGCAAGCGGATATGTACATATAGACACCGATATCTTCACTGTACACGACTATGACCAGAATCCTAATACATTTCGTGAACGATATGATTCTGTTTCACCAAAAAAATGTAATGTTTTTGTTTGTTACCCTGAATTATCCGTTCCTTACGAAGGGCAACCTTATGTGGTTGATGAATACGGTGGAACTCATTGGTCTGAAGGATTTGCTAATCAATTATCCGAACCAGGTGACCGTGTCTGGGAATGGGGTAAAGGGAAACAGGCTAAAGAAATCGAGAAATTAATAGAGGAATTAACAAAAGTTCTTCTTAATAATCCCAATATCTCAGGTTTTTGTTACACACAATTAACTGATGTAGAACAAGAGATAAACGGAATATATACTTATGACAGGCAACTAAAATTTAATGCAAAACGCCTTAAGAAAATATTCAGCTCTTGTGCAGCAATAGAGAAAAATGAGTAATAAAATTTTTGACATGAAAAAGCCACTGTATTTTTTGCTTTTTATTTTTATTTTCATGCTTAGCTGTCAGGTCAAAAAATCGGAAAAGGGAGTACAAAAAGTAGAACCAGAAGCTATTCCATTTAAGCTTGAGGATGTAAAATTATTAGATAGCCCTTTTAAAAAGGCTATGCAACTTAATGCGAATTGGTTACTGGATTTAAAACCCGATCGTCTACTTTATCGTTTCAGGGTCAGTGCAGGATTAGTTCCTAAAGATTCAAGCTATAGCGGTTGGGAAGAACGCTTTTCCGGACATACCCTTGGTCATTATATTTCTGCCTGCGCCATGATGTATGCTGCCTCCAATGATGAAAGCTTTAAAGAGCGGGTGGATTATATCATTGAGGAATTAGATGTCTGTCAGATAACAAATAGTGATGGCTTCGTTGGGGGTGTAAGAAACGGAAAACAGATATTCAGTGAAATAAAGAATGGAGATATTAGGCTCCGACATAATGGATTCGAGCTTAACGGAGGTCGGGTGCCATGGTACAACATGCATAAGCTTTTTGCTGGCCTTATTGATGCATATGTATATGCTGAAAATGAAAAGGCGAAAGATATTCTGATTAAATTGGCAGACTGGGCAATTGATCTCTTATCAAGTCTTTCAGATGAACAGGTACAAGAAATGTTACTTAGCGAACATGGAGGAATGAATGAATCGCTTGCCACAGTATATGCACTTACTGGAGAAGCTAAATACCTTGATTTGGCGAAACGTTTCAATCACAAACTAATTTTAGATCCTTTATCAGAATCGCGTGACGAGTTAGATGGCCAACACGCTAACTCTCAAATTCCCAAAGTTATTGGTGCTATCAGGGAATTTGAGTTTACCGGTGATTCTGCTTTATTTGAAATGGCTGACTTTTTCTGGAATACTGTAGTTCAACACCATAGTTATGTAATAGGAGGAAACGGGGACGCGGAGTATTTGGGACCTCCCGACATGCTTTATGATCGAATAGATGCCATGACTTGTGAAAATTGTGGCACCTATAACATGCTTAAGCTTACCAAACACCTTTTTAGTCTTCATCCATCTGTTGAGAAGGCAGATTATTTTGAACGAGCTTTATATAACCAGATACTGGCCTCACAGAATCCAAAGGATGGAATGGGAACTTATTTTGAACCATTAGGTTCAGGCTCAGCACGAAACTATTGCAGTCCAGATAAGTCATTCTGGTGTTGTACCGGAACTGGAATGGAAAAACATGCTAAATATGGAGAAGCAATCTATTTTAAAGATCATCAGGAAGGATTATATATTAATCTTTTTATACCTTCTATATTAAACTGGGAAGAAAAAGGATTAAAGCTAACCCAGGAAACAGGGTTTCCCTGGTCCGATATAATGACCTATAAACTACAATTAGAGAAACCACAAAAAATGTCTTTAAAATTTCGGTTTCCTTTTTGGGCAGTTAATGGTTTTAACCTTGAAATAAATGGAGAAAAACAAAGTATAACAGCCAATCCCGGATCGTATATTGAAATTAATAGAAAGTGGCATGATTGTGATATTGTATCCTATCAACTGCCAATGTCCCTTTATTCCGAGCTTGCCCTGGGAAGTCCCAAATTAAAGGCTTTCCTGTACGGACCTATTGTTTTGGCGGCTGATTTAGGACAAGGTATTTGGGACAAACCATTCCCAGTTCTAGTTAGTGATAATTCAAAAATTGAAAACATGGTAGCTCAAATTGAAGGTGAACCTCTCTCTTTTCAAACTTTAAAGGCTGTACCGGAAAATGTCAAGCTAATACCATACTTCAAGACAGGAGAAAATACTATGATGGTTTATTTTAATCATTTCACTAAGGATGAGTGGAATCTGAACAAGGAAGCCTATCTTAGTGATTACCTTAGCAAGAAACAATTGGAAGAACGTTCGGTTGATTGGATAAAATTGGGAGAAATTCAATCCGAACGAGACCACTCTTTTAAGGGTCATAAAACAGAAATAGGAACCTTTAATGGGTGTAAATTCCGCAAAGCCGGCAATGAACAATTTTCTTTTAAAATGAAAGTTTCTCCGGAAGAATCTATGGAATTGATTTGTACCTATTGGGGTGATCACGGTCCAGGACATGCTTTTGATATTTTTATCGATGATGAGTTTCTTACTAATGTGACTATTAACCGATGGGGAAAAGTCTTTATCGATAAACTCAACATTATTCCTTTGGACCTGACTTATGGGAAAAATGAGGTAGTGGTTAAATTCTTTTCTTCCAAAGGTCAAATAGCAGGACCAGTTTTTGAATGCAGGATGATAAAATAGTTAAGGATTTGCCAGCATCAATTTATTTAAAAGTAATTTAATACTATATAAATCAAAGAGAGACCTTGTCTTTTTAAATTACCCTTTTTGGCCAGTCACTTTTTTATGATTTAAGAAATATTTTTGACAAAAAAGATAAAGAATATGAAAAGAAAAGAATTTATTAAATCAGGATTTACTTTAGCAAGTGGTTTAACGATTGGCTCTACACTTTTAGCTAGCAACGTAAATATTAAAATCGAGGAAGAAGAGAAGAAATTACAGCTAAGTTCTAAATAATACAGCAATTATATGTATTTTTGTTAAATGAAAACAAAACACGAAATTAAAAAATTATTTGCTCAATTACCAATAGCCGCACAATCCCAGTTATTGGATGAGTTGTTACAAGAGCAGGAATTGCAAGGCAAGATATTAACAGAGGCCCATGAAGAGGTGTCCGGAAAAAGGAGAAAGAAACCCTGTCCACATTGTACAAGCAATAATGTATATAGAAGGGGCAAGCAGAAAGGGGTTCAGATGTACCAATGTAATGATTGCAAAAGATGGTATAGTGAAACAACAGGGACACCATTGTATGATATCAAGCTTAAATCCAAATGGCAATCATATCTACGGTGCATGGAGCAGGGTATTCCGATAAAGAAGATAGCAACAGAAATCGGGATAAGCATACAGACAAGCTTTGACTGGCGGCACAAGATATTGAGTTCGCTAAACCAGTTTGTTCCTGAACAATTGTCATCGGAAGTAGAGTGCGACGAATTGGAACTGGAACTTAGCAATAAGGGCAGCCGGAATTTGGACAGGGAACCAAGAAAGAGAGGAAATGACTTCAGACGGAACATAGGAAAAGAAGAAGTCACAGTTGTCCAGGTGGTAACGGCAGTTGAACGCAAAGGAGAGAAATACCTTAAAGCTGTTGCCACAAAACGCCTTAGTAAAAAAGAAATCGCAAAGGTATTGGACGGGAAGTTGGCCGACAACACGACCCTGATCACAGACAAACACCCTTCTTACAAAGCTTTTGCCAAAGACAACCCTGTAATAAAACACAAAGCACTATTGGCCAAAGATCATGTAGATAAAAATGATAAAACCATCCATCTGCAAAAAGTCAACAATGTCCATGCACAGGTCAGAAAGTTCTTGCGACCATTTAATGGGGTTAGTTCAAAATATTTACAAAACTATCTGAACTGGTACGCTTATGCTGACAAAATAAGAGAGAGCAAAACAACTTTGAAACAATGGTTCTTGACAATGCTATTGACAGACCAGGCTTATCACCTGTTTGAACTTTTTAAACAAAATGCTGTTATAATTAGAACTTAGCTGAAATTACTAAGGAATAACAAAACATACAGGCAATTACACTATTAACTCATCGGTGGAAAAATAAATCTATTTGTTGGATTTAAAACCCACCTTTAGTGGTACTTTAATAACACTACTTAATGTATATCAACATGAAAAGACTTAACAAATTTTTTCTTCTTGCATTTTTCAGTTTTGGAACGTTTTTTAAGGTATATCCAAAACCAATTTTTTTACACCACCAATTACAAACTTTCAAATATTCATTAGTATGAAAAGAAAAAAGAAAGTTTCACGAAGTCGTTTTTTAGGTATTACCACCACCGCTACCGCGGGAATATTAATTTTCCCCTGGAATGCAATTAAAGGAATAAGGCGTCAATCGCAAAACGATAAGCTAAATGTCGCAGGGATTGAAAGTGGCAGGACGGACAAGAAAAACCTTGAAAACGTGGGAATAGAAAATTCTGTTTCCTTTTCCACCTCCAAGCTCAACTTTTCGATGTCACCGACCAACGGTGCCTTCCAAATCACCGACCGTTTAACCAAAACCATTTGGCATTCTAATCCATTCCAGACGTGTTTCGGCGGAGGAGTGCTCACAGTTGAAGGCAAATCCACACCTGTTATCCTGAGTCAATGTGTTATCCAGCAAAAAGGCAACTCACTGATTGCCATTTTTCATCCGCTCACAAGCCAACCGTCAGCAGCGCTCCGCATAACCATTCAGCCCGGCCTCGTCGCCAATAGCCTGAATTTCAGCTACGAAGCAGATCCTAGTCTGACCGTGGAAAGAATCCGTCTGCTCGACAACGCTCTGTGGACTACGGACGTCGAAAAAGGTTATGTAGTGATTCCGATTCGCGAGGGTCTGCTGATCCCCGCTGACAGCGGTTTAAACTACAGCCAAAGCTTTGATACTTACGCCTACGAAGGCTGTCACATGACAATGGTGGGAATCGTTAAAAACAACGCCACTGCTTTAATTACCTGGAATGATCCCTACACTAACATCGAAATAAATAGCCAACAGCCTAAAACCGAACAGGATGCTTCACATCAAATCCTTTCCACATCTGTCGTCCTGAGTAAAACATCCCGGTCGTTTCAGGTTCAGTTCTGCGGTCGTGGCGATTATGTAACTCTCGCTCAGGCCTACCGCAATAGTCCCCAGGTCAAAAAATGGAATGTACCATGGTCAGAGAAACTCAAACAACACCCTGAAGATGCCAAGCTGTTTGGTGCCTCCAACATCAAGCTTTGGTCAACGTTATCCCGCACGATGAGCCCAGACAGTTCCGAGGAGTTGAGTAAGAGTGTCAATTGGACTTTTGATGAAGCAGCCCAGGTTGCGGAGCATTTTAAGAACGATCTGAAAATCGACCTTTGCCTGTTCATAATCGGCGGCTGGATTAACCGCGGCTACGACAACCAGCATCCCGACATTATGCCTTCCGCGCCGGAATGCGGAGGCGATAACGCACTGGCCGATTGTTCCCGCCGCGTGATGAACCTGGGCTACCTGTTTTGTCTTCATGATAATTACCAGGACATTTACCGCGACTCGCCCTCCTGGAACGAGGATTACATCATGAAAAAACGCGATGGATCCCTGACCGTAGGCGGTAGGTGGAACGGCGGCAGGGCATATCTGACTTGCTCTCAAAAGGCAGTGGAGCTTGCCCGGCGTCCCCAAAATTTGCTGGCCGTTAAAAAACTCACCGATGCCAACTCCTACTTCATTGACACCACGTTTGCAGCCGAATTGAAGGAATGCTTTGATCTCAAGCACCCGCTGACCCGAGCCGACGACATGTATTGGAAGCAGGTAATTTCGGATTATGCCCGCGAAATATTTGGCGTTTTTGGCAGCGAAGGCGGACGCGAATGGGCGCTGCCACACAGCGACTTCTTTGAAGGCCTCACGGGTGTCCACGGCCGAGGTCATCACAACGCCAAGCTCCAAGAAAAACTCAGCGCGTCGATCATTCCGCTTTTTGAAATTGTCTATCGCGATGGCATCGCCATGTATGGCAAATATGACTACAACATCAATAACGCAGCCGAATATGTACTTCAACACATCATTCTGGGACGTACATTGAATTATCATAACATTCCCTCGCACCTCTATTGGAAGGAATACGATCAAACATCTGGTCAGGAAAAAAGTGGAACAGAAGATCAAGGTCTTTTCGTACGCGGAGACCAAGGATGGACGGAAGGACTTCATCCCATTGACCGTTTCGTTAAAAACACCCATGAAATTCTAGGACCTCTGAATGCGCTGACCGCCCAAATGCCGATGACCGAACACCGGTTCCTGAGCACAGATCGAAAAATTCAGCAATCCGTCTTTGGCAAAGGTCGCGAGGCCGTTGTCGCCACTGTGAACATGAGCTCATCTATTTACACCTGCTCTTCCCAAAATGGCGAAGCCATCCTCCTACCGCTCTATGGATTTTTAGTGGAAGCACCCACCTTCAGCGCCTTTCATGCCCTGAATTGGAATGGGGTCCGCTATGATGCTCCGCCATTGTTCGCGATGCACAGCCTGGATGACAAGCCGCTGACCAGGTCAAAGCAGGTGCATGTATTCCACGGCTTCGGCGACAACCATATTAAAATTGGAGAATCCATCCAAACTGTGCCACGAGAGGCTGTGTTATAAACTCAGCCTTTTACTTCACAAAAAAAGTTGGGCATACGACTGGTCTTTTTGCACGCAGACTTTGTTATTCACTTGTTATAAGATAAATACTAGTCCTGAAAATGGCCGCTGGGATTTACATACTGTTGGTCAATTTATTCGTCTGCCTCCCTTCCGCTAAACTACCATCGATGGTGCGTAAGGCTAAAAGAAATAGAGTGGATGCACTGCTGTGGATAAAATCAATTTGTTTTCGATAAAGGACGAGTTAAAATTTTACTAGCTAATAATTCTGACTTTATAAGTCCTTTATAACCAATAATATAAAAATCAAAAAAAGTCCAAAAAGAGTTGCATAATTGAAGCTATTTTGTTAATTTTGAAATAGTTATAAAACAAATAACAAAAACACTTCAAAATCTTAATGTAAAAATTGCCAAAGCGTGTAATGTGCTAAAAAACAAGAAAGAGAGAGTACTGAAACATCGTTCAAGAGTAAAAGAAAACCCCACCAATGCCAATATAAAATTTTTCGAAACAGCTATAGCTTCAGAAAAGAAAGCAGCAAGTAAAGTAAATGAATTGAAAAAAGAATTTGCAATAAGAGATACAAAATTAAAAGAGTTAAAAACAAAACTGAAAAAAGCAGAAAAAAGGTATCCTGTATATGGTTTAAGTCGTAAAGAAAGACAACAACAATACAAGAAAAAAAGAACAATCGTTTCTTCGGGTTACATTCGTAATAAAGAAGCCGATGCAAGTAAAATAGAAATATGCGATGTTTTAAAAATAGATACAGCAGAAATATATGAGGAAGCCATGAAAAATGCAGAGGTAATGAATTTAATGAAGCAGTTAATTCTTTACAAAAAAGGTCTAAAAGCCGCTGCTTTAAAAACGATTAATTGTCATTTAGATTATATGTCATTGATTATCTGATATATAAGCTAATATAAGAAGGTGGAAACATCCAAAAACAAAAAACAATAGCATTGATATTCAATACGTTACAAGTCAGAAATATTAGTAAAATAGTTAATGATTTGGCAATATCTATCTATTTAAAAGTAATTTAAAATTACCCTTTTCAACCAGCCATTTTTTTATGCTTTAATAAATATTTTGGACAAATATGACTAAGAAAATGAAAAGAAAAGAATTTATTAAATCAGGATTTACTTTAGCAAGTAGTATAACGATCGGCTCTACACTTTTAGCTAACAACGTAAATATTAAAATCGTTGAAAAAGAGAAGAAATTACTAAAGAATAACAAAACATACAGGCCTTTAGCTATTACAATGTGGGATTTTTCCTGGTTGGAAAGACGTTGGCCTGGAGCAGGATATGAAGATTTTGATCAGATATTAGATGAGCTTAAAGAGCGAGGTTATGATGCAGTTCGGATAGATCCTTTTCCCCATCTTGTTTTTAAAGACCCGTACAGGAGTTACAACTTAAAACCTCATTGGAATACCCATGATTGGGGTAGCCCTGATTATAATAGGGTCTCTGTTGAACCTTGCTTAACAGAATTTGTTTCAAAATGCAGGGACAGAAACCTGAAAGTCGCATTATCATCCTGGTGGAGAGAAGATTCAGAAAAATCGTATCAGGTAATTACATCACCTAATATGTTAGCCAAGGTTTGGCTATCAGTTCTGGATTTATTAAATGAGAAAGATATGATTGATACAATTATTTATGTCGATTTAACTAACGAATGGCCATTGGACGAATGGACACCTTATAAGAAAGGATTGGGAAGTTGGGCTTCAGATGAATCGATAGAATGGATGAAAACATCAATTAATATTTTAAAAGAAAGATACCCGAACTTAAAATACACTTTCTCTTTTACAGGGGAGGTTACCGAGCAAACAAAATACTGGGGCGATATAAAGGTACTCGATTTGCTTGAGCAACATATTTGGATGGTAAATTATAACAACGGCGAGTTTTATGATAAAATAGACTACCATTATGAATCTTTTGACCCTGTTGGTTATCAGAAAATTGCAAAATATGCGGAAAAACTTTACCGTGAAAAATCGGAATATTGGATCCATGGACTCAAAGAACAGATAATAAATGCTGCCGCCTGGTCTAAATATTCGAAGAAACCATTAATAACAACCGAATGTTGGGGGCTGGTAACATATAAGGACTGGCCGTTATTAAACTGGGACTGGATAATGGACTTATGTGAAATCGGAGTTCGCGAAGCAGCTATCACCGGGCGTTGGGTGGCGATGGCAACAAGTAATTTTTGCGGCCCTCAATTTGTTGGAATGTGGAGAGATATTGAATGGAATAAAAAGCTAACGGATATTATTCATAATTCAAAAGTGGAAACACGGTTACTAAACTCCTTCTATAGCAATGCAAAATAGATTTGTAGTAATATTTTTGGTAGTTTCTATATCTATTCATTTTTCGCGAGCTATCTTAAATGGTGTGCATATAGAAAAGTCTATGGTAGAAAAAATCGTAAAATATCATTATGATCTTAACATATTATAAACGTTAATAACCGAATCCTTTAATAAATAAATATGTAATGAAAAAGTTCTTTTTGATCTCTTTTATGTTTGTCTCACTGATTTCGATAAAATCATTTCCTCAGCATGCTAAATTTAATTTTGATCTTAGTAAAGTGCCCTTTAGTTTCAAAGGCTCATATTTAGCCATTTCAATGCTTGATAAAACAGACTATGAAGGTGAAGGTTTATATATCAGAAATGTTAGTGGTAAGTCAGGATTTATGCATCATGGTGCTAATTTTCTATTGGAAGTAATGAATGATTCAGAAATAATTGAACCTGAATATCAGGCAACACCTGAAATGATAAGGCTCATATCCTCAGAAGGGAAAGCAGAAATTGTATTCCATGATGAAAAAGCGATCCGAATAAGAGGAACCATACCAATGCGTTTAACCACCATTAAGGATGAAAGCTGGGGTATTTTCACTATTCCTAACCGTATTCAACCTGAAGAAGATAGAACATTCTCCATAATCTCATTCGATAATAATAGTTACCAGTTCAGTATTTTGGATGGTCAATATGAGATAAGCAGAAAGGAAATTGAAAAGGACAGAATGGTAGTCATTGATGTAAAACCTAGTCAAAGTGGGTTTTTTGAAATTGTGTTAGATGAGTTTGAAAGTGGATGGTTGCCTCGTGAATATAAAAAGTCCTTCGAAGAATGTATAATTGATGCATCTGATGATTTTATTGAATTTAAAAACAATATGCCTATTGTTCCTCATAAATATGAAGAAACCCGCACCTATGCTGCTTATGTAAACTGGTCTTGTATAGTCGAACCTAGGGGTTTACTTAAAAGGGAGGGAATGTTTATGTCGAAAAACTTGATGACTAATATATGGAGTTGGGATCATTGTTTCAATGCTATGGCTCTTGCTAATGGATTGCCAGATAAAGCATGGGATCAGTTTATGGTTATGTTCGACTTACAGGATGAGGCTGGTAATATGCCCGATATGGTTAATCCAACACGTCTTTATAAAGGTATAACCAAGCCTCCCATTCATGGTTGGACCATAAAGAAACTTATGGAATTTAATAATGATTTACTTACTCGTGAGCGCTTGCAAATTGCTTATAATGTATTAAGTAAACAGGTCGCTTATTGGTTTAACTACAGGGATATAGATGGCAATAAAATTCCACAGTATATTAATGGTTGTGATTCTGGCTGGGATAACAGCACAGTATTCGACTCTACAACCTATGTGGAAGGGCCTGATCTTAGTGCATACCTCATATATCAAATGGATGTATTGGCTGAAATAGCTAAAAAACTTGATCAACCTGATATGGCAAAAACTTATGAAGAACATGCAAATGATCTTCTCAGCAGGTTTATTGAGCGATCTTGGAATGGGGAGAAATTCGTTCATAAGGAAGTAGGAAGTGAACTATATAATAAAGAAAGTCGTAGCCTGATAAGTTATCTTCCACTCATTCTCGGTGAACGTTTACCAAAAAATATAAGAGAAAAAAATGAT
>JABUBO010000467.1_pt1 | contig 13052 bp, 14 predicted proteins | sample 7240361 | NCBI WGS metagenome assembly JABUBO01 (sample SAMN07256346, study PRJNA390944) | subsurface metagenome | isolation source: Methane hydrate marine sediment | place: Pacific Ocean: Eastern North Pacific, ODP site
GGCGGTGGGAAAGAGGTAACGCGGCTTGAGCCGGAAAAGAGGGGCATTAGTATTGTTTATCAAGACCAGGCACTATTTCCTCATTTCAGTGTGAAAGATAATATTACCTTTGGTTTGAAGCTCCGTAAAAAAAATAGGCGGGAGATAAAAGCAACCCTAGACTGGTTGGCTGAGTTGTTGAGCATACCCCATCTTCTTAACCGAAGGCCTGATACCTTAAGCGGGGGTGAACGGCAAAAGGTAGCCCTGGCTAGGGCATTAAGCATAAAACCACAGCTATTACTGCTCGATGAGCCGCTTAGTGCTCTAGACCCCGAAAATCGGGAGGGTGTGCAACGGGAACTACGCCGACTCCATAACCAGGTAAAGGTAACCACCGTTCATGTTACCCATGATTTTGAGGAAGCAATAGCCTTGGGTGACCGAATTGCTGTTTTAGGTGATGGATGTATCAAACAAATAGGTACCTCAGAACAGATATTTCGCCAGCCTAATTCTGAGTTTGTTGCTCGCTTTGCCATGGTAAGAAATATCTTTGTCGGCGAGGTAACGGGTGGCAATGGTGAAAACGCTGTCTTTTGCACCGAAGATACTAAGTTAGCTGTAGTTACTGACCTTAGGGGTAAGTGCCATGCTTCCCTTCGCCCCGAGGATATTCTTATTTCCCATGCCCCCTTTCACTCCAGCGCCCGCAATTCTTTCTGTGGCACTATCACCAGCGTTACCGACAAGGGGTCAATACTATATCTAACGGTTACCTTACCCCCTGACTTTATCTGTCTGGTTACGCGTAATTCTTTTGAAGCCATGGGGCTGGGTGAGGGAAACAAGGTCTATATAACCTTTAAAGCCTCAGCAGTTCATATCTTTTAGTGTAAAAATAAGGAGGTTGTTTAGTAAGGGAATTAAAAGGGGCGAAGCCCCTTTAAGAATTCTCTTCCCTCTCCCCTTATCAAGGGGGTCTGAAGGAGAGTTGAAGAGAGGCGAAGCCTCTCTTATAAAACTGCTTCCCCCTCCCTTATGAAGGGAGGGGGATAAAGGGGGTGGGTTACCTAATAAAAACCTAAAGGGTGAGGGGTTGGCAACTAATCTCAAAATAAGGAGATTTAGTGAAACGATTATCTGCGAGTTTGTTTTTGACTTTGATTCTAATCTTAACCTTGATAGTCGGTTGTAGCCGTAAGCCAGCGCCGACATCTGAATTGGCCGGCAGGCTGCCTATATTCTATGCCGGTAGTCTGGCCATCCCTTTTGACCAAATTAGTCAAGAGTTTAACCGGCTCTATCCTGATGTTGACATACTGACCGAGTCGGCAGGTAGTGCTACTACTATTCGTAAAGTTACCGAGCTCCAAAGGGAGTGCGGGGTCATTGCCTCGGCAGATTATACCCTTATTCCCCAACTTATGTTTCCTGAGTATGCTGACTGGTACATAATATTTGCCACCAACCAGATGTGTATTGCTTATACTGACAGCTCGCAATTTAGTGGTGAGATAAATGGGGATAACTGGTATGAAATTCTGCAGCGTGATGGTGTGAAATACGGTCGCAGTGACCCTGACCAGGACCCCTGTGGCTATAGGACGCTAATGGTATGGCAGCTAGCCGAGGTATATTACGCTAGCCCTGGACTATACGATAAACTCTATGAAGCTGAGGGAGATATGATGAGGCCGAAATCAGTAGGCCTTATTGCTCTTTTGGAGTCAGGTGACTTGGATTATGCCTTTGAGTATTCCTCGATAGCGGCACAGCATAAGTTGAATTATGTGGTATTGCCCCCAGAGATTAATCTCTCCGATGCAGGGTTTAAGGACTTCTATGCTAGGGCAGAGGTAGAGATTGCTGGCAAGGAGCCGGGAACAACAATTACTAAAAAGGGTCACCCCATAGTTTATGGAGTAACCATACCCTCCAATTTTCCCAACCAGGAGCTGGCAATAGCCTGGGTTGATTTTCTGCTGAGTTCTGAAGGTATGGCTATTATGGAAACTAACGGTCAGCCACCGGTTATACCAGCCGTAACCAACGATAAGAGTAAACTACCCGATGAATTAAGAAGCTATGTTATTGAGATTGAGGTGGTTTAGCAACCTATCCCCCTAACCCCCTTCCCTTAATAAGGGAAGGGGGAGTGTAAGTAAGAGAGGGGCTTTGCCCCTCTCTAAAGTCTCTTCCCCCTCATGATAGGAATATATATCCATATCATGGAGAGGGGGATTAAGGGGGTGAGGTTAATAAATAATCCAGAAATTGACAGCCTAATTTGAGCTATGTTATATTCTGCCTGTTGGCAGCGTAGCTCAGTGGTAGAGCAGAGGACTCATAAGCCTTTGGTCGTGGGTTCAAATCCCTCCGCTGCCACGGCTTTTTGAGCGTGTTTTCCGCCCCCGCCGACCTCTCTGCAGAATTTTGCTTAACAAATTTGCTTAACTTTTTCTTGTGCTTTACCATAGCTACCTCCTTTTAAAACTTAATTAGTGTGTCGAAATGTGCCATATTTTCTCTGCCCGGTCAAGATAACGCCTTACCGTATATGAATCAGGTGCACCTTCGCTCCAGTTGTAATGTTTTTCAAGAATTTGTGCCGTCTCCTTGAGCAATCCCCTCTTCCCCTTCTGCCCTCTCTCTCTGCGCTGCCCAATAGCATTGTGATAAGCAAGGAGCGTCTGCCAGTATAGCAGCTCCTTTTTGTTCTTCCGTTTGGGATTATATGAAGTGATTATGCCGGGAACTTTCCACATATCTATTTCGCCCGGCAACAGGCCCATCATTTCACCAGTTTTTCGCCAACGTCTCAAGCTCACGCTACCTATTGGATGAACTAGCACTCGGAAACCTCCGAGCGGGGCGATCAATTGGTCCGGAATCATGAACTCTAGCCTCTCAGGAAGCTCACCAACCAGCAGTACCAGACGTAAAGCGGTAGCCACCCAATCCGGCATATTTAATTCTTTGGCCAAACTTACTACCTCACGATCCAGCGGAACTTCAGGGTCCAAAGGATCAGGAATAGAAATTGAAAATTTATCAGGACTGCTCTGGTAATCAAACTCGAATAGACTTTGAAAAGGGTAATAGTGAAAACCAAAGGATCCCTCAAATTCTATACCTTTAGCACCGTAAAAGTGCTTTCTGTACCAATTCAGAGCTTCCTTCTCACTGGGCAGCCCCTCTTCAGGGATACCCAAGCGATCTCTCACAGCGATGATTGCAGTTTTGTGCAACATCTTTTCCTCCTATCGCACAATTTTACCTCGTGATATTGTAAAAGTAAAGGTGCAATTATACGATGAGGAGGCGCAAAAATGGAAGAACGATACCCGCCAAAGCGTTCGGGCAGACCCAGGGTTGAAGTAGATTATGCCCTAGTTTTGCGGTTGCGAGACAGGGAAAATCTGGGATGGTCGAGGGGGGCAGAAGTGTATAGGAGACGAACCGGCCAGTGGATATCAAAGGACACTTTCAAGAGAAGATATCGTGAGGCCAAAGCCATGAAGTCACCACTGGAACGAGTCATTGAAGAACTGGAATGAAAGCTATCATAGGAGAGTTTATGAAACTCAAAGTGTGTGTTATTTTGTGGGACTGGTATCTATGACAGTAAAACTCATTGGGCTTATAATCAGATGGTCGTTGGTTTCAATCCATCCCGTGCTGCTGAAGTTCCTCTGCATCCTCTTCCTCGCAAAGTATGTTTTGCAGTAACATCCTGTTGACGATGGCATACAGCGTACGAATTACAAACTCGCCTCATTGAGAAATTAATGTCTATCACCATCACCCTGCAATGCCAATACAGTTGTAGGTTTTCCTGGCACATCTTTTATTGGCGGTATAGCACATAGAAGCCGGTGCTTCTAGCACTAGCTTATCAACAGGGCGCTAAGTTGAACTTGCCTGTACAAGATTACACATTCCGCTAGAAGGTGCAGTCACATGTGGAGAAGCGAGCTGGGAACCTAGTACTTTTTGGCACAAGCCCCACCCTGACTATCAGACTATTTACAGCATAGTCAAACAACATGTATAATTGATATAGCAGGATAGCTAATTAACGGTTTGAGATCAAATTGAGAAGTAGCGAAACAGGATGGAAACGATAGATCCTGGAACCGTGGTGCAAAAATAATGTATATGAGAAGGAGGATTTATGAAGAAGGTATTCTTTTCAACACCAGCGATTATTGTAGCGGTTGTTATTGGTCTGATTACGACGACAGTTTATGCTGCACCTGGGATAGATATCGTGAAATCGATATCGGATGACGGCATAGATTGGAAGGATGATACTAGCGCGACAGCTCCCCTTATTGTAACAGAAGGCGACGAAGTCTATTATGAGGTTAAAATTACAAATACTGGGGAAACAGGAGACCCTACTCTTACATACAATTTGACTGACTCTGACTTCGCAGACCTCATAGGCAGTGGCGAACTCGGTCCTGGTGAGACAGTCTCATACACGGCAACTGGGACAGCTGTTTTGGGTGAGCACGAAAATACGGCTACGGTTGATGCTTCATACGAGTTAATAACCTTATCGGCAGAAGACGTAGCTTACTACTATGGGACTATTTCCCTGGATACAATTACAATCGACATCAAACCAGGCAGTGACCCCAATAGCATTAACCTAAGGTCAAAAGGTGTGGTCCCCGTAGCATTACTTTCTACAGCAGAGTTTGACGCAACCACTATTCTTGAGAGTGGAGGAGATGTCTATTTTGCAGGGGCTATTGCAATACGTTTAAACATAGAGGATGTGGATGGTGATGGTATTGATGATGTGATTTGTCACTTTAGAACGCAGGAATTAGACTTAGATGAGAACAGTACAGATGGAGACGTGGAAATTGGCAGCTATGACCTTATAGTCGGCGACATTGTTCTGAGCTATATTGGTAATGATACAGTGAATATAGTTCCAAAAGGCGAAGCTAAGGGCCATAGTAAATCTAACTCATCGCAAAGTACCGGTAACAGCAACAACGGTAAAGCTAACGGAAAGAACAAATAAGACTAAGTGCTTTAGAATAAGTGATTGTTGCCGTCATTTAGAGGAGTAGGGGAGTTTTAGATATTTTGCGCTCCAGTGTAACGGGAACGCCAAGTATAGCATATACCAATTTAGCTATGTTTGGCGTTTTGTTTTCCTTGATTTCATAGCCACGGTGCAGCAAGCCGCCAGCCCTCCTCAAATGTACTTGCTAGGCAAATCTCAACTTAACTGCACATTCTGAGTAATTGTGTCCTTAGGAGCTTGGCCCCACTAAGGTCAACGGTGATGCATACATCGAAAAGACACCTGTGGACATCCTCGAACCGGAGGCCTCCACTGCAGTCCTGAGATGAGCGTCGAGTCCTTGCGGCACATTCTGGGATTGACTGATGAGGTGTCAAACATTGCACGGCCATCAGCCGATCTATTCAATCGGGTCAAATGCTGTCATCTACGCTAATGCCTCTCTAATAGTATCCCATTTGTCCCTATAGGTTGACGCATCTTTGCTGTAAATTACGCACCAAACGTCCGTCAGCTTGCCGCTTGCTGGACTCACTCCTACCGGATGGGCTTCCAAGAAACGGTTCAACTCCTTAGATGGCACTATAAATACATCCGGTGTTTTTGTAGGGTCGCTCTTCAGGTCTACCAGTGCATAGAAGAAGTCCTCGTGAATTGGTTTCTCATACGCGCGTATGCCCATACGCCACTTCCACCAACAATCATCCCCGCTCCGTTCAAATGCTTTCTGCATTGTCTTGGTATCTATGGTTATAGACTTGCCTAGCGCTTATGTGAATTACTCATTGACAAGTCACATTATATTACTTTTCATGGGGTAATTCATGGCAGGGGACACAAAACGCTAAAAGGTGCAATCGAAGCTTGGCTGGTTTAGTCTTGACAATCCGAGAATATATGTGTACCGTTTCAATAGCAATTCATGCAACAAGTATTTCAAAAAGGAGATAGTGTAATGGCCACTTATATAATGCTCTTTCTACTTGCTGGTAGAGGTACAGAGGACCTCAAAAATAGTCCCGCTAGGGTCGAGGCGACTAAGGAAGCATTTAAAGCTGTGGGGGCGCATGTTAAAGCGTTCTATTTATTAATGGGCCAATATGAAATGGCCTTCGTGGTGGAAGCGCCAGACGATGAAACTATAATGAAAGCGGCTCTTAATCTTGGTTCGCAGGGTAGCGTGCGTACCGAAACCCTCCGTGCCTTTACAGAGGACGAATACAAGCGGATTATCGCTGGTTTGAGCTAAGCATAGCGATTAACTTAACTATTGGTTGTTAAGACTCAAATGTTTTTACTTGAATTTACTGGGAATGGGATAATCCATAAGGAATAAGGACACTGTCTCCAAGCGGGGGCTTCGTATTCTGGCTATATTGACAAAGGCTCAAGCAAGTACGTATATTGTATATCATAACACTTAAGAACAGGATACCGCATACATATGGTCAAAAAAATGAAGTTGGTTCCAATACTGGTGATTGTGGTTTTGGTCCTGTCTCTGGGGATAACGTTACCAGTGACACGGCCCATATCGGCAGCTGTTGGTGTTCTGTTTGAGACGGGACATCAGAGGGAGGCATGCAATATGTCTGGGTATAGCAGTATGACTGCCGACCTCACGTCACGAGGCTTCAACTTCACCGAAGATAGCGACGGCAATATCACAGAAGCAGATTTAAGTGGTAATCATATTCTGGTGATAGTAGAGCCGGCATGTCCGCTGTCCGCTTCGGAGATAAGCAATATTCAGAATTTCGTCGCTGCTGGGCATGGCCTGTTGCTCATGTCAGATGTGATGAGCGAAAGAGGTAGAGCAGCAGTTAATACCCTCCTCAGTCCCTATGACATACAACAAGCAACTGGCCTGACAAAAAAGGGCATCTATACAGACATCACAGGCCACGCCATCACCACTGGAGTTACACAGTATGACCAACACACGGACGGATGCAAGTTCACTATTGTCGATTCTCCAGCATTGTCCTTAATAAGGGACGGGGAGGGTAGCACATTAGTTGCTGCGTGGCATGCAAGCGGTCGAATTGTAGTTGTATCTGACGAGCAAGCTTTTCGCCAGGTCTCATACAATAAGCTGGACAACAACATCCTCATGCGCAATATTTTCGATTGGTTATCCCACATTGGAATTCTGGCAGCCGATTTCTCAGCTCAGCCGAGAACAGGCCAAGCTCCGCTAAATGTGCGGTTCACTGATAAGTCGACAGGTGACATTGACACGTGGCGGTGGGACTTTGGTGATGGTACAACCAGCGATGAGCAGAATCCCACCCATATATATGAACGCGCGGGGAGGTATACAGTCAGCCTTGAGGTCACTGGTGCGAGGGGCATCGACACCGATGTCAAACAGAGCTACATTCACGTGACTGAGCTGTCAGGGAGAGTAGCTGAAGCTGAACCAGCTAAGTTCGTCACATCTTACGCTAACATAGAGCCGACCGAGGTTCTGCCCAACCAGGCGGTACGCATTTCGATAAATGTTGGTAACTGTGGTACTGCCACGGGGAGTTATCGGGTTGTCCTCAATATCAATGGCAACTTCGAGGATAGCCAGGTCATAAGCGTATCCCCGGGCTCTTCTCAAAGGGTAGTATTTGATGTAACCAAAATAACACCGGGTACATATGAGGTATCTATTAATGGGCACAAAGGTCAGTTTATGGTAATTGTAAGTACACCAAGTGGCCTGCCAATTGGTGGTGGGCTAGAGACTCCTACGATTATTGGTATTATCCTTGGCAGTGCGGGGGCAGCAGTGGCTATAGTCCTTGTCACTAGGCGTCGGCGCCGTCGGGCTCCTTTACTAGCTCAGGAAGAAAGGTTCCGAAAGCTCTTAGATGAATTAAGACGGCTATAATCCATAAGCAATAAGAACAATTTCTCTTTGTGGGTTTACATAACTACAAAATGTTTTCGGGTATAATGTGCTGTTTGCGGGTTAATCCATAGGGATTTAGAACAGTTGAGCTAGATTAACCCTTCGTATTTGACATTTTAGAATAAAAGAAATCTTATTATCGCCTAGTATCTTGACTATGCTCTCAGTAGCTCGTGTTCTTATGGTCTTAGGCGATATTGTTATGTTAATAATGCGAAATGTTTTTAGTTTGCCTGCGCCGGGCGAGGGATTAACCCAATTAAGTTAATGCCCGCACAATTTCTATTGTGAGTAGTAGTGACCCCAACGATTGCAATAGGGGCATCTTATGGTGCCACTTCATCGGAGTTGTTCTGGTTTGGACGGGGAGATGGGAACTTTTAGCAAGGTATTTGGCTCTGAGGGAGGGAATGTCACACTTCGTTAGATTGTTCACTGCGCCTTGGATCATTGTGGCTAATTTGCTTAACTCGGAAATTTCAGTCACGCTAAGGTTGTTAAGCAATTGTAGCGGGTCTGAGGACTCATAAGCCTTTGGTCGTGGGTTCAAATCCCTCCGCTGCCACGATAGATAGGGGGGAAGGCTTCTAGGCCAAGGGCCCTTTGCCTGAGGTTAAAGCTAGGCAAAGCTGCTCCAGACCAAGGCGGATGGTGCTTTCTCTAGAATTAGCCAGCTCATTCCAGGTATAGCCGCATTGCTGTAGCGTGGTCTCCATCTCGGCCAAGTTTTCAGCAATGCCTAAGGTAAGGGCTGGAATGGTCATGACCTCCTGTGGAGGCTGCTGGGAGTTGCCCCGGTTCTCCAGGGTAGAGAAGCGTGAGATGCGGGCATTCCACCAGTAGAGTGTATCGTGCAGGTCAACATCTACAAAACTTGGCCTCAGTCTCCTTGTCATACCGTCTACAGTTCTGCCGAGGGCAGGGGAGGCGTAGAAATAATCCTTAAATGTGTTGTACTCATAGATGCTGATGCTCCACCTATTTCTTATGTTTGGTTGAACAATTCAAGCGTTTGTTACCTCCGTACCGAGCTTATGCGCAACTGCTTGGTTATTGACATTGCGGCAGTGAATGATTTACGCTTCAAGGAAAAGGGGAGGTACATAAAATGCAAGCATACTGTATGAAGTGTCGGACCAAAAGGGAAATGAAAGATGCCAAGGCGATAATCATGAAGAATGGTAGGCCAGCGACCCAGGGTGTATGCCCTGTATGTGGGACCAAGATGTTCAGGATAGGCCGAAGTGCTGCACAACTTAACGAAAGGGGTACCAATATGAAAATCTATGTGGGTAACTTATCGTACGAGGTGACTGAAGAGGAATTGCGCCAAGAATTTACGGCTTTTGGAGAGGTTACATCTGTAAGCATTATTAGAGACAAGTATAGTGGGCGACCTAAGGGATTTGGGTTTGTGGAAATGGCATCGGAGTCTGAAGGCCAAGCTGCAATTGCCGGCCTCAACGGAAAAACACTAAAGGATCGGACGCTTAATGTTGATGCGGCTCGCCCTCGTTCCGACAGCAGAGGCGGCGGGTTTGGTTGAGGAAGACAGCGAGGATACTAAATCATCCGGTCACTATCTATATACCCAAGATGTACAGGTAGATTTAGCCTAAGAATGGGCTCCCACTTCGGATCAACAGGCTCTCATGCAAAGGGCCACTCTACCTCCGGAATAGCCCCTTTACTTTGTCAAAGAAAGAAGGGGAGCGAAGCTTCCTTAGGAAATGGCCCCATTCTGCTTCAGCTTTGGCCTTTCGTTTAAGGTCTTTGATTCGCTGCCCCATCAGTTCCAAGACTCTCTTCTCCTCGCCAGCATCCAGCCACGTCCCATGCCCTCGTTCGCAGAAGTCCAGTTCAAGGTTATAGGCTCGGTAATTGAAGCGTTGCATTGCCTCCCCACACTTGGGACAGGGAAGCTTGCCTTGAAAAGCGCTAAACATTACGGTTCCCTTGATTTCGTCCTTGTCCAGCACTATGTCCTCTAATTGGTCCAGCTCCCCATAGTCCAACCACATACCCTGGCACTGGGGGCATCGGTCAACCTCGATGCCTTTGTAATTCTCGAGCCTTAACTCGCTGTTACATCGTGGACAATTCATCTTCGCTTGCCTCCTCTCTAGTGTTAGTTGCCCTGTTTCTTCATGGATTTCACCGCCTTAGGCCTATTGTTACGACCCTACCCCTCTTGTCGAATTCCTTAATGCGCAATCCAGTGGGTTCTAGATAATAAAGCATTTCCCTATGGGCCTGGGATAAGTTTTCGATTGTGGAGTGAAATCTGACTTGCCATACATACCCGGACCGCTACACTGTGCCTAAGCGATTCTATACCTTAGGCATTCAATGGAACCGTTGTCAATTACACATAATACCACCGCGGCGCATGCCTACGCCTACTTCGCCGGCTCGTTTCTTTTCTAAATTATCCTGCCTGTACTGGGAAGTGTTATACTGGCGTAGAAAAGGGAAGTATTTAAAATGGCAGCCATTTTATCCCAGCAAGATATCCACCGATTGCTACACCAAGAGCCACCTCTAGTAGAAAGCTATATTAACCTTGATGAGCAGGTACAGCCTAATGGTATTGACCTTACACTGCGTGAGGTGGCGATGCTCCAGTCACCGGGTAGGATAGCGGTTAAAGATAGCCAAAGGCTGGTATCTGATTTAGCCCCACTGTTGTTTGACGGACTGGATTTTATTGACTTGATGCCAGGTGCCTATATTATTACTTATAATGAGATTGTCCATCTACCTAAGAATGTTATGGCATTAGCCACGCCCAGGTCGAGTCTGCTTCGTTGTGGTGTCACGGTAAACACTGCGGTGTGGGACGCTGGCTACTCGGGTCGTTCCCAATCTCTCCTGGTGGTCTATAATCCTCAGGGGTTTCGTTTGCAGAGGAATGCCAGAATTGTCCAGCTTGTTTTCCTATGGCTAACCCGGGAGACGGAAGGCTACCAAGGAGCCTATCAAGAAGAAAATATAGATTGATTTTAACCTCGCCTCTTGGTAACTGTACGACATCTATGATAGCTGTTGACAGTTAACCTTTAGCTGTGATAAACTCAAAAAGTTAGCGTCTGATACCATAGCTAAGTAAGTAATAGATTGAAATTTAGTACTCAATCTATTACTTAGCTTGAAATGGATGAGCCTAAGCTCATCCATTAAAATTGTTGGCAATAGGAGGGAGACGAATGCCTACGGTTAATCAGCTTGTCCGTAAAGGGCGTAAGAAGGTTATTAAGAAAACCAAAACGCCGGCATTGCGCTTTAGCTATAACGCTTTAAAGAATAAGAGGGTGCCGGGGAGCTCTCCACAGAAGCGAGGGGTTTGTATTCATGTTAAGACTATCACCCCGAAGAAGCCCAATTCAGCTCTGCGTAAAATAGCTAGGGTGCGGTTGACCAATGGGGTGGAGGTAATAGCCTATATTCCCGGCGAGGGGCATGAGTTGCAAGAACACTCTGTGGTTCTGATTCGCGGAGGTCGAGTGAAGGATTTACCCGGAGTTCGTTATCACATCATCCGGGGTGCACTGGATACTAGCGGTGTAGCTAATCGTCGTCAGGGGCGTAGTAAGTATGGAAGCAAGCGAGCTAAAGACGTGACAGTTACCCCTCCTCCAGCCACTGCAGTTGTCGATGTTCCTCGTCCCGACGTGGTTATCGAAGAGGGTGCTTAAATTAAGGAGGTAAAATGCCAAGGCGGGGTCAAGTTATAAGAAGAGAGCTGTCTCCTGAGGCCAAATATCACAGTGTAATTGTGGCTAGGTTGATTAATAAAGTAATGATGCAGGGCAAGAAGACCACGGCGGAGGGGATTGTGTATGATGCGCTAAACATCATGGAACAGCAGGAGTCAAAAGCCCCAGTCAATATTCTAGAACAGGCAGTAAAGAATGCCACGCCGCTGCTTGAGGTTAAGCCCCGTCGGGTTGGGGGTGCTACCTATCAGGTGCCGGTGGAGGTTCAGCCTGACCGTGGTCTTTCTTTGGCTATGCGCTGGTTGATAAAATCAGCTAGAGCCAGAACAGGCAAGTCTATGGCGGAGAAGCTGGCTGCTGAACTTAGTGATGCTTCAAAAGGACAGGGGGCGACTATTAAAAAGCGTGAGGACACTTATAAAATGGCTCAGGCCAATAGAGCCTTTGCCCATTATAGATGGTGAGAGTTCAAGGTAAAGGATAGGGCAGTGATTAGGAGTTTTCCATTAGAGCGCATACGAAATATAGCCATTATCGCTCACATTGATGCTGGTAAGACCACCATCACCGAAAGGATACTATACTATACCGGTCGTACCTATAAGATTGGTGAGGTGGACGAAGGCACAACCGTGATGGATTGGATGAAGCAGGAACGCGAACGTGGCATTACTATCACGGCTGCAGCTACTACTTGCTATTGGCAGAACCATCGCATCAATATTATTGATACCCCGGGGCATGTAGATTTTACTGCTGAAGTAGAACGCAGCCTTAGAGTATTGGATGGGGGAGTGGTGGTTTTCGATGGCGTGGCTGGGGTTGAGGCTCAATCAGAGACAGTATGGCGACAGGCTGACAGATATAATGTGCCTAGAATTTGTTTCATCAATAAGATGGATAGAATTGGTGCCAGCTTTAACCGCAGTTTGTCTATGATTGAAGAGCGACTGCAAGCCAAGCCCCTGCCCATACAATTACCTTTAGGTAGTGAAGCCTCGTATGAAGGCATTATTGACCTAATAGAGAATAAGGCATGGCGCTTTGATGGAAGCCCTGATTCAGAACCATTGGAGGTAGCTATTCCTGAGTCAGAGCTGGCAATGTGTGTTGAATTTCGTCAGACACTAATTGAAAAATTGGCTGAAGGTGATGACCTGATTATGGCGGCTTATATTGATGGTAAGAGCATTGCTCCTAATGAGTTGAGAACGGCCTTAAGAAAGGCGACCTTAGCTAATAAGGGGGTGCCTATTCTTTGTGGCAGTGCACTGAGAAATAAAGGTATTCGGTTGTTACTTGATGCTATTATAAGCTATCTTCCGTCTCCTTTGGATATGCCACCGATAAGAGCTATTGATACCAGGCTCGGAGCTGAAGTCACCCGCCCGGCCCGAGACGATGC
>JABUBO010000468.1_pt1 | contig 13030 bp, 13 predicted proteins | sample 7240361 | NCBI WGS metagenome assembly JABUBO01 (sample SAMN07256346, study PRJNA390944) | subsurface metagenome | isolation source: Methane hydrate marine sediment | place: Pacific Ocean: Eastern North Pacific, ODP site
TCGGGAGGAGGAGGAGGAAGAAGAAGAGGAGGAGGAGGAAGAAGAAGAAGAGGAGGAGGAGGAAGAGGAGGAAGGACTAAAGTTTGCTTATGTTACTATCGGAGATCCGGGGAATATTTTCGTAGCAACAACAATGAGAGGGTTCAGTACAGGAGCGGAATTATGCGGGGCAACGGCGACGGTAGGCAGCGCTAATGGAGACTACGCAAAGATGTTAAGCCTCGTCGATGCAGCGATTGCAGCGGAAGTTGACGGTATATTCGTGTTTAACTGGTTAGATCAAGCCGGTCTCCTTCCTTCTTACCACGAAGCGCTTGCAAAAGGAATCCATGTTGTTTTAATGAGCACAAGACCCCCGGAGTTTAGTCCAGAAGAGGTTCCCTTCGTAGGCTTTGTCATTGAAGAACAAGGATATACTACAGGCAAATACGTGGTCGCGCAAATTGAAGCTGCAGGATTAGTAGGCGTTCTTAACATCACATTCCACTCGGAAATGGCAGCTTCACCAGTTGGATTAGCACGACGCGTAGGTTTTCTTGATGCCTTAGATGATGCGGGAATTAACTATAACGAGCCCGATGTCATTGAAGGCGGATTGGATATGATAAAGTCTTATGACGTAGCTACAACATATCTGCTAGCACATCCTGAAATAGACCTCTTTATAGGCACGGGGAGCACGAGCACTGCGACTACTGTTATGGCTTTGCAAGAGTTAGGATATGAGCCAGGCGAGATATTATGGGCTGGTTTCGACCTTATGCCCGAAATAATAGAAGGCATAAGAGCCGGTTATGGTGCCAGTAATGTAGACGAGGTTTTCACCTACGGGTTTTTAGGAGTCATAACGCTTTACCTAAGGGCAGAACACGGCCTTGTCGTCGGAGACCTACCAATTATTACGCTAATGGTGGACCAAGACAATGTTGAGGTGTTTGCTAAGCGCCTAGCCTCTGACTAGAGCGAGGGTTAAACCCTTTGAGGGAGGGAGCGGAAACTCCCTGCTTTGTTATGGAAAAAGAGAACTTGGGGAGAAGACATGAAGTGAGGCAAGTCTTTAGCAGACTTGCCTCAGCCAAGGAAGCGATAATTTTAGGGGTAGCAATCAGCGTATTTGTGCTTTTTGCCTTTGCATCTGGAGGTTCGTTTGCTACCCCTAAGGTTATAAGCATAATGGCTATTTCCGCTGCCGAATTAGGCCTCATAGCTCTTGGCGTTGCGTTGCTGATGATCTCTGGGGAGTTTGATCTCTCTGTTGGTTCAGTGTCGGGCTTGGGTGCTCTAATTGTAGCCGCACTTTTTCGGCTGGGTCTAGATCCGTTCTTAGCAATGGCTATTGCTGTAGGCGGTGGCATAGCTGCCGGAGCTCTTAATGGTCTGCTCACGGTGAAGTTTGGCCTCCCATCCTTCATCATCACATTAGGTACAATGATGATGTGGAGAGGAATACTATATGTCACTACAGAGGCGTGGGTGATAGAGTTTTATGTAGGGAAGACTAATCCTGCTTTTTTCAGCTTCCTTCACGCAGATATGGGAGTAGTTCCAGCCCCGCTGATTTGGTTTGTAGCCGCGATTGTAATGCTGACGTTGCTTCTTAATTTCCACCGGTTTGGCAACCATGTCTTTGCTACCGGCGGTAACAGGGAAGCAGCCAGAGCAATGGGCATAAATGTCAATAGGACAAAAGTGATCTGTTTCATGATAGTAGGAGGTCTGACTGCTTTTTCTGGGATTATGCAAGTTACCCGAATCCAAGGATTTCAAGCGCTACAGGGAGAGGGAATACCGTTAATGGCTATTGCTGCCGTAGTGGTCGGAGGAACTTCCCTTTTCGGAGGTACGGGGACCATTGTAGGAGCTTGCTTAGGGGTTCTAATTATCACCTTTTTAGAGTTTGGTCTTATTATGGCAAGAGTTCCAGGGTTTTGGTTTAGACTAGTTCTAGGAGTAACTATAATTGTGGTTGTGGCCACAAACAAGGTCTTAGAAGGAAGGAGGAAACTAGCATGAAAGAACTCCCTCCGGCGCTAGTGGAAATGCGAAACATTCATAAATGGTATGGAAAAGTTCACGCGGTAGACGGTGCGAGTCTTACAGTCAAGGAAGGTGAAATTATAGGCCTAATAGGTGACAATGGTGCTGGAAAATCAACTTTAATAAAAATTTTGGCTGGCTATCATCGTCCAGACGAAGGGGAGATCTTTATCAAAGGAGAAAAGGTGAGAATAAATTCACCCTCGGAGGCTAACGCACTCGGGATCGAAACAGTTTATCAAGAGCAAGCGTTAGTGGATTTGATGAGCGTGGCGAGAAACTTTTACATGGGGAGAGAGCCAGTTAGGAGGGCAGGATTCTTAGACAAACGGAAAATGAACGAGTGCATGAAACCATTACGCACCCTAGGCCTATCCATTAAATCGCCAGACCTCCTGGTCTCGAGCCTTTCCGGGGGTGAAAAACAGGGTACAGCCATAGGAAGGGCTATGTATTTTAAGGCCAGACTTGTCATCCTGGATGAACCCACAAGAGCCTTATCGGTCAAAGGGGTCCAGACGGTACTGGATTTAGTGAAGGGATTAAAAGAGGTAAATATATCAGTAATTTTTATCACGCACACCCTTCATCACGTACATTTTGTAGCCGAGAGATTCGTAATCATGAAGAGCGGAAAAGTGGTAAAAGACATCAAGAAAGATGAAGCATCACTAGAGGAACTCACAGAAGTACTAATGGAGTGAAGTCATTAAAAGGAGGGATTTATTATGAACTCACAGAAACACTAATGGATTGAAATGCCTAAAGTCATTAAAAAAGGAGGGATTTATTGTGAAAAGGTTAGAAGAGAAAAAAGTGGCTATTCTAGTGGCCCACGAATTTGCGGACTTTGAGCTCCAGTATTTACTCTTGCGGTTAAGTGAGGAGGGGGCGGCTATTACTGTGGGCACCTTGCCTGCAGGGGTTCTAGATTATTCTACCCGACCCTATTTCCCAGGAAAACCCGTTACCGGACGTTTCGGTTCCACCGTTCCAATAGGGTTTCTGGCAGAGGGCAATCGATACGAACACAAGATTATCAGCGAGATGAACTTCGCCGATTATGATGCTGTGGTGGTCCCTGGGGGCTTTGCCCCCACTTTCCTGCGGATGAATGAGGAGACCCTTACTTTTATAGCCGAGATGTATAAGGCAGGAAAGGTGGTGGCGGCTCTCTGCAGTGGCCCCAAGTTGTTTATCTCGACAGATGCGGTAAAAGGCACGGATATAGTGCGGGGCAAGAAAGTGTGCAGCTTTATCGCTGTGCGGGATGATCTGTGTAACGCTGGGGCTCTTTGGGAGAACGTGCCCGCTGTTACCGAAGGCAATGTGGTCACGGGGCGCGTGCCTGACGACTTACCCGAATTTTGTGCCCACATTATTGAGGCCATCATAGCAACATCTGAATAGGAAGAGGGTTAATGTCCGGGGATAACACCTGGAACCCCAAATTAGCATAAGGAGTATCCAAAATGGCGAAGATTACCTTTCTCGAGCTGGAAGGGACGGGAAGACAGCTGGGTCGCGCCCACGGAGAAGCGCTAAAGGACAACATTACTACTCTGTATGGAAAATTCATGGACTGCACTGTAAAGCAGGCACACATCTCCACCACCGAGGAAGAGCTACTCGGGCTGGCTATGCGCAACTACGAGTTTGCTCGGGATTATGCTCCTGACCTGTTGGAGGAGATGTTGGGGATCGCTGAGGGATCAGGGCTGGCGGTAAAAAAGATTATGTTTCTCCACTGGCTGTCGGAGGGACTGGATATAATCTTCTCCCAGCCAGCCAACTCTCTGTTAAAGGGCCCACTCCTAACGTCTCTATCTCCTGGCTGCACCGCCTTTGGTGCCGTAGGGGGAGCTACTAGTGATGGTCGTGTTTTGGTAGGTCAGAATTTCGATATGCAGGCGGAGCTTTACGACCACGTCGTGTTACTGAAGATAAAAAGACCGGAAACGACTCTACTGCTGTTTTCCCTTCCCGGTATTATCGGCTGCCAAGGCCTATCCTCTCACAAGCTGGTCGTGGTGGTAAACAAACTTATCGCCCGAGACGTGAGGGCGGGTGTTCCCTATACCTTTATAGTGCGCCGTGCTCTAGAGCAAAAAAACCTTGCCGAGGCTTTGGGGCAGATTATGATGGCAGAACGAGCATCTGGTGTTAATTACATGCTGGCGGATTCTAGCGTCATCATTAACATCGAAACTACCGCCTGCTGCTTTGATGTACTTCCCATACCCGACAATATTATCAGCCATGCCAATCACTACAAGAGCTCCTGCTTGAAGGAATATGAAGGGATTGGCAGAATCAATGCTGACTCCTTCGTCCGAGATGCAGCTATGTACAATGGGATTAAAAACAGTTACGGTCAGATCGATGTGCCAAAAGCTCAGCAACTGCTGGCCGACCACAGCAGTTACCCTTACAGCCTTTGCAAACACCCCTCAAAGGAAGTGCCCTATTACCGGGCTGCTCAGACCATTGCCAGCATGATTTGTGCTCCTGCGGACCTGAAGGCTTGGGTTTGCCGGGGCAACCCTTGCCAGGAGGAATATGAGGAATACTCTCTGACCTGATCCTTTGGCTGCCAAGTGTGATGATAAAATAAAGTTTTGGGGAAGAAAGATTATGAGTATAGCAGGATTGGTTGGTAAAGCCCAAACAGTGCTGGAAGTTATCGACCCAGAGAATTTGGGGATCACCCTTCCGCACGAGCATCTAGTGATTGATGGAAAAGCTTTCTATATAGCTTGTTGCGAAATGCACGTGTGGATACGCGAAACTCCTGGAACAGTAAATAAATAATCTTGAATAATGCTTGATTTAAAAATGACAGCTATAAGTCTAATGACTACAAAAGAAGAGTTCACCGAGGAAGAGATGGTGTTAATTTAGCAGGCTGAAGAATAGCATATCCAACTGTCTTTCATGATTGGGCTTCTGCTAGAAGTTGCAGCCAAGTGATTTCCTTGTTGTTTTCTAGTATTTTAACATCTTCTGGCGTCTTATGAATGATCTTATAGGATTTGACCTGTGCTGCCAAGTCATCAACTACCTCGAAAGTCAACGCGAGTTCCCTATCTTCACCACCAACAGCGCTTCTCAGGATTCTTCTAATTTTCTCACACTTTCTTATAAAGTATCTGCAAATCTCCTTTTTCAAATCCTGCGTTTCCTCACTTCCCAAGGTCCTATCAGAAGTGAAGGCAAATTTATAATGGATCGCTGTCTCACTCAAACCTTCCACAGTAACTGTAATTTGTGGCCCTTCTCTCTCGAACATCTCAACAAGCTTTGGCCTGCCCCACTCATGTAGCTCATCAAAAATTGTCATCAAGAATGGAAATTGGGGAAGGGTAAGGTAATAGATATTCTCATTACTATGTGCTGCAATGGATCTTAGGATATTGTTCCTTATCAAGAAATGCCGTGCATCGTCTAGACCAAGGGGTCTGTTTGCGTCTAATGAGTAATCGGTTTCGAGGAAATATACCAGATTTTTCATCAGAACTAAGGAACTTATTATGCCGTGGTCACGTCTTTCATAGGCTTCTGAGAACTTCAGAAAATACTTGTTTTGGATATGTGGAATGAAACGCTTCTTACGCCCATCAGCAAGCGGTTCCAAATCTGAACTAATGAACTGGATCGCGAAATCATGAAGAGGTTGGCGAAGGAACGGATATGATAATTCTTGGATACTAATTATTCCGTATTTCTCCACCATATCTCTAGCCATTGGGCTGATAGCCGCAATCTTCTCTAATGCAATACCTAGATCATGCGTGAGCGAAGTAACGCACCACATTGCCTCCTTTTCGTCGGCAGAGATTTTCTCGTATTTTGGGAAATCTCCGTCGCCAACATCTATTTTCTCAAACCCGATTGTGTTCTTGAGCAAGTACTCACCCAAGAGGAAGACGTTCAACATATGTGCCATATGATCACGATAGCGCTCCTCCTCAATGCCATAAAGAAGAGGCTCGAACTCACGAAATGCCTCAAAAAACTCGTCCAGCTTTTCAACACCGTAATCCTCGTCGTCATGGTATTTTTCTCGTTCATCTCGCGACTTGAGGTACACTATCGCTTTCCCAATTAAATCTCGCCAGATTATGGCAACTTCATTCTTTTGCTGGTACAAAGGTCTGTCGCTCTTTAGCTTTTGGATGACCTTGGCTAATTCTTCAGTCCGTCCATGCATATCGGACTTTAGTCTGGCGGTGAACCTAATGTCTTTGTAATGGTTCTGGAACCATTCGATTAGGAAACGGTCGTTTAGTTGATATGAACTTTGTCCTGACATTATAACTTGTCCACCAACTTAGCTAGAACTTTATAATCTTCCGCCTGCCGACGCTTTGGTCGCCAAATGAAAGCCCTAGGGCCAGGGTGAAACAATGGATATACCTGAAATCCATTCCAAGGAAATACCTTCCCAACGCCTTCAGATAGTTTTATCTGGTGGGGCTTAATAGCATTGATTACAATCAGCGCTACTGCTCCCAGTGTTATAACATAATTCGGTTTAATTATTTTCAGTGTCTCTTTTAGATATCGTGAGCAGTTACGGATTTCCGTTAAGGTAGGTGAGTCATTATTGCCATCTGTTGTTCTAGGATTGCACAGAACGGCGTTAGTAATAAAAATTGATTCTCTATCAAGGCCAGCACTAGTAATAAGCTTCTCGAAATTACGCCCGGTCTGGTCACCATATAAAGGTATGCCGAACTTATCTGCTCCAAGTCTACCAGGGGCTTCAGCGATAAACAATACTGAGGAATTAAGGCTACCATTTGTAGATCCAAACACCTTTCTTCGGTGCTGCATTCGGGGACAGAGGTTGCAATGCTCCACTCGGGCAACTAAGTCAGCAAACAGAGACTGCTTCGACTTCACCACTTCCCATCTCCACACCATTTAGTAGACACTCAGGGTCTTTGCCATCCGTTAATCTTCCTGCAGCAATAGCCTTCTGGGCAAGACAGCCCGAATTACACCTTGCATATAGGGGACATGAGGTACATGAAGAGGTCAATCTAGTTTCTTGTATCTTTCGAACTTCATTAAGCAGGTATGATTTCTCCCAGACCTCTGAAAGAGGATGATATAAAATGTTACCAAAATCGTCTTTCATTTTGAACTGCTTAAACGCATCACAAGGACCAACATATCCGTTAGGTCGAATAGTTAGCACCTTTAGTCCAGCTTCACATGGTGTTGCCACCTGCGGACACAATATATTGAAGGGCGCGCCAGTCCGAATTTGCATAGTATGGTACATCTCTTGTAGTTCTATTTTTGTCTTGGCGAGTTGTGCTAGCTGTTCCTTACTCAACTGAAGGGTATTCCGATTCAATTGCCCCCTTCCTTGAGGCACAAAGCGAAGCCAACTAAGCTTCTTAATATTCATAGAAGCTAAAAGCTTCGTTATATCAGCAATTTCTTTGAAATTTAGGGCTGTAGGTACAATATGGACTTCAACCTGTGCCCCGGCATTAAGCACTCGCTCCATAGCTACCATTGTAGCATTGAAGCTACCCTCAGCTTGCGTAAGCATATCGTGAGTCTTGGCCTGCGCGCCGTGGAGACTGAATATGATTTTAGTACCACTTTCTGCCAATAGGGCTAGTATCCTATCCGAAATAGGTTGTAGGGAACTACCATTGGAACTAATGCCCGTCGTATATATTGCAGTTTGAATATTGGCCTTACGACAAGCATCAATAATTATTGGTAATCCCTCATAACATAATGGCTCACCACCGGAAATGCATAATTTCTCGCCCCCCAAATAAATAAATTCTCTTATTAACTCGCACACTTTCTTCGGGGAAATCTGCTCAGGGGCATTAGGCATTCCATTAGATGAACAGTGGAGGCATTTAAGAGGGCAATTCTGAGTTACCTCTATTTTTAACTCTTGTAGTCGGTAGCCATCCATATTATCCCCCCTAGATATCCTGAACCGAGGCGGAATAGGATTCTATTAAAAAACTAGATAATAGTCAACAGGTAAACTATGTTTGATTAATATTAACACAAAGTTAAATATATGTCAAATGTAATAGATATAATTGAATTGACAAAAATATATCTTTGTGTTAATATTTGAGCCTATCATATATACTTGTTATTATATATCATGGCTAGAAAGAGAAAAAGTTACGGCAGGGTAGTAAGGGATGAATTTGGGCCGCTCCTGAAACGATGGAGAAAAGAAGCGGATCTAAATCAACATGATGCAGCTAAAAAGCTTGGTATAAAGGGCAAATGTCCCTCTGCATATCTCTCACAGATTGAAACGTGTAAAAGGCCAATCCCCGATGCAATATTATTAAAAGTACCGCGAGTTTATCGCCAGCCGGCAGAAAAAGTGTTAAAGGAAGCTTATTCTCCTCAACTTCCTTTGCCTTTTCTCACGATAATGCTGGAGAACGATATTCTTTGGGAAGAAGTTCAAGATCTCCTAAAAAAGAGTAAGTACAAACTAAAGAAAACCGAGAGAAAAGAACTATTAGAATATGCAACCTTTCTTATTATGAGGAGGCAGGTGCGTAAACAGGCATTAAATACTACTTGATTGGTCGCTCATATCTCAGGTAGATTAAGTTACTAGTTCTTACTAGGTACAACCCCTTGGCTTATCAGGAAAAGCTAAAGCCATAGCTTGTGTGATAATCACAGGAAGCAGACTATGAACTGTCACTTTACGACGACGCCTAACAGTAATATTGTTGAGTCTTCTCTGGGTTTTCATGCGACTAAAGACCCTCTCCACAGCAGTTCGGCGATTGAAAATGGATTGCCATTCCACTGTCTCCTCAATTATTGATTTATTGCGTCTCTTGTTAACCTTGATGATAGGTTCTGCTCCCCATTGTCTCTTTATGACTTTGCGAAGACGCTGGCTGCAATATCCAGCGTCGCAGATAACATAGTCTGGATGGAACCTACTGTTAATCAAACGAGCTTGTGACAGTAAGGGAGTTGCTTGACGAATATCGTTTATGTTTCCCCTAGTAATATTAGCTGTGATAGGAATTTCATAAGTGGTATCCGCCATTAGGTGCATCTTATATCCCCAAACAAACTTACGCTTACCATTCGTATCACCCTTTATTACCCATCCAGCGTCCTTATCGGATTTATGTTTCTTACTTCCATTTGACCACGCTTTTAGGTCTGTGGCATCAATAGCGACGCTTTTACCGAAATTGGGGAATGTCTCATAGCATTTACGGGTAAGCATCCGCATGATGTTCTTTACCTGCACCACGTTATAACGCTCTTCAAGTTTACTCATGAATCGGGAGTATGCGAATTTTGAAGGAATATTTTTAGGATTAGTAATTCCGCAGACTTGAGCTACATAGGGGTTATTCTCTAAAGTCCTAATCAAGGCAGCAAACGATGGTAGGTTTAATACAGTCATAGTCACATATGTTCGCCACAGAATTTTATACGTATAGCCATTTCTGCCAGCATAGTAAACTTTGAGTGCGTTTAACAACTCTTCTTCTGGAATCGCATTAAATAAAGCCTCAAGTTGCTTGGCGACAGGTATGGCCTCTTGACATTTTATGGGTTCTGTGTCTATAATAGAGATAGTTGGGTGGTTCGTCATGGTTCCCCCTAACTACGCTTCCCAGTTGCTCTTACCGGAGGGCTGGGAGCGTTAGAATTTACTCGGTGCCCTGGGGGAGATTCGAACTCCCACTTAGGCAGCTTGGCAAGCTGGTGACTCTGCCGATTGGTCTACCAGGGCGGACAAATAAAGCACTGGACAGCAATCCAGTGCTTTATTCTTTTTCCTCCTTTCCGCCAGTAATCCCTATCAGTTTTTCAATACGGTCTAACTCTGCTTTCCTTAGCTCTGCTTCTGCTTTTATAGCCTCAGAATCCTTCCCTGCTGTATCAGGTGTTGATACTTGGTCTATCAACTTCTGTAGATAGATTCTCCTGAGTTCCTCATCAGATAGCGGGGTTAGCGGTTCTCTTTTAACCTCTCTAGGCTCCTCCTCTTGCTCCTTCGCAGTGAACACTTTGGCTTTTGGCTTACTAGGAGTAGGTTTTCCTTTCACTGTTGTCGTTGGTTTCTCTTCTAGAGTTTGGATTCCAGCCTCACCGCATAAGTCAAGGAATAAAGCAGTTGCTCGCTCTGCCGTAGCTGGCGAATAATTGCGAGCAAAGAAGTTTTTAATATGCTCTCGCCCATTCCTTGAAGGGTCAACTACAGAGAATAAATCGCTATAAGCCCGCCTTACTACTTCCTCTAAATTGCCCCTAAATTCTTCGCCCGATGTCTGAAGTGCCTTGTATGCAGGGTTAGGAGTGCCATCATCTTCTACTAAACCTAGAAATTTAAGGGAACTTAATAGAGCGAAAGCATGCCCCTTAGGGAGATTGTAGTCTTCCACCAATCCACTGGTCACCTTGTCAGGTGTTTTCACATACCTGATGTGGTCGAAGAATTGGCTCAGTGCACTTGCTGGCACATATGGAGCCAACCGTTTCCTTCTCTTCTTTACCTCTCTAATTGCCATTAGTAACCCTCCTTGAACCTTGTAGTATTTTCTTACAATATAGCACACTCTGTGATAAATGTCAAGCCCCAATTGCTCAATTTTACAAGCTCAAGGTAAAAATAAAAGGAAAACGGTTGAATATTGACCTATTGTAGATAATGGTGAAAACCTTGAAATGCCTATTATGATGTGGTAGAATAAGAACATTTAGTATCCGAAAAGGCAGGGAGATGATAACAAATGGCGAGGCTCATACCCAACAACGAAAAACCATTTCGCAACAAGCTATATACTGAACTAAGTGGAGCTACTAACAGGGGTTTAGCCGACAAACTGGTCGGTATGGGAAACCTCAGTTGGCTTCGCTACCACCCCTACGAAAATTTAGATAATGTGCGGCTATTGGACGAGCAAGAAGCTATTAACGAGGCTATGCTATTCAAACAAGCTGGCGGTAATACAATTGTCGACTTAACCAGTCGCGGCATTGGGCGTGACCCCAAAGCACTGGCACGTATTTCCCGGGCCACAGGGCTCAATGTAATTATGGGGGCGGGGTACTATACAGCGCCATCCCAAAGTCCAGAGATGTCCTCCAAAACTGAGGAGGAGATTACTGAGGAAATCGTTCGAGATATAACAATCGGCGTTGGCGATAGTGGAATATGCGCCGGGATTATCGGTGAAATAGGTGGTTCCTGGCCATTGCAGGACAACGAAAGGAAAGTCATGCACGCCGCTGCCCATGCCCAGCAACTCACTGGTGCCTCGATAAACATACACCCAGGACGTAAAACGGAAGCACCGTTGGAAATAGTTGAAATACTGGATGACGCCGGTGCTGATCTGAGCCGCGTCATTATGAGCCACATTGATGCCCGCATCCGCGACCACAGCAGACGCTGTAAATTGGCAAAAACAGGTTGTTTCATTGAATATGACCTTTGGGGGTGGGAAGGTCACTTTCCTTCGTACTGGACAGCTGACTTGCTAGATCTACCGAACGATACGCAGCGTATTTATGACATCCTTAAGCTCATTGATGAAGGATACCTTAACCAAATTCTTATCTCTCACGATATCTGCGTAAAGTCAAGACGCGTCTGCTATGGTGGCTGGGGATACGCTCACATTTCTAATTATGTAGTACCCATGATGCTGAAAAGAGGCTTGACCCAAGCACAGATAAATGTAATTATGGTTGAAAATCCAAAACGGATGCTACAGTTCGTCAGAGTCTGACGCAGGAGAGCCAGATAGCGAATAGGCAGAAGATAGGGAAATGGGGTGACATAGGAGAGAATAAATAAAATGAAAAGGAAGAAGTAAGAGTTGGCTGATTTCAAGAGTGAACAGGAAATGTTTGACACGATGCGGGATAAGTTGAAGGCCGCTGTAATCTCAGATGTACTGGACCGCTTGGGTGCACGCAAACAGGCTATGAGAGCTGATATACGGCCTGTTTACCAAGGGGCACTTGTAGTTGGTAGAGCCTACACTGTCCTAACTACCAATATATTCCAGGTTATTGATGACACATATAAGGGAGAAATCGAAGCCGTTGATTCTCTGAAGTCCAACGACATAATGGTAGTATGCACCAACCGTTCCACACGCACCTGTTTCTGGGGCGAGCTACTTTCCACAGCCGCCCGAGCGCGTGGTGCTCGAGGGATAGTAATCGATGGTTATACTAGGGATGTGGCTCAAATCATCGCCATGCAATTCCCGACTTTTGCTGCTGGGATAAGTGTGGTTGACTCAGCGGGCAGGAGTATAGTGGTTAATCACGGTTGCCCAGTGAATTGTGGAGATGTGCTTGTGAATACTGGGGACATAGTATTCGGCGATATAGATGGTGTGGTTGTCATTCCCAAAGAACTGGAGAAGGAAGTCATTCCTCTGGCTCTGGAAAAGGTGGGTAAGGAGAACCTGACTCGCAATGAGTTGCTCAAGGGGGCGATGTTGAAGGATGTCTATGCTAAGTATGGAGTGCTTTGAGAGCTTGCTTGGATAAAAAGGGGGCTCCTGCGAGTTTTAAGCGTTGGAGTTCCCGAGCCAGCTGCGACTCACAAAAAAGGGGCCGGAGTTTTTACCCCCGACCTTTTAATCATATACTCCTAGTAATATACTAGAAGCCAAACAGTGCCGACTGCTTCAGTTTTTAATATGCCGGGGCGACTTTGGGCTGTCCCTCACCCCTAAGACCTATTCTTCCTCGAGCCAAGCCTGATTGCATTCTTCCTTACTTTGCCGGCGAAGTCATCTTCCTGACGTCCTTGGCCTTATTCTCAGCCTAACCGGCTGGCTTCTGCCCCGGAGCTGGTAAAACTCCGGAGCAGCGGGCTGGGCGGTTAGCCACCGACGGCGGCTGCCGGCTCAGGTGTAGGCTCCCGTAGCTTGGTCAACGGTTCTAGACCAGCATCAAGTCTTCTCTCGTTGACCTCTTCGAGAGTCTT
>JABUBO010000469.1_pt1 | contig 13012 bp, 8 predicted proteins | sample 7240361 | NCBI WGS metagenome assembly JABUBO01 (sample SAMN07256346, study PRJNA390944) | subsurface metagenome | isolation source: Methane hydrate marine sediment | place: Pacific Ocean: Eastern North Pacific, ODP site
TTTGTTGAGAAAACGTAGAAGCTCCTCTCGCTCTTGGGGAGAAGGATCAGCGGCAATTATGTCTTTGCCTCTACCTGTTGGTATAAAATTGAATAGAGTAAACCTGTCAATCCCCATGTTCTCAGCCATTTCAAGAACTGCGGGAATTTCTGTTAGATTATTTTTGGTGCCGGTTACTGCTATACAGGTACAGATGTTTTTGTCCATACAATTTTTTAATCCCTGTAATGTCTGATCAAAGGCGCCTGTTTTTCCCCTGAAGAAATCATGTGTCTTGGCATTAGCTCCGTCAAGACTCACTTCCACGTAATGGATCCCGATTTCCTTGAGTTTTCTGACGTTCTCTTCGTTAAGCAGGGTTCCATTTGTGGCTAAGGAGACGTATAGTCCTGCGTCAACCGCGTGATGTGCAACTTCAAAGAAGTCTTTTCTCATCAAGGGTTCACCCCCTGAAAAGGCTAAGGAGGTCACGCCAAAATCGGCTATTTGATCCACGACCTTCATGGCTTCCTTGGTGGAGAGTTCCATCTTGGAAATGTTTCCGGCGTCCAAGTAACAGTGTTTACAGTTGAGGTTGCATTTGTATGTGAAGTTCCATACCACAAGGAAGGGAGCATGAATTTGTATGGGGCGGTTGAAACCAAATTCAGCAAAACCGGATACTATGCTTTTTATGGCTCTTCTAGTGTATGAATCTGCAAAAAGTTTGGAAACGCGACTCTTTTCAACGGCTAAGGCTTTTTGTATGAAATCGATCCAGAAACCTATGACTCTAGCATAAAGGCCACAGGAAGAGCATTTTGAGTGATTCTTGCCAGCGTAATTGTCTAGCGCGGTTTCAAGGGGGGTCCTGTTACATTCTGGGCATTTTTTTAGAGTGGTTTTCAGCATCCATTTTACGGGTGGCGTCTTGAGGACGGCGTTCCAGAGTTTTTGGTTTGTTAAAAGATTCATTGAAATCTTTCCAGAGTGCTGCTTTCAGGTATAACTAAAGGTAGTAGTGGAAACGGGAAAAATAAACTTACCGAGAAAAAGGATGAGGAAAACGCATGTACTTGAATATGTGCAAGTTCTGCAGGTCATCATCCATTTCCAACATGCTACATAATATTTTTTCTTAACTTTCGTTAACGTTACCTAAAAATTAAATAAAAAAAAGAAAAAGGGGGATGAAGGATTTATTTTCGTTTCTTGATTACCAAATAGCCAACTATGCCTATGACAGCCACAACAACAACAGCCAGTATAATGGCGAGTTCTGTTGTGATGAAAGGTGCTGCTGTTGGTTCTTCAGGTTCAATCGGAGTTGCTGGTGTTAATGCTTCACCTACGGTTAGGTAAGTTGTTGATGTTGAGCCATAGTATGCGCCAGAGCCTCCAAAGGTTGCGATGACCATGTATGTGCCTTCAACTTCAGGCTCAAAATCTAAGCCATAGTTGCCATACACATCACTTGTCGCTGTACCAATGATTTGGTAGTTGCCGTTAGGATCAACAGCTTCTATTTTCACTGAAACTCCAGAAGCCATTGGCATTGGTCTACCTTTGTAGACGTATAGCATAAACTCGCTCATATCTGCATCAGATACTGCTGGAACTCCATTGGGGAACTTGTATTTCTGTTCAGGATACTCTGTACCAGGGGACACATCCATTACAGTGCCTTTGATCAATACTTTGTTGTTTAGGGGTACACTAGTGTCAGGAGCCGAAACAGTAATTGCGCTTGGACCTTTACCAATGGCATTTATGGTATTGTCGTATGAGCCAAATCCTACGATAACGCTGTCTCCGATGATTGGTTGTCCGCCCCAGCGTGTTCCAAGTCGTAAACCATTGATTCTCCAGATTTGTTCACCAGTCTCTAAGCTTATGCAGGCTGCTGGTGCGCCTCTTGGCATTGGTTGGATGACAGAGTGTTCCATGTGGAAGAGGTATACTTTTCCGTCTGTAACGAATCCTGTTGGTGCAGACCAGGCATTTGAGAATAAGAATTCTGTGTTCGGGTCAGTAAGTGCGTATTCCCAAAGGTGGGTACCATCGACGAGACTGTAAGCGTTCACAACTCCGCCGAAGCCAGCAGTAATAAGTTTATCGTCAGCACAGACTGCTTGGCCCCATGGATCCATGTATAGGTTTGCAAATGAGTTCATGTATGGCTCGAAGTGAGTAGTTGCCCATAGTTGTTCTCCTGTGGTCATGCTTATGCCGTAATGTGTTCTGGTCTCTTTTGCGGTTATAACGAAAACATCATATTCTACAGAGAATGGATGTGAACCCGTGAAGTCAACGTGAAGGCCCTGTTCAGGTATTGTCCATGCTTTATTGAATATCAGATTTCCTATGTGTCCAGGCCTTAGATCTATTGCCCAGATTTGTGGATTTTGTTCTGGATAGGATCCAGCCCATTGCATGTTAGTGCCGATTGCTCTATCCCCTGCAATAACCACCTCTACGCTACCATCTAATCCTTCGGGTATCGTACCAGTAAATTGAGTTCCGTTTCCTGCATCAAACTCTCGTCCAAGTGGTCTCCATCGACCTGCTGGATATGCTGGGTTTGCCGCATCACCATCAAGAATTAGTTGGCGTTGGTAGAATGCTGCAGTTGAGTTCCAGATTGATATTGTACCACTTCTTGTGCTAATGCTGTATCGCATTATTTCGCCGCTTGGACCAAATACTCTAGTTCCGCCTGGCACATTCGTCATGTTATATTCGTTGCGTCCAGTAAATGGATCCCATGCTCTCCAAGTGCTACCCTGTGTGGTCCAGATGTATGCGAAAGTTCCGTGCATATTCATTGTGTCCCAGTACATTAATTGGCCAAAATCAACCGAGTCACCTAAGTGTTCACTCCATAATTCTTCGCCAGTACGTACGTTAATTGCAAAAGTTTCTTGTGTACCTCTTGTATGTCTATTTGAAACTAGTATTCCTGCAACAATAACTGGGTTTCCCCATTTGCCTTCATATGCATCTCCAGTCTCGAAGCCGAGCTGATTAAAGCCTCCGACGAGACCACCCTCAGCAAACGGTTTGTCCCATAAAATATGGGCGGTTTCTGGTCCGTCATTGTAAGGAGCACTCCGTTGTAAGGTCGTACGTATTAGGGAACCATCCAGCCAACTTCCTGCGATTCCGTCCCATTCTCTGTTTTGTGAATCTATTGGGCGTGTCCAGTAATAGTCAGGAAGTGGAGTATCAGGGAAGTATTGTCTGGCTTCTGCGGTTACAGTTAATGATATTACTGCACTGTCGCTGGCTAACATGGTTGTTCCTGCTAGGACACCAGCCGCGTCGACGTTTAATACCTGTTGCGGGTAGTGTGTCTGGAAAGTATAGGTACCAACCATTGTAGGTGTGTACATAGCGCCTGTCATTCCTGTCGTGTCGGTATTCTTTGTAATCGTATCAGTTGTTCCATCAGGTTTGGTGACAGTGACTGATACGTCAACCCATCCAGACTGCGGCCAAATTGTCTGACGAGTAAGACCCAAGACAACTAATACGGGTTGATTAACACCTATTCGGTTAGGGACAACCTCACAGATGGCCCAAGTCTTCCATGTTGTTCCTGGCTGTGCAGCAACGGGTAAAGCAACAAGCGTAGCAGATATAGCTAACACCAGAATTAAAGTAATAGTAGATAGTTTTAGGTTATTTTTGCTAAATTTCATTTTTCATTCCTCAATTTTAATTTACGTCAGGGATTATGTTAGTTATTGGGTTTAAATATTTTGCTGCATACGCAGCATTGAGCATAACAATTATACGCGTTCGATCAGCACAAGAAAATTCATAAAAATATGCATTTCACTTTTTGGCAACCCAAAAACTCGTTTCAGGTCTGCAAAAATACGTGTATAAATAAAAAATTGGATTCAAAAACCATGTTCCTCTAAGGTGATAATCTACGCGCTCAAAAAACTCATAGTTCTCCCGCTCAAACACACATCTTATTTTCTTATGGTCCAAAGGATGCTCCTTCTTGTGCCAATAATCAGACAGAGAATAATCAAAAGAAGGAACATTTACTCCCATAATCCTGAAACATAAAGTGTTAAGCAATGGATTAGAATGAAAATAAATAAGTTTCACCAGACGCGCTACATTGCTTGATTCATTCTTCCAATAAAATGGAGATATTTCATGATCTAGATACATCACGCCTCCTTTTTTTAAAAAGCCAGAAAGTCTTTGGAGAGCATCCACGTAATCCGGTAGATGATGTAGCACAGAATAACAAGTGATTAAGTCAAATTCATCTTTATCAAAATTCACATCTTCTATCGGCGAGTTAATAACAATCAATCTTTTAGCTTCTAAATAATTTTTATACTTCTTTTCCAAAATCTTACACATTTCCACAGAAATATCTGTTGCAGTTACTTCGTAACCCATCTGTAGAAGCTTACCAGTTAAATTTCCGGTACCCGCCCCAACATCAATAGCCTTTTTTGACCGCTCCCGATTATCCGCTACGAGCTTGTCCACCATCTTTAATGTAGAGTTTATTCTCTTCTGCTCATATCTATTATATACTTCTGGATGAACCAACTCGTAATATTTTGCCTCAAACCGATGAACGGCAACATTTGCTTCACGAATTCTTTCTCGAAGATCTTCATCTAAAGACAAATACCTACTAGCCCCCAACATTTAGAGTTCATAGCACACATATGAAATAAAATGTATGTAACTTCTAATTAATATTCAAACAGGCAAAAGAGGATTCAAGCACACATTTTTTACACATCAAATCAAGTACAGCTCAAGTAAGAAAACCATCTTTGCGGATCATAAACGCTTAAGTTTGGATTTGATGGCTCTGAGGAGATGCGCAAGTGCTGTTTTTGTTGCTGAAAAACCATATGTCCCACCTTTAGCAAACATGCGGAGAATATAGGTGGGACGGAGATAAAACCTGTGAAAAGCTTTTTCGCGGATTTCTCTCAACTCTTGCATACTTAATGTTGGCAGCTCAAAGATGGGAGTCGCTGTATCATATTTGTCGAAGTCAGTTACCCTTAGCCAACCCATCTTCTTCACATAATCAGCCATTGGAGTTCCAGGATAAGGCGTTGCTATATAATAACCTACGTCATCGGGATTTATTTCTTCGATGAACTTAATGGTTTCCAGCGCGGTTTCTCGCGTTTCACCTGGAAACCCAAAAACTACACTTGCAATGGTCATTAGCCCAGCCTCTTTTGCCAGTTTAAATGCCTTCTTTGTCTTATTTGCCGTAAATCCCTTTCCCATGGCGTCTATAACCCGCTGTGACCCCGCCTCGACACCGAACCATACGGCAATACATCCGGCATCGCTCATTTTCTGAAGTAGATCCTTTGTAACCATGTCCACACGAGTCCCGCAATCCCAAGTTATCCTAAGATTTCGATCATGAATTTCCCTGCATATTTCCTCAACTCTAGATTGATCTACAGTGAACGCGTCATCATAAAAAGTGAAAGTGTTCGCTCCGTAAGTATTATGAAGAAACTCAAGCTCATCCACGACATTTTTTGGGCTTCTCATCCGATATCCTCGACCGAACATCCTGACCTTGTCATTAAAGGGAACATTACGTTTCCGTACTTTCGAAGACGTTCGATAGGCCAGAGGTGATGAGCAGGAAAGGGTAAGCTGTCAAGGTCTTCAATGTAAGGTCTATCTGGGTTCCGTATAATTTCTTCACCCTTTCTGTAGGTTACTCCTAGAATATCATGAAAGTCCTTACTTACCTCCAACCGTTCTGCAAGTTCTATTATCGTGTTTTCTCCCTCTTTTCTTACAACAACATCCAAGTATGGACATTCCTGCAGTGCTTTATCATCCCAAAACGTAACGTGACAGCCCCCGAGAAGGGTTAAGCAGCTTGGACAAACTTCTTTAACTATTTTTGCTATACGCAACGCAGACTTGTACGTGAGGGTGGTGGAAGTCATTCCAACCACATCGGGTTGACGCTTATTTATCTCGCTTTTAAAGTCGTCATATGAGATTCCGAGAGCTTGACAATCAATTACATCAACTTCATACTGATTCTTCTCCAAAACAGCAGCCAAATACCCAAGACCTAAAGGGGTAAATGGGGGATGCTGGTGTGCACCACTGGGATAGGGGGGATTCACAAGAGTTACATGAGGTCTCATATCTCTTCCCTGAGCGTTTATACGTCCACAACTACAACAAGACACACACTTAATATGTTTTACATAATCGCGTTCACACTGAAAAATTTCCATATGACGAAGAGTTTGCTTGCTCACCAGATCGATGATTAGCGTAGAAACTAGAAATGTTTTAGTTAAAAAAAAGAGAAGGAAGTGAATATTTTTTGGGATAGTGTGTTTGTGCGTATGGAATGCTTAGGTCATTTGTTTTGGGGTTATGCCAAACCATCCGAAGAGCGTAACGAATATCGGTATTATAATGGCGTAGATTATCCTAGGTAAGAGAGTGATGAATGCGGTATAGGGGATATCTGTTACCATTCCAATAGGCGAGATTACTGCTGTCCACAACATGAATAGAGCGCCAATAATTCCGGCAATAAGTGCAGCGACTACCATTCTTCGGAAGCTGTAGGATCCTCTGTTTAATGCTCCAGCCATGTAGCCGATCAGCATAGCACTCACGACGAATCCAAGGTTGCTAATGTCTCCAACCATCATCATAGGAGAGAACTCCAAAACTCCCATAGCCATATATGCGGCGTATACATCGTTAACGTACAAGGCGTATATGCTACCTAATATGAATCCTGCACCTCCGCCAGCCCACTTGTTCCAGATTAGCCCAGCAAACATTGGAATAGCCACTATCAGAATTGCTTCTCCAAGTCCATCCACAAGTATAGCGTTTAGACCCAAAGAGGGGTCAACTTCAGCAAGGATTTTTGCAAGTTCCGTTGGAAAGATGATGATGAGAAACGCTACTATAACAGGTAATATTAGCCCATAGATGATGTCATTTAGTTTCCAATCTGTCCAGCTTGCCATTTTTTGTTTACTCCTTTCTTTTTTCCCTTTTACTATCATTATGCATTTATATTTTGTGTATTCATCACGTTGCAGACACGAGTGTACAATTTGCTTGTGCATTACTGTTTCAGGCACTGAAAGACCTACCGTAGCAGACTAAAAAAAGAAATTTGTTACAGCTATGCAACTTTCTGCGGTTCTGGAAGAAAGAAAACGGTTTCAGGCAAATCTGAAAAAGATGTAACACGCGATTATGTCAAAAGAAACGGGATAATCAATAAGAAAAACAAGAGAAAAAAATAACGTGCGCGAAAAAATGCGCACATCTTTTTGGAGGTTGAGGGCAATTATTGATTTTTTATTTTGTCTCTAGTGGAAACAACTATAGATTTCAGATCGATTCTTGCAGGACAAACGAAGGAGCAGTGACCACAGTTGTCACAGTATGCAGCCCCTAGTTTCTCGGCTCTTGCCCAATTCCCTTTGTCAACGGCTTCCTTGATAATTATAACGGGTAGATTCTTGCAGCACGCAGTTAGGCATTGTCCACAACGAATACAATCAGTAGGCATTGCGTCTCCAACTTCCTTGGCTTTTGGAAGCTTTATTTTGAGTCTAGTTGTGCTGGGTTTTGGAACTCCGACGCGGTCAAGTATAGGACAGGTTAGGTTCATAATCACCAATGCGAGAATAGAACCTCCCAAGAATCCAGTGTATGTCTGAATAATAATCGTCAATATTGCTAAGCCTGCACCGAATATGATTTGGCCTAAACGGGTCAGTGGTGTAGTTGCAGGGTCAGTTGCCATGAAAAACGCTAGGAAAATTGAACTGCCCATAAACAGATGGAACACTACTCGAAGTATGATGTTTCCACCGAAAATGTAACCCATAACACCAGAAAACACCGCAGTAGTTACTAGATAAGTCAGAGTTATTCTCCATTTAATGTATCCGCGGCAAACTGCAAACAGTGCGATTCCAACTGCGATCACAATGATACTTGAAAAGCCACCGATCCAACCATGATACTTCGCCACCAGCATAGTATAAAGAGCCTCTTGAAACAGATTCAGATTCTCACTGGTCAGCAGCGTCATAACCGTATTTTGATCGCCATAGCAGGTAATCAGAGTGGCTCCAAATATTTCTTCAGTTAGAGGGGCTTGTAGGTCTATTGAAAGAGCGTGATCTGTGGACAAAAGGGCTGACATGGACGAGAATGCGGGTAAAAAGAGTAGCCCGAGAACTAAAAGTTTGGCGATTGCAGCGGGATTCACGTATTTTCTTCCAGATAATCCTTGAAGTTTCTTGAATACTACTAACCCGACAGCCGAAATCAAAGCAGGATACAGGTATTGTTCAAGTCCACCAGCCAAGACAGGGATCGCTTCGGTGTACATAATGGTAGGCAAACCTAAGGAATAGGACATAGCAACGATTAATCCGAATACAGCAGCAGACATCGTGTTCTTTGGTCCCTTAGAACCCATCACCTTAGAGAGCAAGATATCGCAACCTACAGCGACTCCAACCGAAATTAACGATATTACAAGTGAAGCAAGACCAAATACAAAGTAAGATAAGAATGCAATAACGAATAGTGCAAGTAACGTGTACTTCATCAACAGATCTTTTGTCATTGGAACTTTTACCATTTTTTCGTAACCTCTTTATGTTTATGTGGGCTAGCTTTCTTGGAACATAAATATTTAAGCTTTTGGACATACGCCATGTTGAAATTTACAAATATGTTTGCAGACAATAGGGCGTATTTTATGGTTTATTTGAGAGGATGAAAAGTCCACAATTAGGCGTGTTATCCATTCAGAAGCATGATTCGGTTCAATCTGGACGTTGATTGACTCAGAGAAATCAAAAACCATACATGAAACATAAAGAAGCAAAACATTCACTCCGAAGCGTTTCATAAACTATTTACTAGAACGTGTGTCTAGGCTTCGAAAGTTTCAGAAAAACACAATATATACACATGTACAAAACAAAAAGGTTGCAGTACGTAGGTTTTTGCTGGTTAACACTAAATCATCCTCTTAAGAAATTTTTGCTTGGAACAAATTAGAGATTACGAAGGGTGAATTTTATTGCTCTAAGTAGATACCTAAACGCATTTCTCGTTGCAGAAAGACCATATGTCCAACCTTTAGCCCACATACGGAGAATATAGGTAGGACGTAAGTAAAATCGTTGAAACGCTTTTTCATAGAGTTCTTCTAGCTCTTTCATACTCAATGTTGGCGTTTCAAAGATGGGCGTATTACAATCATATAAATTAAAGTCAGTTATTCTCAACCATCCATTCTCTTTGACACGATCATACAAGGGCGTCCCTGGGAGAGGAGTGGCAATATTAAAAAAAGCTATAGTATCAGGACATAATTTTTCAACAAACTTTATGGTCTTCCAAGCGGTCTCCTTGGTTTCACCCGGGAACCCGAGAAGTACATTCGGAACTGGCTGTAGCCCAAGCTCTCTTACCAAACCAACGGTTCTAACTGTTTGGTCAGTGGAAATTCCTTTCTGCATCTCATCTAAAACTTCTTGTGACCCAGACTCAACTCCAAACCACACGGAGACGCAACCTGCCTCTTTCATTTTAATGAGCAGCTCTTTAGTAACCATGTCCACACGGGTTCCGCAATTCCAGATTATCTTCAAATTTCGTTTTAGAATTTCCGCACATAATTCTTCTATTCTCGATTTATCCACAGTGAAAGCATCATCACAGAATGTGAACTGGGTCGCATCATAAGTTTTGTAAAGATACTCAATTTCGTCTACAACATTTTTTGGACTTCTCATTCGAAATCTTCGGCCAAACATTCTAACCGCCTCGCAGAACTCACACCAAGAGGTGCAGCCACGACTTGTCGTTAAATAGAACACATCCTCGACTTTTCGAAGACTTTCAAGAGGCCAAAGATGACGGGCGGGGTAAGGTAGTTCATCAAGATTTTCGATGTAAGGTCGGTCTGGATTCACAACAATTTTTCCATCTTTTCTGCAGGTTATCCCTTGCACATCGTGAAAACTTTTGCCTGCCTCTAGCCTTTGCACAAGCTCCAGCAGTGTGTATTCACCCTCCTTCCTCACAACAACATCCAAGTGCGGACATTCTTGCAGTGCTTCTTCATCCCAAAATGTTGCGTGAGGACCGCCAAGAACGGTTAGGCAGTTTGGATGCAATTCTTTGACTATTTTTGCTAGGTGCAATGCAGATTTGTACGTGAGAGTAATTGAAGTCAGTCCAACAATGTCTGGTTGTCGTTTACTAATTTCGCGTTTAAACTCATCATAATTGATGTAGAGAGCTTGGCAATCAATCACGTCAACTTCGTATTGATTCTCTTCTAATACAGCAGCTAAATACCCTAAACCTAATTGAGGAAAGGGCATGTGCTGGTGTGGATTAATTGGGTAGGGGGGGTTCACGAGGGTCACACGAGGCCGCATAGTTCTCGCCTAAATGTTATACTTTCCAGAATTACAAGAACCACACATGCTTAATATGTTTTACATAATCTTGTTTCCACATGCAAAAAAGTATGTACATTAAAATCTATTTTGGAATCGAACAGTGAACTATGGTTTTTCCAAACGTTTTTAGGTTTCCAAAGGATAGCCACTATTGTTTAGATTCGCTTGAAGCAAGTAGATCCATAGAGCTAAACTTGTGTGCCATGTGTAGTGAGTAAAAAAATGCGTGTTTGTTTGATTAATCCACCACGTATCCACCCAAAAGGGTGGGGAAAACCAGTAGTATATCCACCGATAGGAATAACGTATGTCGCAGCAGTGTTAGAAAGGCAGCATGAGGTAAGTATTATAGACTCTCCGACAGAGGGTTGGAGGAATCTTGAGCAAATAGATGAAACTAATTATCGGGTAGGGTTAACAAACAAAGAGATAACCAACAGGATAAAACGGTGGTCACCAGACATCGTTGGAATTAACATTCCATTTTCCGGCTGGTCCAAAGCCGCATTTGAGGTGGCATCTGTAGTAAAAAGCGTTGACAAAGACATCATCACCGTTTTAGACGGACTGCATCCCTCTGCAAGACCTGTGGATTGTCTTTCACACCCGAACATTGATTTTGTTGTAAGAGGCGAAGCAGAATACACTATGTTTGAGTTAGTTGGTGCACTGGAGCAAGACATAACTGAGGACCTAAAGAAAATAGAAGGAATTGGCTTTATCAAAAATGGGAAGAACATTATTACTCCTCCAAGGCAGGAGATTCAAGATTTGGATGCTCTACCCTTTCCGGCAAGACACTTGCTTCCTATGGAAATATACTTTGATGCTAACAAAGAAAACCCCATAAGAGGAGAAATAACCAAACGTTACGCAATAATGATGACCAGCCGAGGCTGTCCGCACGAGTGCATTTTTTGTTCTAATCATATTGTTATGGGAAAAACTTGGCGCGGTAGAAGCCCTGAGAATGTGGTTGATGAGATAGAACATCTAGTTCGCACCTACTCCATTAAACAGATTGACTTCTTTGATGACAACATGACGCTAATCAAGAAAAGGGCAGAAAATATTTGCGATTTGATCATGGAAAGGGGCTTAGACATTGAATGGTATGTTCCAACCGGCGTTAGAGCGGATACTATTGACGAAGAACTTTTGAAAAAAATGAAGGCGTCTGGCTGCAGGGGAATACGTTTTGCTCCCGAGTCGGGCGTCCAACGTGTTGTGAGTCAAATCATTAAAAAGAACCTGAACTTGCAAGATGTTGAAAAAGCGGTTGTTTTAGCTAAAAAGGTGGGAATTAAAGTAGGAATTTTCTTTATACTTGGACTTGTAGGCGAAACAAAAGAGGACATGAAAGAAACCATAAGATATGCCTATAAATTGAGAAAATTAGGAGCTGAAAATTTCCACTTCAGCATAGCTACTCCTCTATATGGAACAGAACTTTATGAACAGGCTAAGCGCGGCGGTTTCTTAAGGGAAGATTTCAGTGATGAAGCCTTAGCGCGCGCTGAACCTCTAATTGAAACTGCAGAATTCACGGCAGAAGATGTACGTGAATTATGTTTGCAAGCAAATGTGGTAAATCAAACGATTACTCGTAATAAAATAGTAAAAGCCATTCGAGACCCTAAGAAAGCAATGAGCATATTAAAGGCTTTATTGGGAAAAAAGAGGACTAAATTAGAGACTGAAGTGAGTTACTAGAATGCAAACCGTGCAAGCATCTAGCTAAAACATTCACGCTATCACGTGTCGATAAAGGTTAGAGGTTCCTTCGTAAGACGTTTAAAAAGCCGTCTCGTCTAATTGTCCGAAGTATCCGCTTCGGCGATCTGTTAAATTTTTTGTGAAATCGCTTCTGAATCTTAGATACCATTTCATAATTGAAATCGTCGGTCTTGACGTAGGTTACAAAATCTTCGACACGATCGTAGAGACCCTTTGCCATAATTTCATCATATAGATCACTACCCGGATACCCTACGAAGATATTAAACCGAACCCAATCAGGATCTAACTTCCTTGCAAACTTAAACGAAGCTTCCATGTCTTTGACTGTTTCTCCAGGTAATCCTAACATAAAAGAACTGGCGGTCCTGATTTCTTCTTCCCTACAGAGCTTAAATGCGTCGAGAGCTTGTTGAAGGGTAATTTGTTTATTGATCTTTTTTAGAATGTGAGAAGAACCTGATTCCACTCCAAACCATATAGTCCGGCATCCAGCAGCCTTCATTTCTTTAAGCAGCTCTCGCGAAATCAGGTCAACTCGAGTATCGCAAACCCACTCAAGATCTAGTTTAGACTTTTTTATTTCTCTACATAATTCTATTGTTCTTTTTTTGTGAATCGTGAAATTGTCACCTACAAAATAGATTCCTTTTGAACCGTAGTTTTTGACCATATCCTCGATTTCGTCTACAACTTTGTGTGGACTAAAGGCTCGGCATTTTTGTCCCCACAATTTCTTTGTCTCGCAATATGCGCAATCATACGGACAACCTCGTATTACATTCACT
>JABUBO010000470.1_pt1 | contig 12999 bp, 15 predicted proteins | sample 7240361 | NCBI WGS metagenome assembly JABUBO01 (sample SAMN07256346, study PRJNA390944) | subsurface metagenome | isolation source: Methane hydrate marine sediment | place: Pacific Ocean: Eastern North Pacific, ODP site
ATGCTGGGGGGGGGTGGCGATGGTGGTCGGCGTTGTGGCATGGGAACCGCAGGTCTTCGCAATGTTCTATGCCCGCCTTTTCGGGGTGCTAACAGACTATACCTTCCTGGCTGTCCCCCTGTTCATCTTTATGGGATTGATGATAGAGAGGTCAGGGGTATCTGATAAGCTCTTCACCACACTCCACCTCTGGCTGGGCGGGTTCAGGGGAGGACTGGCCATAGCTACTGTGTTGTTAGGCACAATTCTGGCTGCCTGCGTGGGGGTAATCGCTGCCTCAGTAACCATGCTCGGGCTTATAGCCCTCCCTGCTATGCTCAAAAGGGGTTACAGCAAGGAAATAGCCGCCGGGGCCTCTTGTGCCGGTGGCACACTGGGCATCCTCATCCCGCCCAGTATTATGCTGGTTTTATACGGACCTATGGCTACCATCTCAGTGGGGAAGTTGTTTATGGCAGCCTTTATCCCTGGGTTAGTCCTCTCCGGCTTGTATTGCACCTATATCGGGATTCGGTGCTTCTTTAAACCTGAAGAGGGTCCTCCTATGCCCCCTGAAGAAAGAGCAGCATCTTGGGGAAGAAAGGTTTTTCTGCTGCTCACCTCTATGATACCGCCGGTATTCCTTATCCTGGCAGTGCTGGGAAGTATCTTCTTCGGGATAGCTGCTCCCACTGAGGCAGCAGGGGTGGGTGCCCTAGCAGCCATAGTTATGGCTGCTACCTACCGTACCCTTAACCTCCAAGTTCTAAAGGAAACCACCTACGGAACGATGAGGACATTCAGTATGGTGTTCGTCATCGTAGTTGGCGCCTCTTTCTTCACCGGCGTTTTCCTCAGCCTGGGGTGTGGGGATGTGGTGGCGAACTTCGTCCTGTCAGCGCCCTTCGGGCGCTGGGGTGCCTTTGCTATTATCATGTTCATCATCTTCATCCTGGGAATGTTTATCGACTGGATAGGCATCATCATGATTATGATTCCAATAGTTAGTCCCATTGGCACCGCCCTGGGTTTTGCCCCCCTTTGGCTCGCAATGATGATTATCCTTAACCTCCAGATGTCCTTCTTGACTCCCCCCTTTGCCTACGCTATTTTCTTCCTGAAGGGGGTGACTACCCCGGAAATGAAGATAGAGACCGGACACATAATTCGGGGGGTGATTCCATTTATCGGGCTGATAATGATTGGGCTTGGCTTGTGCATCGCATTCCCACAGATAATCCTGTGGCTGCCAAGCATAATGATAAAGTAACCGCGGGTTCTACCAAGCTTATAAGGCACAGAATAAAAAATCTACTAAAGGGAGTAATTTATGGAAAGGAAAGAGCCTTATGCTAGTCAGGAAGAATTCAGAAAACGGGTTATCCATTACCCAGATGTGCCTTTTGTAGAATTGTTTCCCGGTGCAAAGAGCCACATCGTATCGGCTGAAAAAATCACACTAAGCTTTATCACTATGGAAGCCAATTCCCACTTTGCCATTCACCGCCATGAATCGGAACAGATGATGATAGTTGTAGATGGGGAAATGGATGAGATAGTTGAGGGAAAGTTATATCACATTAAGGAGGGAGATATTATTCTTCTACCATCAAATATAGAACATGGTGGCCATACTTATGATAAGGATTGCAGGGCTATTGATGTTTTTTCGCCACCCCGAAATGACCTAGTAGCAAAGGTGAAGAAAGAGAAGAGATGAATATGATTGTTCTTAGGCGGGCTCTGCCAGGGGAAACTGAGGTGCTAGGGGCTTCCCGACCTTATTTTTCGGAGGGTAAAAATGTTGCATTTATAAGGAGGTATTATGGCTAAAGAAGTTGAAGCCTGTAGGAAGCTATTCAATGAAGTTATAGATACAGGGTTATGCACACTATGTGGTGCCTGTGCTGGCAGTTGTCCTTACCTGGTGCCCTATAAAGGTAGGGTAGTGCTTATGGATAATTGCAACCTATCAGAAGGGCAATGTTACCAATACTGCCCACGAACCTACACTGATATGAACATGATTAGCCAGCAAGTTTTTGGAGTACTATATAGCGAGGATGAAATAGGCACCGTCAAGGAAGTGTTGATGGCAAGGTCAACAGAGCCGCGCATTAAAGAGAGGGCACAATATGGAGGAACGGTAACCACGCTCTTATCACTGGCGCTGGCAGAGGGACTTATGGACAGCGTAATCCTGGTAAGAATGTCCGATGACAAGGTTCCAAGTGGCTTTTTAGCTCAAAACACAGAGGAGGTACTTCAATGCGCCGGCTCCAGCTATATGGCCTGCCCCGTATTGGAGGCCTATAATCACATCCCCAAGGACAACAACCACAATTTGGGGATAGTTGCCACGCCGTGTCAAGTTCTAGCCATAAGCAAGATGAAGAAAGAGCCACCGCTGGATAGAGTTAATATAGGCAATGTTAAGTTGGTGATTGGACTGTTCTGTACCTGGGCTCTATCCTTTGATGAGTTTCATAAGTTCCTGAAAGAGAACCTCGACCTGCCACAGGTGAAGAAATTTGATATTCCACCCCCTCCGGCAAATAGGTTCGATGCCTATACTCCATCAGGTAAAGTGTCGTTTCCACTGGAGCAAATCAGGCAATTCACTATGCCCACCTGCGCTTACTGTCTGGATATGACATCGGAGTTTGCCGATATCTCAGTTGGTTCAGTAGAGGGGATTGAAGGTTGGAATACTGTCATTGTCCGCACCGAGGCTGGTGCTGAGCTTATGGAGATGGCTAAGGCAAAAGGGAAACTTGAGACTGATGCCCTACCTCCTCAGAACCTAGCTCACCTTAAGGAGGCAGCGCTACTCAAGAAGAAACGGGCATTAAAGGAAATCATCAAAAGGAGTGGCGACAAAAGTAACCTGCTCTATCTTGGTCTATCGAAGAGTATGGTTGATAAGTTGTTAGCCTAATAGCAAATTAAGGAGGTAAACATGCCAGATATTGATATAGATGCTCATGGTACTGAAGTGCTTTTTATGGGTAATGAAGCTATTGCCCGTGGTGCCCTTGAGGCAGGGATAGGGTTTGCTACTGCCTATCCAGGGACGCCATCCTCGGAGATAATGGGTAGCCTAGCACCGATAGCCAAGAAGATGGGTTTCTACGCCGAGTGGTCGGTAAACGAGATGGTGGCCATAGAAGCTGCTGCTGGTGCTTCCTTTGCTGGCATTCGAGCCATTACAGCCATGAAGCACAATGGTCTAAACGTAGTTTGCGACTTCCTGGCGAATATCGTCTTGACTGGCATAGGCAAAGGAGGGTTGGTGCTAGTAGTCTGCGATGACCCTATGGCTCATTCCAGCGGTATTGAAGAGGATACACGAACCATAGCTAAATGGCTTGATATTCCAATGCTAGAGCCGGGTAGCTTTCAGGAAGCCAAGGATATGACAAAATGGCTGTTTGAGCTTTCCGAGGAGATAGATACCATATGTATGCTGCGTAGCGTAACTCGCATTTCCCACTCCAGAGGTAATGTAAAGCTGGGCGAGTTACCCAAAAAAGAACAGAAGGCATATTTCGACGAGATGCACGATTTAAGGAATGTAAAGCAGAGTAAATTTGTGACACTACCGGTTTCACTGCATCACGCCTCCCAGCATCAAAAACTGGACAAGGCACGGGAAAAGTTTGAATCATCACCCTTCAACTGGTATGTGGGGCCAGATAAAGCAGATTTGCTGATTATAACTTGTGGTAGCTGCTGGCTCCATTCCCGGGACGTGGTGAAAGAATTGAAATTGGGAGATAGGGTAGGTATCTTGAAATTGGGTACCCTCTGGCCATTGCCAGAAAAACTTGTGGAGAAGCACCTGAATAAGTCGCAGAAAATCCTGTTTGTGGAGGAGGTCGACCCCTTCCTGGAGCGGAGCGTGATGGAACTGGCTGCCAGCCTGCCAGCCGATAGCCCACGTCCTACCTTCTATGGCAAACGCTCCGGCCACATAAATGCCTACGCTGAGCTAAACCCGGATATAGTCACTAAAGCAGTAACCAGCATACTGGGTCTCACATACCAACGCAGGGACATTGAGTATGGCAAAAAAGCAGAAGACGTATCTAAAAGCTTTGTCCCTGAGCGAAGCTTGGCTTTCTGCCCCGGTTGTCCTCACCGCCCCGCTTTATGGGCAATCAAGAACGCCCTTAAACTGGACGGCCGTAACGGTGTTGTTACAGGCGATGCTGGCTGCTACTCCATGGCGACCGGATCAACCGGCTACTTCCAGGTAAGGGAAATCCACTGCATGGGAGCTAGTGGTGGAGTGGCCTCTGGGTTGGGGAGTCTTGAGCAGTTTGGCTTTAACCAGCCAGTGCTTGCATTGTGCGGCGACTCTACATTCTTCCATGCCACTATCCCAGCGTTGATAAATGGCATCTGGAATAAGTCGAATTTTATCCTTGTCATCCTAGATAACAATGCCACTGCCATGACCGGCTTTCAACCTCATCCTGGAAGTGGAGTAAATGCTATGGGAGAGGCAGCAAAAGTTGTGAGTATGGAAGCCTTAGCCCATTCGCTGGGAGCGCGTGTCGAGATTTGCGACCCCTTTGACCTCAAAAAAACCACAGCAACACTCCTGGAAATGATGGCCGACGGGGGCACTAAGGTATTGATAATCCGGCGCGAGTGTGAGCTGATAAGAGGCAGGAGGGAGAAAAAACCTCCGTATAAGTTACATGTCGACCCAGATAAATGCATAGGAGAAGCCTGCGGCTGCGACAGAACATGCGTCAGGGTATTCCGCTGCCCAGGGCTGGTATGGGATAAGGAGACTGGTAAGTCTAAGATAGACGAAGTTCTCTGCACCGGGTGCGGTGTATGCACAGACATATGTCCACAAGGTGCCATAATAAAGGAGGCAACATGACCACAAAGACATTGATGAAAGACCCGTTTAACCTAATTATTGCCGGCGTTGGCGGGCAGGGCAATGTAGTGTTATCCCAGATTATCGGCAGCGCACTAGTGAGAGAGGGCTACGTAGTGACTGTTGGCGAGACTTACGGGGCATCCCAGAGGGGTGGGCCTGTTATGAGTCACATGAGAATCTCAAAGGAAATCCAATACAGCCCGCTCATCCCTGATGGCCGCGCTGATATCATCCTTGGCATGGAACCTGCGGAAACCCTACGAATGCTGGGGAAATATGGCAACCCGGATGTCATCACCATAGTTAACCCTAGACCAATATACTCCGTCGATGTCGCTGGTGGTGAGGCTGAATACCCCGACCTTGGTCATCTTACAGATATCATAAAGGAGCTGTCAGCAAAAACGTGGATAGTAAATGCCACTGAAGAGGCGGAGAAAATAGGGCAACCTATTGTGGCCAATACCATTCTTATCGGTTCCCTCATCGGGTTGGGTGTCTTACCCGTGGGTAAAGGGGCGATGGAGCGGGAATTACGAGGTAGGTTCCCTAAGGCATTTGAGCTTAATATGAGGGCTTTCGAAAGGGGCATGGAACTTGTTGCTATGGGTCAGTAAGATAGCAACTGTATATCCCTTAGGCGGGCTCTGCCAGGGGAAACTGAGGTACTAGGGTTCTTATTTTTTCATCCCGCTGGTCAAAGACAAAAGTGAAAACGAGGATACAAGAGTGACTGATTGGGCAGAACTTACCCGGGAGATGGAGCGTTTGCTTCGTCTAAGAACATATCCTGTTGCCTATAAGAGGCTGGAGAAAGTGGAGGAACTAGAGAAAATACCAAGGGTGCGGCGATTTGAGCGCGGCTTCTCTTTTTGCCAGTTACCGACACTGGTTCGGCGAGGAGGCTGGACTATAGGGGTGACCAGGGACAACTTTGGTGACCGGGCTACTCACTGCGCTCGAATTAATGGTCTGGTGGCTACTACTGAAGAGGAGATTTCTCGGAAGGCGGCTCAATTCGCAAATCTCTGGTTTTCTACAGTGGAAGAAGCCAGGAAACAAATGGTGGCACTTCCTCTAATCCCACCCGGGGAGGCTGTTGTGCTCGCCCCGCTGGCTTCCGGGAAATTTGACCCTGATGTCATCCTAATCTACGGTAGCCCTGCCCAGTTGATGATGCTGATGTGCGGTCTCCAGTTTAAACACTTCGAGCGCTTTCAGTTTTTCTTCATTGGCGAAGGAGCTTGCGCTGATGGATTGGCTCAGTGTTATACCAGCGGCAAGCCTGCCTTAGCTATTCCATGCTTTGGGGAGAGGAGGTTCGGCGGCGTTGCTGAGGATGAATTGGTTCTGGCGCTGCCACCAGGAATGATGGGGCAGGCGGTTGAAGGACTGCAAGCGCTTTGGGACAGAGGGCTGAGATACCCTATTTTGCCTTTTGGGGTTGAATGCGACCCCTCGGCAGCCCTGCCACCCTACCCCGAGCCGGAACGCGGTTAGATAAAGCTATAAGGAGGCAACATGACCATCAAGAAAGACAAAAGGGGGAGAGGCTCGGGTGAGGTAGACATCGTCTAGGCTGGTCTATACCTCTCTGGGGACCAATGGTAGATGCAATGCGTATAGCTATTGTACCAACATTAATTGCCGCTTGGTTCATGCAGCGATATATCATCCGTGGGCTGACCTTTGGTGCCGTAAAAGGTTAATAAGACAAAACCACTTATTTCTAAAGGCGGGCTCTGCCAGGAAACTGAGGTGCTAGGGGCTTATCGTTTCAACCACTAGCTTAAAGAGGTCCTCTTCCCCTCCCATGTGGTGCCTCAGCTGTAATCGGGCAAGTGGCATCCCGCCTGCCAATTAGAACACAGTAGCGGCTGAAGGGGGTGAGATATGAGATAGCGTATTGAGTATTCAGCGGAAACAAAATCTTGTAAATGGAGGGTTTTTAGGTGAAACGCAAAAGGTTATTAACATTAATTGGTAGTGTCTGCCTAATCTTAGTGCTGGCGGCATTACTCCTTCCAGCTTGTGCTCCTAGAGTAGTTGAGGCGCCTGAGCTTGAGGCAAAGATCAAGGCGCTGGAAGGGGAGCTAACTTCAGAGAAGGCTGAGGTAAGTAAACTTGAGAAAGAGCTGGCTGAGGCTGCAGTTCCAGCTAAGGTGATTGAGTGGAAGTGTCAGCACCATAGGATAGCTGCAGAACGAGCAATGCTTTACTATAAGGACATACTTGAAAACAAAATACCTGAGCTAACTGATGGGCGGCTTAAGATAAAGCTCTACTATGGTGGGGAATTAGTAAAGAGTGCAGATATAGCTGATGCTCTAATCACAGGGATGTTAGAAATGGCAACGGTATCTGCCTATTACTATAAGGGCATAATGCCCGAGACGGGTATTGAGTATGGTCTTCCGTTTGGAATCAGAACACCTATGGAGCTATATAACTTCATGTATGGTGAAGAGATACCAGACTACTTCGGTGGTTGGAAAGCTGTAGATTTTTTGCGACCAATCTATGCCGAGCATAACATCTATTACCTTTGTGGTGGTCTAGACTGCTGGCCAGCGAGTTTTATGACTACCTTCCCGGTTAATAGCATAAATGACCTAAAGGGGAAGAAGATGAGGGGCGCCGGGCTTATGAATGATTGGGTTGCTAAAGTAGGTGGAGAAGGTGTCTATATACCCGGAGAGGAGCTATATACTGCTCTGGCAACTGGCACGATTGATGCTGTTTCATGGGGCAGTGGAATGGGGAACTATAGCATGGGATTCCACGAAGTTTGCAAATACTTCCTATACCCACCACTAATGCCACTCAATACTTCAAATGCAGTAGTGAATATGGACAGCTGGAATCCTTTACCTGACGATATAAAGGGCATCCTTGAGATGGCACTTAAGGAAGCAGGGCTTGATTTTGCCGCTCACTCAAATATAACAGGCGAGAAGTGGGCACTAACCCAAATGGAAAAGGAGTATGGGGTTACCCTATGCGAGCTAACCGGAGATGACCTGAAGAAAGCCGAAGAAGCGGCATCCGAGGTATGGGATGAGCAAGCGGCAATTAGCCCTAGGTGCGCCCAATATGTCGAGATGATTAGGGATTACCTGCGGACTATGGGTTATATTGACTAAGAGCAGGGGGGCCTGCTACACAGAGTGGGGGTAGGTAACCCCTTTGAGAGTTACTACCCCCCTTTATGTATTAGTAAAGGAGCTGATAAGTGCAAGGTTTGGTTCGCATCATCAACAATATCAGCGAATGGAGCGGTAAGTTATTACTTTTGGCGCCTTGGGCTATAACCGCTGTGATTGTATTGGAGATTACCCTTAGGAGTATATTCGGGAAGCCGACGATATGGGCACATGAGACCAGTATAATGCTATTTGGTGTCTACAGTATCCTTGCAGGGGCTTACGCACTTCGCTATCGAGCACACGTGAATATGGATTTATTTTATAGTCGCCTATCACCCAGAGGAAAGGCCATTTTAGATATGGCTACTTTCCCCCTTTTTCTTGTTTTTTGCGCTATTTTATTATGGCAAGGAACAGGATTTGCTTGGCGTTCTATAGGGCTTCGGGAAGTCTCTGTAAGTTACTGGGGGCCTCCTATCTGGCCTGTCAAGTGCACTATAGTTATTGGTGCTTTTTTAATACTACTTCAAGGTATAGGTAAATTTGCCTCTGACCTCCTTACCACTATAAGAAGGAAATAATTGGAAATGGATATCGGACTTGTCACCTTACTTCTATTTGTCTCCTTGATGCTATGCCTAATGACAGGACTTCCTATCGCTTTTGCATTAGGTAGTGTTGCCGTGCTATTTACCTATTTCTTGTGGGGTCCGCATGCTTTTAGCATAACTGCTTCAGTTATTTTTGGTAAATGTATGTCTTCATTTATTCTAATAGCTATCCCATTGTTTATCTTGATGGGAGCAACCATCCAAGAATCCGGCATAGCTGAGAGGCTTTTTAGGGTGGTGCATCTATGGACGGGTCATCTAGGTGGTGGATTGGCGGTAGCAGCAGTAGTGGCGTGCACCATCTTTGCTGCCATGACAGGGATTGGTGGGGCGGGCACGGTAATCATGGGGCTGATTGCTCTGCCGGCTATGCTTAACTTGAACTATGACAAAAGATTAGCAGCGGGTTGTATCGTATCGGGAGGGGCGTTGGGTATCCTCATCCCACCCAGCATAATAATGATTATATACGGCATGATAACAGGGGTATCAATAGGGAAACTGTATGCTGGTGGTATCTTCCCTGGACTTCTCCTTTCCTCTTTTTTTGTTGGATATATATTGGTGCTATGTAAACTTAAACCGTCGGCTGGACCTCCCCTGGAAACTGAAGAGGAAATCACTTGGAAAAAGAAGGTTTTGGCTACTAGGGACCTAATCCCAGTGATTATCTTAATTTTGGCTGTTTTGGGGTCTATCTTTGGGGGAGTCTGCACCCCAACCGAGGGAGCGGCAATAGGTGCTGCAGGTAGTCTAGTTTGTGCGGCTTTGCTGCGCAAGCTGAATTGGCAAGCCTTAAAAACGGCGTCCTATACGACCCTAAGGCTCACCGCTATGGTTATGTGGATTGTATTTGGCGCCTATATCTTTGCCACTGTTTATATTGCCTTAGGAGCTCCCGACCTTATTCTTAAACTGGTGCTTGCTACGCACCTAGGCTATTGGGGTGTCTTCATTGTGGTGCAGATTATGTATTTCATTTTAGGGATGCTTCTTGACCCCGGGGCAATTGTAATGATTACTGCTCCAATCAGCATGCCCATAGTTCTGGCTATGGGCTATGACCCGGTATGGTTCGGTATCGTCTTCACCATGAATATGCAAATGGCTTTCATAACGCCCCCCTTTGGTTACAATCTATTTTACCTAAAAGGTGTGGCTCCAGAGGGTATGTCAATGAAAGATATTTATCTTGCCATAATACCCTTTGTATTGCTTCAAGCGACCGCACTGGTTATAGTGGCAATATCCCCCCAGATAGCTTTATGGCTTCCGACCTTATTTTTCGGAGGGTAAAAATGTTGCATTTATGGCTAGAGAAGTTGAGGCCTAGAGGAAGCTATTCAATGAAGTTATAGATACAGGTTCGTAATGCCATAGTGATATGCAAAAGACTGTTGAATATACAAACAATAGAGTCTCACCAGCTACTGTAGAGCTACTTATCCGTGAGAGAAGCAAGGGTAAGAGCCTCAGGCAGCTGGGACAGATGTTTGGCAGAAGCGGTGAGAGGGTAAGAAAGGTTTTAGCCAAATATGACCTGCCACAAGTCACGCTACTACCTGAGAATAGGGTTGCCGCTAAGCTGGGATACCCGCTGTGGTGGCTCGCCAAGTTGAGAAAAGAAGGGGTTATCACCCCGATAAAGCCCGGGGGGTTCTGGCTTTACTCCGAGGAGCAAGTTAGACAAATACCATCACTTATTGCTGAAGCAAGAAGGTGTGAGCGATGCGGCAAGCCGCGCCCCCTTGGTTATCTAAGGTTCTGCAGGGAGTGCAGCCAGTATAGGAAAAAACACCGGTATAGTGCTCTAAGCCCGGAAGAGAAGGCAGAGCATAGAAAGAGGTGCCTAGCGTGGCAAAAGGCAAATCCAGAGAAAGTGAAAGAGATACGGTCCAGGGCATACAGGGCTAAGGTGCAGTCCGCTTCCAATAGAGGCTAAATTCAAGATTTTATTGAAACAACTCATCTTGTGCACAGGAGTAAGAGGTGACTACTGACCTTAACATGCTTCGGCGTCATTTGGAGACTGAGCGCAGGCGCTTACTGGGACTAAAGACTGACTTCCATCCTGACGAGACATCAAAGAGCCGCGAAGATGGGGAGATGGCTACAGAGAGTCTTGAGCTAGAGAAGCGATTAGCCTTAGAGAAACGGACGAGAGACCTTCTGGCTGAAGTGGAACAGGCTTTACACAAGTTTGGACTAGGAACTTATGGTTTATGTGAGGCTTGTGGTCAACCTATAGAGCCAGCCCGGCTAAAAGCCCTTCCCCAGGCGAAGTTGTGCTTGAGCTGTAAGGCTAGTGAGGGGGAATCAAAACACATGAAGAATAGGTCGTTGAGTTCCTTACAAGTAGAGGGGTATTGATATGATAGTAAAAAACTTATTAAGGTTTCTGGAGGCGCTGAAGCCGGCTACTGTCAAAGAGATGAAGGGTATTGGTCTGCGTGATGAAGTGAGAGAGGTAATAGATGCCTTGGGTAGCCTCGCTGTGTCAGCACAATCTGCTGAGCGGCGGTCTGCTGGTAAGGATGAGAATATAGATAATAGAACTTGGGTTAAACTTTGGAGTAGACTGGCTGACCTGCGGGCCGCGTTGCGCGAGGACTGACTCACCGGAGCCCCCCGCCTTTACCATAACAGACGCCCCAGAATCAAAATCCAGGCGTTTTTGGGGGTGGACAATGGTCTAACACCTTTGAAGGAGAGGGGTACACCCGGGGTGAGGTTGATAAACAACCCTTCCCCTTAGCCAGAGGGTATAGAGTGAATAACCAAATAATCAAAATAGGAGGGAATGATGGACGATAGAGAAAGGGTGTTTGAGCTAATTGCGGGAATGAACCTTGCTCAGCTTAGGCTGATGGTAATTTTTGCTGAGTTTATAGTTGAGTATAGAGAGTCGATAGAGCTAGCTACGATAAAGGTCTAGCCTGCTTTGTATTCCCTACGGAGTCGCTTAAACTCGTCCTACCTCTTGGCTGGCTGCCAAGAGCTTCCATAGCTCAGTTGCGGGGTCGTATTGGAGTATCCAGCCTCTAAAGCGTTCGTAGCCTTCAATGTCGCTGGCATAGGCGACTTCAAAGCCTGCCGGTGAGTGAGCTATGACAGCGTAGATGTTCTCTTGCAGGAGTGTGGCGAGGATATCCAAATAGCTCGACAGCCAGTACCTCGCCCACCTCTCGTCTTTCAGGTAGGCGGCTGCCGGCGCCTATCCTGAAATCCTCGGCATAGGCTTGAGCTTGGGCGTAGGTCAGGTAGTCTGGAGCTATGTCGTAGGGTATTCGTTTCCTAGTAGCTGGTAAGCCTGTCAAGTCCCCCATTCTTACTACGAACGCTGTTATTTAGGAGAGGGCTTTTTGAGGGATTAGAAGACAAAAAAGGGGGCCGGGGGATTCGAACCCCCGACCCCCAGTAGTCTAGTACTGTCTACCTTGGTTTACAAAAGTCACCTAGAAGAAAGACGGCTGGACTGCTCTGGTTTCCAGCTCTTTTGCCTTGGCTTCCTCTTTTGCCTGGCGCCGCTCTCCCCGTTGCTTTTCCTTGCGGTGTTTCACCCGCTGTTGGTAGATCCAGTCTTTCAAGTGTTTTAAGTCGCGCCACTGGCTCTCAGTTAGGGACTCTACCTTTATATCTTCCGGCATTTCGAGCTTCTTTTCACCTTTCATTTCCCCGCCGGCAACGTAGAGATATATCTGGGTCCAGTCACTGTCCATCGGGGCAGTTAGCGAGGCCGTGAACAGGTAACAGGCAGCCTCAGCATCGGTAGCGGTCAGCTCTCTTCCCTCTCGCAGTGCCACAATGTTTTCGCCAAGGCGCTCAAGAGTAACCCTAGTTCTCAGCCACTCGGGCAGGTCATCTCCCCAGCCCCCGGGCATCACTATAATCGGGTCAAAGAGAGCGCCAACCAAGTCGTCTATCCAGCCATCAACTTTCCTATTAGACATCTTGCACCTCCACATGTTGAATCACTCCATTGGTATCGATAGTTAATTTGACCTCTTGCGCCTGGAAGGTACGAATTGTGGCCACGACGGTAGGCTGGATAAGGGACGTTCTGACAGTGACCGTCTCCAGTGCCTCAAGGGTCTTTTCCTGAGCTGGTGTTAGCTCCACATAAGACGTTATTTTCACTTGTCACCTCCAGGTAAAGACAATCCATGCTTCTTCAATAACACCTCAGCATGGGCGAGGTCGGCATGTCGCTGGTCGTTCTTGGCTTTCAGCTCCAGCGCGGGTATGTATCTCCAGGCAATCCGGCACATTTCAGTATTGATGTCGTAGTATTCCTCACCCATAAACCAGTTGGGGTAGCCATACTCGATGCTTCGGGGCATCCCCCGGCGGGTGTCGAACTGGG
>JABUBO010000471.1_pt1 | contig 12991 bp, 8 predicted proteins | sample 7240361 | NCBI WGS metagenome assembly JABUBO01 (sample SAMN07256346, study PRJNA390944) | subsurface metagenome | isolation source: Methane hydrate marine sediment | place: Pacific Ocean: Eastern North Pacific, ODP site
ATTTTATAATAAATAACCTTTTATTTTAAATTTTTAATGGAAAAAACACTTCAGAAAATGTAATAAATGGTAATAATAGAATGGAATATTTTGGATTTACTGGAAAACTTTTGAAGATAAATTTAACGGATAAATCAATATCTGAAGAAAAATTAAATCATAATTTTTCCCAAGAGTTTTTAGGTGGTGCTGGATATGCTTGTCGGTATTTATTTGAGTTAATTGATAAAGAGATAGATCCTTTATCTCCTCGAAATAAAATAATGATTATGAATGGACCGTTAAGCGGAACAGCAGCTCCCTCTTCCGGAAGGTTTGTAATCTGTTCAAAATCACCTTATACTAATTTATGGAGTGAATCTAATTGTGGTGGGTTTTTTTGGACCGGAATTAAAAAAAGCTGGTTATGATGGAATAATCATCTCCGGAAAATCAGAACGTCCAGTTTATATAAAAATATTTAAAGATAATGCCGAAATTTGTGATGCTTCACATATTTGGAGTAAAGGTATAATTGAATCTAATAAAATTCTAAAAAAAGTATTTAATGATTCAAATGCAAGAGTTTTATGTATTGGGCAGGCAGGAAAAAATTTAGTAAAATATGCTATTGTAGCCTCTGAAGGTAGAGCAGCGGGACGAACAGGGTTAGGGGCGGTTTTTGGTTCTAAAAAATTAAAAGGGATAGCAGTTAAGGGAAACAATTTTAAACCAAAAGTAGCAAGACCTTCTGAATTTAAAGAAGTTGTAAAAAAAATAGGAAAATATATCGCAAATTCTAATTTTACTAAAGCTTTTAGAGAATATGGCACAAGCATAGGAATAATGTCTGCTCATTCATCAGGCGATTTACCAATAAAATATTTCTCTCAAGGTGAATGGAGTGAAATAGATAAGATTTCAGGACAAACCCTTAGACACGAATATTTAGTAAAAAATAGATCGTGTTGGAATTGCGTAGTAGGATGTGGAAGAATAGTAGCTATCAATAATAAAGAACATTCTCTGCCGGAACATGAAGGACCTGAATATGAAACGATTGCGGGATTTGGTTCAATGATTTTAAATAGCAATCTACAGTCGATACGATAAGTTCTAGTGGGACAATTGCATTACTTTATTACTTATATAATCAAAAAAAGATTAAAAAAGAAGATATTGATAATTTAGATTTACAATGGGGTAATTCGGATTCTCTATTAAGATTAATTGAAAAAATAGCATTTAGAGATGGGATTGGAAATATTCTTGCTGAAGGTTCTAATGTAACAGGAAAGAAATTTGGTATACCTAAAGATAATATCGCAACCGTTAATAATTTAGAAGTGCCATATCATGATATGCGGAATTGTTATGGGATGTCATTAACCTACGGATTTAGCACAAGAGGTCCGTGTCATATGAATGGAGATATCTATAAAATTGGAAAAAAAGGAAATGAAATAGATTTTTCATCGGTTGGAATTAATAAAATTGATATGCACCAAAACAATAAAAAAATGGCTGAAGCATGTGCAAAATTACAAGATTATCGTGCTTTCTATTCCAGTTTAATAATATGTAATTTTATAAATCCACCACCTTCCTATTTCGTAGAATTATTAAATAGTTTGTTCGGAATTGACCTTGATCTAGAAAAAATTCAACTACTTGGAGAAAGAATCTTTACAATTAAAAGGCTTTTCAATATTAAAATGGGTTTAAATTCAAGAAATGATTATATTCCTAAAATTTTACGCACACCAGTTAAGGAAGGAGCGTCAATGGGTAAAGCACCAGATTTTGATAAATTGAAAAATTATTATTATGAGGTTCGCAATTGGGATCCTCAAACAGGAATACCAAATAAAGAAAAAATAAGAAAATTAGGGTTAAGATATCTCCTTGCTGGGTTTAATTCTCTTTAATTAAAATTTCGATGCTTATATCAATTTCGAAACTGACAAATAAATAAAAATTTAAGTGAGAAATTTTTTTATATTAATGATATTATCATGTCAGAAATAATTCTAAGTATCCTTATTGGAATAATATGGTTTTCTATTATAATAATTATTTCGTTGATTTTTTCATCAATTAAAATCATAAAAGAGTATGAGAGGGTGGTCGTTTTCCGTCTTGGTCGATACGTTGGTATTAAGGGTCCAGGATTATTTTGGATCATACCAAAAATTGATAAAATTCAAAAGGTGGACCTAAGAACAGTCACATATGATGCTCGTATGATAAAAGTAATTACAAAGGATAATATTAGATGCGATATAGACTCATTTGTATATTATAGAGTAATTGAACCTAAAAAAGCGATTCTAGAAGTTGAAGATTACACTTATGCCACTCAAAATCTCGCAAAAACAGTATTAAGAGATATTCTAGGACATGCTGAACTTGATGATTTATTGACAAAAACGCGTGAATTTACCTTGCAAATTCAAGAAGAAATAGACGAAAAGACTGATCCGTGGGGGATAAAGGTGAGTGAAGTTGCTATTAGCGATGTTATTCTCCCGACAGAAATGCAGAGAGTGATTGCAAAACAGGCAGAAGCCGAGAGAGAACGAAGAGCGAGGATTATTATAGCTGAAGGAGAATATTTGGCTGCGGAGAAAATGTATCAAGCGGCAGAAATTTATGCTAAAAGTCCAATCACGTTGAAATTACGGGAGCTACAAACGCTAACAGATATTGCTCGAGAAAAAAATTTGGTGGTAGTCACATCAACTACCGATATTAGTGAATTGGGAAAAATTATTGCCTTAACTCGAAAAAAAGAAAAATAATTTTAATTGCAATTAAATTTTTGACTTATTATTGTTTTAGAGAATAAAAATAATATATAAATAAAATAAATATTGAAAATATAAAAAAAATGGAACAATTTGGTTTAGCTTTAATAACTATCATTCTGATAGCTTTAGGAATAGCTTTTGTATTTGCAGAGTTAGAATCGGACGAAGCTGAATTTTTTGGTCCAGCTGCAATATTTTGTCTTATAATGGGGATAGCACTTTGGTTTATCTCTAATCCTGCTAGCTGGTTGATTTCTCCAGAATGGTTTGGGATTATTTCAATCATGTTAATAACTGTAATATTGATTTTAATTAGTTTCTCCATTCTGCTTACATATAAAATGATTATATTAAAAAAGAATCCCTCAAATATATTTGAATTTGTAGGAGGAATTGGCAAAACAATCGATGAAATTGGGGAGGAAAAAAAAGGTTATATCCAATTTCATGGTGAATACTGGAAAGCATATTCAGAAAGGATTGTAAAACCCGGTCAGAGAGTGAGAATTTTAAAAAAAGAGGGACTCACTCTCTTTGTTGAGCCTGAAGAAAATTTGTTCTGTTCTAATTGTGGAGCTAAATTATCCTTTGATTCAGATTTTTGCAGTAATTGTGGAACTCATGTAAAAAATTAAGCATCAATATTTTTTATATTCTGGGTTATTAAACGAAAAATGACACGAATTTCAATAATTTGAGGAGAATTTATCGTTAAAAATAGTGGTTAAATTAGGTGTTGTACATAAATTTTATTTTGATTAGTTATATCATTATTCCAAACGTGATGGGAATTTTTTATTAAAAATTCTAAAATAAAATGCGAATATCTAATAGTGACTGTTAAAAATTAGGTAATTACGCAACGATCCATCAAATGGATTACAGAACAAGATACCTGAGCTTTATTTAGTGAAAAAAGATAAAAGAAAAGAGATCTTATGATCAGAATAAGCATCATCTGTTTTAAGAGAAGTCACCATTTCATTTTGTTAAGATTACCTTTATTCTTTTTTTATATTATTTAAGGAAGTTTTTAAGACACTCTCGAATTTTTCACATGCAAAATTGGCGTCCTCTTCAGTAATATTCAATGGAGGTTTAATTTTTATAACATTTCGCATCAACATTTGTCCAGTACCAGAAAAGATTGGCATACTTGGTCCTAAAAAGATTTTTTGTTTGGGTCCTTCTAAAACCATTTCTTCTAATAATTCCGTATAAGGTTCTCTGGATTTTTGATTCTTAACTAATTCAATTCCAATGAATAAGCCGGGACCGCGAATATCACCTATAACTTCATATTTTTCTTGAAGTTCAAATAACCTTTTTGTAATTTGCTTTCCTCTGGTTTCACAATTTTCTCCAAATTTTTCCTTTTCAATCACTTTAATGGAAGCGAGACCTGCAGTTAAGCTAATCGGGGTAGAACTGAAAGTAGTGTGTTCCTCAGTTGGAGTGTATCGCTTTTTAATTTTTAGTGATACAATCAATGCTCCTAAGGGAAAACCCCCTCCAATTGCTTTTGTAAACATCATCATATCAGGAGAAACATCAATTCCTAGTTCTTTTTCATATTTTTCAGTTAATGTAAAATATTTCCCTGTTCTCCAAACAGCAGTTTGACATTCATCATATATTGTAAAAATTTTTTCACGCTCACAGATATCTTTTAATTTTTTAAGAAATTCTGGAGGAAAAGGAATGTGACCTCCTGCTGCCTGAAATGGCTCAAGTATAACTCCTATAAGCTTTTTAGGGGTCATTCCCATTAGATATTTTTCAACTAAGTCAAAACATTCTAAATTACATTGTGGATCTCTTTTGCCATATATCCCATTTTTATATTTCCATAAGCATCGATAACAATAAGGTTGGGGAACTCTAGTGAAGTGTTCAGTGCCAAAGGGAGAGAATCTTGATACTGCATGGAACGGTTGGGAAGCACCTGTCGTTACTAGACTTGTGCCATGATAACCATGAAAAAATGTTAAGAAATGATCTGCACCTCTCCCTGCAATTATTGCCAGTTTTATTGCAGATTCAAGAGCTAGTCCTCCGCCTTGATTATTTATTACTACTCTCCCACCTTTTAACTTCCCAGGTGCTAGTTCAGCTAGTTTATTGCAAAATTTTGCACGAGCTGGCGTTAAACAACCTGATCTTACGTGAGTTAATCTTTTCATCTGTTCATATACAGCATAATTAACATCCGGATGTGCAAATCCTAAGGCAAGAGTCCAATTCATTGATGTACAATCAAAAATCTCTTCTCTTTCACCGGTTTTATTATCTTTTACAATAACCCAGGGTGAGCCAGGCTCTTTCGCTTCGATTATTGTTTTAAGCTCAACAAAATTATTTAGCGAATGTTTATCAAAATTCTCTATTTCTTCTAAGGAAATATCAGATGAGATTCCTTCCAATTCTTCCTTATCAATATATTTTGGATTAATATCTACCATTTTTATATATTCTCCAATCTAATTTTAATAAAATTTGTTTCCTATATTTTATCTAAAATGATATCATTTAAGAATTATAATATCGAGATACTTTAAAGGAGTAAATTAAATATTAAAATTTAAGATGTCAATAAAGGAATACTTCTTAGGATTGGATTGTTCAACCCAAAGTCTCACTGGGATCATTATAGATTTTGAAAGTAAAAAACCGGTTATTTCAAGATCACTCCCTTTTAGTGAATACTTTCCCCATTATAATACAGATCACGGGATCATAAAATTTGAGGATGGAAAGGTTGTTCATTCATATCCACTTATGTGGGTCGAAGCTTTAGAATTGATTTTTTCTAAATTTAAAGAAGCAGAAATTGATTTGAGCTTGATAAAAGCAATTTCAGGAAGTGGACAACAACATGGTACCGTATATTTAAATGAAAAATTTTGCAAAGCGCTTAAAAATCTTAATTCCACCAAGAATCTAAAGGAACAACTTGAAAATGTATTTTCTAGGGAAACTGCACCTATTTGGATGGATTCCAGTACTACAAGACAATGCGAAGAAATTAGGAAATCACTTGGAGGTAAAAAAAATACTATTGAATTAACTGGTTCAGATACATTTGAACGTTTCTCTGGACCCCAAATAAAAAAATTTTATCAAGAAAATCCAGAAGCTTATGAAAAAACAAAAATAATTCACCTTGTAAGTTCCTTTATGGCTTCAATTTTATTAGGTGATAATGCTCCGATTGACCATGGAGATGGAGCGGGCATGAATTTAATGGATATAATAAAAAAAATTTGGAGTGACAAAGCATTAGATGCAACAGCCCCCAATTTAAAAAATAAACTTCCAAATCTAATTAAATCTTATCATATTATTGGGACAATTTCTTCTTATTTTATTAAAAAATATGGCTTTAATCCTGAAACCATTCTTTTACCGTGGTCTGGCGATAATCCAAATAGTCTTATTGGTGTTGGATTAATCGAGAAAGGAAAGGCAGCAATTAGTTTAGGCACAAGTGATACATATTTTGGTTTCATGGAAAAATTACATACTGACCCTCATGGAGAAAGCCATGTGTTTGCTTCTCCTACAGGAGATTATATGAGTTTGATTTGTTTTAAAAATGGCGCCATTGCAAGGGAAAAAATTAAAAATAAATTTAATTTAAGTTGGGATGAATTTTCTAAAATATTAGAAAAAATACCACCAGGAAATAATGGAAATATAATGTTACCATATTTTCTTCCTGAAATTGTTCCACACATACTAAATCCCAAGGTATATAGGTTTGGTTTTGATGAGAATAATAAGGATGCAAATGTTCGGGCTATTATCGAATCACAGATATTATCAATGAGACACCATTCTGAATGGATTGGAGAAAAGCCAAATATTATTTATGCTACTGGAGGAGCTTCAAAAGATACTGCAATACTTCAAATTATCGCGGATGTTAATGATGTTGATGTCGTTCAATTTGAAATCAGTAATTCCGCTGCATTAGGAGCAGCATTAAGGAGTGCTAAAACTTATTACGATAAAAATGGAGTTAAAAAATCGTGGGCAGAGATTGTAAAAGATTTTACTTCAATGAGAGGAACTGTTATATCTCCTCGAAAAAAATATCGAAAATTATATGATGATATGGTTTTTTTATATAAAGAATATGAAGATTTTGTGCTGCGTGGTGGAATAAACCCGGAAAAATATCGCCAGAAATTTATGGAATTATATTTTAAAAAGAATTAAAAAAATTAAAATTAAAGGCTTAGTTCAGTTATTTTTCATCCCAAAATTTCACATAACTTCAACCAATTTAACTGGTTTTATCATAACTGGGCCAATTAAGCCCGAAGGCATAAACTCCTTTTTCTTTTTATGATTTTTCCAATTTTTTCCCCCTTTTTTACCATAACCAATCAACCGATTACGCAGTGTTGAAGTTATTATAATTTCAATTTTATTTTCTCCTCTTTTAACAATATCGCTAACATCTATTTCAAATGGATAAACCAATAACGGTTGAGTTTCAATGTTGTTAATTTTTACGACTGCGACGTCATGGACCAGCCCAAGATTTAAAATTAATTTTAAATCTTCTTGGATGTATTTTTCCTCCAATATGAATTTTAATGTATAAACACCTTTACTTGAGCAATATTTTAATTCCGGTATATTGCACCAATCTTTTAACTCCTCTAAATTGATATGAATAGGAGTGAAATTACCTAGATGATCCCGTAATTGAGTTTTAAAAACCCATTTCTCAAGTGAAATAGAAGAAGGTATTTCATTTTCGATTTTTATAACTTTCTCAGAACCATCGCTTAATTTTACTAAAAAATGACCAGTAGTTTCAAGTAATCCGTAAATTTTATTATTAATTCTTTTAGTTTTGATGGGACTTTCAATAACGTGAATTGCTTCTTCACTTTTTTTAAATTCCAAGATATAAGAATCATAAGCGTCAAAATATAAATCTATCTTAATATAATCATTCTCTTGTTTATACTGAACTGCTGGATTAATTTCTCCCGTCCATGGATTTAAAATAAAAGGAATTTTGTCAATGTGAGAAAATTTTACTGAAATTTTTATTGGTTGATTATTAGAATGACGCAGGAAATAATAGTCAGAATTTTCTGTAGCCTTATGAATATAATAAATTGACGGCTGTTCTCCCTCATATAAAATTCCGGGTTTAATTTTTAAGAATTCAATAATGTATTGAACGAGATTTATGGAACTCTCAACGTAATAAGATTTCTTATTTTCAATTAAATTCTTAATAATACCTTCTATCTCTTTATCATTTACTTCAAAATTTAAATATCCGGGTTGTTTTTTAGGTAAAATATTGATGAATATAATTGGGATTCCAGATGCAGCAATATCATTTAATTTCCTTGCTAAGTCAAGTGAAATAGCATCAACATTCTGTAGTATTATTACCTCAAATTTAGCTCCTCCGATTAATAGTCTTTTTTCCTTTACTTTGCTATTTAATATACTTTCTTCGTTGACGTGTGTATAATAAAAACCATTTGCAGTCAAGTTATCTGTTAAATTTAATAGAGATAAAGTCCACTTATCATTACTGTCTAAATTTTCCTTATTCTTTAAATGGGCATTAATCTGACCTTTTGCTAAGGGAGCATCATTTTCATCCAAATACCCACCGACTAATTCTTCTTTTTTTAATATTGAATCACAATAATTAAATACTGGATAAAAGATTGCAACATTAGATACAGTTTTCCCGTGTTGTAATACATACTGACATCTAGTTATATATTTATTCATAATTGGGAAATACTCCCAAAATGGGTTCATTTTACTGAAATTTGATGAAAAATTCATTGAATTTGGTAAATAAGGTGTAGAAAACCCACAATAACCGGGGTATGGAAACAATGGATTTTGATAAGGGAACCCATGATATATCATCTGATTAATTCCTGAAATAAATAATCTATCTGCAGCAACTTTCCACTTAAGTGGGGTTGTCATATAATCTCTCTGATTCCATACCATAGATTCAGCCGAAACAATGGGTTTTTCGTATATTAAACCTGCAGAACCAGCTAATTTCAAAAAATCAATAATTCCTCCAGCATAAAGTTGTTCGGTTTCGGGTATATGAGCAATTCCAAAACATTTTAAAGTATCTGCTCTAATACCATAAGATTGAATTCGACTTTTTAATTTATTCTTATTTGCCCAATCTGTCATTGTTTGTACAAATTCTTCAGAAAATAAGTCTGAAATTGTTTTTTCAAAATCATATCTAAGTCTTTCCCCAATTTCATTTTTAAAGTCAAAACAAGGAGTTTCTCCGCCGAGAAATGCTTGGAGATATTTATTATCTCTATTTGGAACAAAACATACTGGAAGAAAGGGAGTTAAATCATATCCTCGTCGCTTTTTAAATTGTTCTAAGAAATCATCTGTCCATAACCAGTCAGAACTTAATTCCAAACTGTCAGTAAAGAAAGCTCTTAAAGTATTTCCAAAGTAAGTTCCAAAATATTTCTTTCCTTCTCCAAGATGTAAATCTAAATGCTTGCGAATTGAATTTGATGAAAGATGATCTAAGACCAAGCTATTTTTATTGGGGGTAGAACGGCAATCAAATAAAGGTATTGCTCCTGAAGGCCCCTTATAAAAAGCAAATATCTGCCAATCTCCCACAGGTACTTTCCAATCTAAAATATTATTAGTTTTTACCTTATTAGTTAATATTATAATTGATTTTTTATCAATATAAGCGGTCTCAATTTCTCTATATTTGATTTCACCTGGTTTTCCTATAGGTTTAGCTGCTACAACAGCTTCTACTCTCATATCTTCCTTGAAAAATTCTCGTTGCCCTAGACCTACATTTAGCGGTTCTTGAAATTGCGGTAATTCACCTACATAGTGTATTGGGCCTTTTATATTTTTTTGACCGATTAATAAAACCTTCATAGAATCATCCTTTGTAATATGAACACCTCCAGCAGGCCAAGCAGAACCAATAGTGAGATCTATTATCATATCTCGCTTTGATGCTTCTTCCAAAACAGCCTTAATCATTTCATAGTAATATTGCTGCATAAACCTATGAGAACGAGCAGCTCTTTTCATATCTTTTTTTTCCAATCCTATTGGAGAACCTATCATAAAAATTTGAATTTCGGCTCCTAAAAAACCAGCTTCATCCAATTCTTGGATTTCTTTTAATAATTCGTCTTTTTCAACATCTAACCCCGTCCACCACCAGCGCATAATTGGGCTAAAAGATTTTGAAGAATTTTTGAATTCTTCCCAATCAATATCGTTTAGATTAAACATCAATCTTTCATTTTTTTAATTTTTCAATTATTTCTAATTACATTTTTATAATAGAAAAGAGTAATTCTTTAGATATTAAAATAAAAATCATTGAAAAATTATAAATTTTATATATGAGTGAAGAAAATTGGGAACCTATTTTTGATTATAAGAACGTATCAAAATATGTAGATCCTAACAGACCTTGGTTAAAATTTTGGCCCGAAGATATACCTAAATCTATAAAATTTGAGCCCATTTGCATTCATGATTACATTCGCAATATTGCTAAAAAATATCCAAATAATGTTGCTATTGAATATTTGGCGAAAGATAAAAAATACACATACCGTGAGATATTTTGGTACGCTGATAAGATTGCAAATGCTTTATCTGAATCTTTAAGAGTTAAAAAGGGAGATTCCGTTGCAATAATGACGGGAAATGTACCTGAATTCGTACTTTCAGTTTTTGGTATTACCCAATGTGGTGCATCTGTATCTCCTATAAATCCCTTATTAAAAGCACCAGATATAGTTCATATTATAAAAGAAGCTGGAAATATAAATACGGTATTTGTTCATAAGGCAAATTATAGAACAGTAAAGAAAGCAAGCAGAGAAGTTAAAATTGAAAACATAATTTTATTGCAAGCAGAGGAGGGTAAGGATGATGCTATCACTTTTGAAGAGTTTATCGCAGATGCTATTCCTAAACCTCCTAAAGTCAATATTGATCCAATGAATGATATCGCAGCGCTTTTATTTACTGGGGGGACTACCGGCCTTCCTAAAGGCGTAATGCTAACTCACAGCAATCTTGTAGCAGATGCATTGAGCACAATAAATATAGATAAACCTACTATAGATGAAACGATAGGAACTGGTGTAACTATTCAAGTTATACCTATTTGCCACAGTTTTGGATTTGAAATGTCAATTATATATATGGCTTCAGCAGCAATGATGATATTTCCCGGTCAATTTGATCCAAAAGTAATTTTGAAATTGATTGAGAAATATGAAGTTGAATTGGTTGTATTAGTTCCAGTCATGTACCAAATGCTGGTTAATCACCCGGATTTTAGAGAACGAGATCTTTCTTCTTTAACAGCTGCCACATCTGGTTCTGCGGGTTTGCCACCAAAAGTAGCAAGAAAATGGGAAGAAGGAACACATGGAATAAAAGTAGGGCAAGGTTTTGGATTAACTGAAACATCTCCTATTACGCATATGCAACCATCATGGCTTCCTGAAATAAGACCAGAGAGTATTGGTATTCCAATCACAGACACAGATGCGATAATTGTAAATCCTAAAACATTAGAAGAACTTAAAATTGGAGAAGTCGGTGAATTGCTGATTAAAGGACCACAAGTTATGAAAGGTTATTGGAAAAGGCCTGATGCCACAAAAGAAGTATTAATTAAAGGTGGTTGGCTGAGAACTGGCGATCTAGCCAGGATGGATAAAGAGGGATATTTTTACATTAAGGGAAGGGAAAAAGATATAATAAAATATAAAGGCTACAAGGTAATGCCTAAAGAAGTTGAAGAAAAACTAATAGAACACCCAGCTATTTTAGAAGCTGGTGTAGTAGGAGTTCCAGACCCAAATATTGGTGAAACTATTAAGGCTTTTGTAGTTCTAAGAGCGGATTTTAAAGAAAAAATTACTGAACGTGAAATTCTTGAATGGTCAAAGCAGCATTTAGCCGGATATAAGTATCCCCGTCAATTGGAATTTGTCACAACGCTCCCCAGAACAGCTGTTGGGAAGATATTTCGAAGAAAATTAAGAGAAAGAGAGGTATAAACTTTTTAACAAGAATAATCTCAAATATTTTACAAAATAATCCTTTTTTTATTTTTCATATCTGAATTTATCAAATCTTATTAAATTTTATTAATAAAAACATGGTTAATACTTTAGACATAAATAATGAAAACGATTAATTTATTATCAAATAAGGAAAATCTTTTAAATTTCAAAATTTAATTTGATAATTATGTCATTTAGAGAAGTTGCTTGGTATGAAAATCCTGACCTTAAAGGTTTATTCATTAAAGCAGCAAGTAATGCAATGCGAGGTTATCATTGTCCTATCACGAGTCCGAAGACCACTTTTACAGGTACTAATAGCTTAACAGATTTTATTAGCCATCTGGGTGCTTTCTTAAAAGATGATGAAAAAAGGGTTTTAATTGTTGTTGATAAAGATCTAAGGAAATTTGGAGAAAAGGTTGCCGAACGATTAATGACTTTAAGAGGTATTGATAGTAGAATATTTGATAATGTATTACCTGATGTACCTCGAAATACAGTAATGGATGGTGTAGAGATGTGTAAAGAATATGATCCAAAAATAATAATTGCTTTAGGAGGAGGTTCAGCAATAGACACCGGAAAGCTTATATTATTATTTTATGAGCAACCTATAATCAACCTAAATAATTTGATGGCTCCTAGTTATTTAGGTCTTAGAAAAAAAGTTCATTGGTTAGTTGCTATACCAACCACAAGTGGTACTGGCGCCGAAACTACTTTCATTGCAGTCGTATCAGATACAGATCGAGACCCACCAAAAAAGACTGAAGTTGTATTATATGAACTATGTCCGGATTTCGCTGTATTAGTTCCTGACTTTGTAAAAACTATGCCTCCATTTTTAACTATGGGAACTGGAATGGATGCTTTAGCACATTCAATGGGGAGTTATGTATTAACAATGAGCACAGAATTTTCGGATATGTGTAATTTAAAAGCAATTGAGTTAATATTAAAATATCTTCCACGTTCTGTGAAAAGAGGAAATGATATGGAGGCACGAGAAAAAATGCAGTTTGCCGCTTATTTCGCAGGATTGGGGTTTGGAAATGTTTCTGGTGGAATTGAACATTCAATGGGTCATTCATTATG
>JABUBO010000472.1_pt1 | contig 12984 bp, 9 predicted proteins | sample 7240361 | NCBI WGS metagenome assembly JABUBO01 (sample SAMN07256346, study PRJNA390944) | subsurface metagenome | isolation source: Methane hydrate marine sediment | place: Pacific Ocean: Eastern North Pacific, ODP site
ATTATTATGGAGATGCTGCCTTCTTTGAAGAGCGTCAGATAATAGATGAGACGGTAATGAGGATACTGGTAGCCATAAGAGTTCAACATTAGGAAGCTATGTGCTTTAACCCATAGGAGAATCAGATTATGCCCCAAACTTCCGCTTTAGTTCAAGCAAATAACCGCCAGAGTTCTTGACACTAACAAAAGCTAATTTTTTGTTGCAGATTACTTTGGGTTATATGTATAATATTAGAAGAAAGCAAGAACGCATAGGGATGGTTTATTTTAGGAAACACTAAATTTATAAAAGAAATATTAAGTAAACCGAAGAAACAGGTTGAATCAAAGGCGTTATAACATCCAAGAAGGATGATTATATTATGGAGAATGCAAAAGTATCTGTAGTTATACCTGCTAAAAATGAGGCACCTACTATAAGAGACATAATAAAAGAAGCTAAAAAACATGCTTTTGAGGTTTTAGTAATAGATGGAAATTCTCAAGATGCTACCAGAGAAATTGCCGAGGAAGAAGGAGCAAAAGTTTTCCCAGATAGTGGAACAGGAAAAGGTAAAGCTGTTAGGGTGGGTATAGAGAAAGCTCAAGGGGATATCATAGTTCTTATAGATGCTGACGGCTCTCATGATGCAAGAGATATTCCTAAACTTGTTGCCCCTATAGGGCTTAAGGATGGAGTAGATATGGTAATAGGCTCACGAGGTAAGGGAGGGAGTGATGAGTTGCAGGGAGATATCGATAAATGTATACGGCTTCTGGGAAGTATAATAATAAATCTTTTGATTAATTTAAGGTGGGGACAAAAACTAACAGATGTCCAAAACGGTTTTAGGGCTATAAAAGCAAGTGTGGCTAAATCTTTAAACTTAAAAGAGAATATAACCACTATTGAACAGGAGATGGTTATGAAATCTCTTAAAAAGGGTTGCAAAATTGGTGAAATACCAAGTCACGAATATGAAAGAAAGCATGGAACTTCTGCTATTGTTCTAAAAAAAGTCTGGTTTAGATATATTTATTCTTTAGTAAAAAATCTTTTTTAAAAAGTGGTTGATAATTGTTATGAATGTACTAATATTAAATCCTCCAGCAGTTGATAATGTTAGAATAGTAAGGGAAGGCCGTTGCATGCAGAGGCAAGAGGCCTGGGGTACAAGCTGGGCGCCGCTTACCCTTGCCTTAATTGCAGCTATTTTAAGAGAGGCCGGTTTTAAGGTAAGCCTGAAAGATTGTTCTAACGACGGTATAAGTTTCAAACAGCTAAAACATATAATTCAAGATTTCAGGCCAAATTTAGTCATTGTTAATACATCCACACCTTCAATTGACGGCGATTTAAAAGTAGCCAATGTTACAAAAGAAATAGATAAAGACATAAAAACAGTTTTTTTTGGCATTCATGTTACTGCTTTGCCAGAGGTGGTATTTAAGGAAAATCCTAATGTAGAATTCATTGTTAACGGAGAACCGGAATATACCCTTAGAGACTTGGCAATGACTTTAAGAGATGGACGCCCAATAAGCGAGGTAAAAGGGTTAATATATAAAGTCGATAATGAAATAATTTACAATGAGAAAAGACCTTTTATCGAAAATCTAGATGAACTACCATATCCTGCATGGGACCTCATCAATTTAGGTGGATATAGACTTCCTATAACAAAGCGCCCTTTTTTGCTCGTTTTGACTAGCAGAGGCTGTTCCAATTCCTGCAGATTTTGCGCAGCAGGGGTTGTTTACGGGAAAAAGGCACGCTTTAGATCTTGGCGTAAGATTGTGAATGAAATCAAATATGTGAGAGAAAAATACAACATAAATGATTTTCTGTTTTGGTCCGAAAATGGAATTTCTGATAGGCGACATATGTACAATATTTCCCAGGGTCTTATGAATGAAGTCCCGGGTGTAAAATGGATTTGCAACGCAAGGGTTGATATAGTAGACAAAGGACTTTTAGAGATTATGAAAAAAGCTGGCTGCTGGATGATCGGGTATGGTATTGAATCTGGAGCACAAAGAATATTGGATTTAATGAGAAAAAATATAACAATAAAAGACATAGAAAAGGCGGTAGAGCTTACAAAAAAAGTTGGCATAGAAGTGACAGGCCATGTTATTGTGGGTTATCCCGGAGAAACAAAAGGCGATATTTTAAATACTATAAAACTGTTAAAAAAATTGGACCCGGATTACATACAGGTTTATTGCTGCGTTCCATTCCCTGGGTCTCCTTTATATGATGAATCAAAAAAGTTTGGCTGGCTGAAATATAACGATTGGTCTATGTTTGAACAAAATTTCTCGATAATCAACACACCTGACCTATCTGCTCAAGAAGTTATGGCGTTAAGAGAGAAGATGATTAAAAATTTTTATCTCCATCCTCGTAAAATTTTAAAGATGCTTATTAAAATAAGGTCTCCGCAAGAAATAATCTTCTTTCTTTCATTGGCAAAAAGATACTTTACATCATGGGTGAAAAATTATTAACTATTTAAACATAGCGAAAAGAGAGATAGGCTATTAAGCTGGACGACTCTTCTAGAGAAAAAATATAAAAAAGAATAATTGAAAATTGTGTCCCCAAATTCGTGAGAGGCGGAATTGTCAGAGGTGTAAAAAGTTGTTCTTGAAATTAATTGAAAACAACAAAAAGGTTATTGTGTTACTTTTTTTCCTGGGTTTTCTCTTCATAGGTCTAAATATATTTAATGACTACGGTGTTCATTGGGATGAATATGACAATCAACAGTTTGGAGAACGCTGGTATGGTTATATTCGTGATTTTATATCTAAAGGCTTCCCTTCTGCTCCTGTCAAGAACAAGAGGATGTTTGATTTGATTCACGGACCTGCTTTTGAACTATTTTTAGTTTTTATTAAAAAGAAATTACTAAATCTTACTGATTCAAGGGATATCTTTCTTATGCGGCACTTGTTTACTTTTCTGCTATTTTATTCAGGCGTATTCTTTTTTTATCTATTAAGTAAATTTCATTTCAAAAGCTGGAAAATCGGAATGCTGGGAAGTTTATTTCTAATTTTACATCCCAGAATATTTTCCCATTCTTTTTATAATTCGGTAGACATTCCATTTTTATCTTTTTATGTAATAAGTACATATACTTTAATAAGATATCTTGAGAGGAAGACTTTTCTTAGAGCTGTTTTTCATGTGTTAGCTTGTGCTATTTTGATTGGTATTCATGTGGTAGGAGTTATCCTACCTTTATGTACCTTTATCTTTTTCGCCAGAGATTTATTAAGACTTAGAGGAGACAAGGAAGAAATAAAAAAAATTATTAAAACTATTCTTGTATTTGCACTTTTATTGATTGCATTCACTGTTCTTTTTTGGCCTTTTTTATGGGAAAATCCAATTGGTAATTTTTTTGAGTCACTTGCAACCACATCAAAATTTTATCGTGGAGATCTACTACCACCTTGGTACTATAATCTCAGATGGATAGTTGTCACGACTCCTTTGCTCTATAGTTTTTGTTTCTTTGTAGGTTTTTTTATTTCTATAAAGGCCTTATTTAGGTATCCGATAAAGCTTTATCCTCAGAATCGCACTGTTTTAATAGTAATATTTTTGTTCTTTGTTCCAATTATACTTCCAATTATATATAAGACAACGCTATATGATGGCTGGCGACATCATTACTTTATTTATCCCATTTTTCTAATATTCTCTTTGAAAGGCTTGATAGTATTGTTTAAATTTATTAAGATAAAATTTCACGGATCAGGTTATAAGATTATAAATACGGCTTTTATTTTCATCATAGTATCCAGCTTGATCAATACAACTCAGTTTATGGTAAAATACCACCCTCATCAATGTGTTTGTGGCAATATATTTGCTGGCAGAGATATGAGGCGAGCTAAATATCAGTTTGCATTAGACTACTGGGGCTTATCTTACAGGAAGGCTTTATAATACGTTTTAAAAAATGATAAAAGCAAGATTATAAAAGTTCGTGTTGCTAATAAACCTGGAAAGGACAATGCTTATATTTTACCCTATGAGGACAGAAAGAGATTAGTTTACGTAAAAAATCTGGATAAGGCAAAATACTTTTTAAGTAATTATAGGGGACACAGGGGAAAATATTCCTATAAAAAAGAATATTTTTCAATAAAGATCGGGAAAGTAAAATTTATGGTTGTGTATAAGTTAAAAGAGTAAGAAGTTGAGAAAAAAGAATCCTTGAGGGTTTGCTAACCTCAAGTTACCAAATGAGCAACCAGCTATGGCCAAGATTGTACTTATAAATCCCTGTCCCGGCGTGACCCACGGTATTAACGAGGCTACCCTTACGCCACCTTTGGGGCTTGCCTACCTGGCTGCAGTACTGGAAAAGAACGGCCATACCGTTCGCATTATTGATGCCCATATATTGGGTAGTACCGCTGACAAAATTACTGCGTATTTTGACGGTAGGCCGGACCTCATTGGCATATCGGCTAATATCGTCACATACCGCGGAGCGATTGCCTGTGCTACCCAATGTAAGAAGGTATACCGGGATACACTGATTGTGTTTGGTGGTCCCTATCCATCATCCTTGGCATTGAAGATTCTGAAGGACAATACCGCGGTGGATGCTGTGGTTATCGGTGAGGGCGAGTACACGGTGGCCGAGATCGCTGACTCTCTTGATAAGAAAAATGTGTTTGAGGGCATACGGGGAGTTATGTACCGATTTCAAGGAGACTATATCTCGAATAAATCGCGTCCACTCATTGACAATCTGGATGAAATTCCCTTTCCAGCATACCATCTATTGCCAGATCTCGCAACCTACCGGACCAGAAGTCGGGCTAGGCCTGTCGGTTACATTTTCAGCAGTAGAGGCTGTCCCTTTCAGTGTTCTTTTTGCAATAGGAATATCTTTGGGGCACGGTGGCGTCCGCATTCGGTTGATCGCGTTGTCAATGATATCACTCGTTTGGTCGAGGAATATGGTGTGCGGCAGATTGACATCCTGGATGATAACTTTACGTTTGACAAGGCAAGAACACACGACATATTGGATCGTCTGGTGGAACGTCCCTATCAACTCAGTATTAATCTACAGAACGGCGTGAGGATTGATCAGATGGATGAGGAGTTACTCCGTAAAATGAAGCAGGCAGGAGTGTTTAAAATAGGATTTGGAATTGAAACAGCCAACGCGGGTATTCAAAGGGAGATAAAAAAGCGGGTTGATTTGGATAAGGCCCGGAATCTGGTCAGTACGGCGCGCTCGCTGGGTATCGTGACCGTAGGGTTTTTTATCATGGGGTTACCTGGTGATAATGCCAAGAGCATGAAAGAGACAATTGACTATATCATCCGATTGAACCCGCACATGGTAAATACTACCGTTTGCGTTCCCTTTCCCGGAACGGAACTGTTCGAGATGGTTAAACGGGAAGGGGTATTTCTCGAAGATGTTGAACATGGAATTGATACAGGGTTTTTTGGTGATCGCGTTTTCTTCACCGTAGGGTCAATGAAGCGTGAGGAGATTCTATCCTATTTCAGAAAGGCGTATCGGCGTTTCTATATGAGACCGTCAAAGGTACTCGACGTGGCCAGAACCATAAAATCGTTCGAGGAGTTAAAGTGGCTACTGAACGTTTCCAGAGATATTGTGTTTAAGAGATCTTGAAGATGTTCACAAAGGAGAACGTGAGGATACCCGGTCACTACCAGTAACCAGAAGGGAAGAACCCTATGCCGATAGTCTACTACGCGCTCGGGTTACGCATGCACTAGCCACCGGACAATCTAAAGTTACTGATCGAGGTAAATGATTGGGAGGCCCAGCAGACAATCCGCTGCTACGAAAGAGTTCCTCGTTATGCACATGGGTTTGCGGGTAAGGGCTTTTTTCACGTTGGGTTTTTCCGGTATTCTTCTTGAGCAGTTCAATGACCCAGCAATCGTCGCGAAATACCGAAACTATGTGGATATTCCCGAGATAATCGAGCAATACCGTATCGCTGAGAATATAGAAATTATTGGAATGGGATTTTACCATCCAATCTTTCCCCTCATTCCGAAGGAGGTTTGGTCTGAGCAACTTCAGCGTGGAAGAGAGATTGTAGAGAGGCTATCGTTTTAAAAAATGATAAAAGCAAAATTATTAAAGTTTGTGTTGCTAATAAACCCGGAAAGAATAATGCTTATATTTTACCCTATGAGGATAGAAAGAGATTAGTTTACGTAAAAAATCTGGATAAGGCAAAATACTTTTTAAGTAATTATAGGAAACACAGGAGAAAATATTCCTATAAAAAAGAATATTTTTCAATAAAGATCGGGAAAGTAAAATTTATGGTTGTGTATAAGTTAAAAGAGTAAAAAATAGAGTTTTATTAGTTATGTTGACAGCATCAAACGTAATGATGAGATAGTGGTGCTAAAAAGAAAATATGATGAGAAAAGGCTATTTGTTTCTTCTTACTATTTATATTATTGTTACGGAATCCCAAAAACTTTGATAACGAAGCTAAGCTTGACAATTATGATGCGGAGCTTTATTCTGCTACTTTATTCTCCGTGTTAGCTTAACAAAAACTCTACGAAAATTCTTGGCACTAACAAAACGAAAGAGTACTTGACTTTTTATGAGGTGGTGTGCTAAAGTTTAATTAAATTATTCCATTTCAAAAGGGGGGCGCCATGAAATTTGTAACTTTTGAAGAAGGGGGAAGGTTAAGAGTTGGCGTGGTCGTGGATAATAATGTGATAGACCTGAATGGAGCATGCGTCAGCTATTTATCCAAGGTTAAAAAGGTTACCAATCCCGAAGAGACTGCCTGCCGGACTGTTCCTGTTTCCATGGTTGAATTTATTGCAGCTGGAGAACCTGCACTTAAAGCAGCCAAAGAAGTAATTGGTTATGTTGAAAGTCAAAAATTCAATTTGCCGGGTGCTGTTTTTCCCCTGGAAAAAGTGAAATTGAAAGCCCCTATTCCCAGACCTCCCAAGATAGTCTGTATTGGCATCAACTATGAAGATTATCGCCAACAACTGGGTTATCCGAAGCCCGAGGTTCCTGTCTTTTTTATCAGAACCCAGTCTACGGTGATAGGTCCTGATGAGCCCATCGTGATACCCAAGGGTGGGAAATGGCCGGGGACATCTTCCAAATGTCTTTTCCAGGAGTGGGAGTTCACTGTAGTGATTGGGAAGAAGGGTAAACATATTCCCAAAGAGAAAGCATATGATTATATTTTTGGATATACAATGATTGTAGATGTGACAGCTCACGATATAGAGATGATTCAGCCAGGCCATGTAATGTACCAGCAGAGGTGCAAGGCGTTTGACACTTTTTGCCCTATGGGGCCCTGGATTGTGACTAAGGATGAAGTCCCTGACCCACATAATGTAAAGATGATTAGAAAGAGAAATGGCAAAGTCGAGTGCGAATCGAGCACGAAGAATTTAATTTTTAAGATACCGGAAATTCTCGAATTCTTAAGCGATATTATGACTTTAGAGCCGGGAGACATATTTTCCACAGCCAGTCCTCCAGCGGGTCCTGAGGAAGGACTTCAGCCGGGCGACGTGATTGAGTCTATTGCTGAGGGAATAGTTAATTTAAGGAATCCTGTTATATTAGAGAAATAGCTTAGATAGAAGAAGTCCTGCTTAATAGTAAATCTCACCACATTTTTCCTATCTCAGAGATTCGTATCAACCGAATTGGTCTCACACAAGGACCATTGAATGAGGAAATTTGGTTTAACGCCACTCATCTTGACTGTTATCAGCTATATTTTAGGAATTCTCCTGGGCAATTTCTTCATAGGAGCTAAATATTTCTGGTTTCTAATAATCTTTTTATCTTTCTTCGGCCTGGCTTCAATTTTCTATTTTATTCTTCAGCGAAATCCTGGAACTATTGCTTTAATCTTTTCCGTTTTAGCCTTCTTCTCTTTGGGAATTGCCCGCCATTTAAGAGCTCACCTTCTGCCTTCTGATGAGATAAACCGCTACATTTCTTTTCAAACTCCCAAGAGAAGTCGCCTTACTGGCGTTGTAGTTTCAATTCCCAAGAAGTCATCAGAAAAAATCAATTTTGTTTTAGCTTGCGAAAGATTAACCACTGATAAGAGAGAAATAGAAGTAACAGGAAAAACGCAGGTCTTTCTCTATACTTCTGAGCCTATCCAGATAAATTATGGAGACAGACTGAACATTTATGGTAGACTTTCCTCTCCTTTTGCGTCAACTAACCCAGGAGTATTTGACTATCGGAAATATTTAAGCTATCGGAATATCCATTCGCTTTTTTCCGTCTACAGGAGTGAAGATATTGAAATATCAGGGCGGGGAAAGATAAGCATCTTCCGTTCGGTTATTTTAAGAATTCGAAGAAGAATAGAATTCGTTATCAAGAACACCCTCCCTCAATTGGAATCTTCGATTCTTGCGGGAGTGATGCTGGGAGAGAGAACTGCTTTACCCAAACAGATTCAAGGGATATTTACTGATGCCGGAGTAATTCACACATTGGCTGTAAGCGGGTTGCATGTTGGGTTAGTCCTTTTCATATTTTATACCTTCTTTCGGGTAATGGGAATTCCCAAAAAGACAACCTATTTTTTGACAATATTGGTGGTCATTCTATATGCTCAGGTGGCTGGTGGTCGGCCCTCTGCTATAAGGGCATCAATAATGGCTACCTGCGGGCTGGTGGCAATTCTTCTGGAACGGGATAAACATCTATATAATAGTTTAGCTCTCGCTGCTTTGATTATTCTACTGTTGAATCCTTTTACTCTATTTGATGTTGGGTTTCAACTCTCATTTATGGCAACCTTAGGAATCCTCTATCTTACTCCCCATTTCCTGGGTTATTTTCGTTTCAGTAAACCTCGTAAGTTCATTACTTACATTTTAACTTCGCTGGGAGTCTCTGCTGGGGCATTGGTTGGTGTCTATCCCATAGTTGCCTTCTACTTTAATAAAATTTCCTTAATTGCTTTAATCTCCAACATTCTGGTTGTTCCTCAGGTTGCTATAATTATAGCCCTGGGATTTGCCGCATCAATATTTGGTCTTTTCTCACTGGGGCTTGCTCAGGTCATTAACACAATTAACAGGCTATTTATAATTATTCTACTCAGATGTGTTGGATTTTTTGCTTCATTACCATTCTCGTTTAAATACGTAGTGAGTCCTCCTCTTATATTTTTGTTAGCTTACTACCTTTTCTTTGTCTTTTTGCCGAAAATAGAATCTTCCCGCTTTGCTCGCAGGCTTCTCTTGTTTTTTCCCCTTATTTTTCTATTCTCAATAACTGGAAAGAAACTATTACCTTCCCATAATCTATCGATTACTTTTCTCGATGTAAGACAGGGAGATGCCATCCACCTCAGACTGCCTGACAGGAGAGACATATTAATAGACGGTGGTGGCGTAATAGGAAAATTCGATATAGGAGAAAAAGTAGTAATTCCTTACTTATTGAAAAATGGCGTCTCCAGGATAGACGCTATCTTTTTGACTCACCCCCATTATAACCATATAAGAGGTTTAATTCCTATTTTGAAAAAATTTAAAGTAAAAAGAGTGTACTATAACGGACAAGATTACAATGATGACCTTGTTGATGAGTTCTTTCAGATTATCAAAGAGAAGAGAATTTCCCTGAAACATATAGTTTATGACGAAAAGGTTGAATATAATGATGTAAAACTTCATATTCTGAATCCCAGAATTATGAGAGAGAATATTGATAGTAATTCTTTGGTTATGAAGTTGAGCTACGGAGATTTTGGAATTCTATTCACAGGAGATATTGATTATAAAGTCCAGGAGGAATTAACCAAAGAAAAGATTAAAAGCGATATTCTTCAGATACCTAATCATGGTAAAGGGCTGGTATCTCCAAAATTCTTATATAAAGTGGCTCCTAAATATGGTATAATATCAACTAAATTTCAAGTTAGAAAATTGGAAGAAAGGTATAGTAAGATACAATTTTTCTCTACTTCTAAGAATGGCGCTATCGTTATAAGAACTGACGGGAAGTCTTTCCAGATAGAACCAATGAGAGAGGGGGAATATTGAAAGAATTATTAGTAATAAAGATTGGCGGGAAACTTTTGAAACAGGCAGTGTTGGATAGTCACCTGGAAAATGTTATCTCGCTGGCAAAGGGAGGGAAACATCCAGTCATTGTTCATGGTGGTGGGCTGGAAATTACTGAAAAGCTGGGTGGTTTGGGTAAGAAGACGAGATTTGTCAAAGGACAAAGGTACACAGATGGTGAAAGTCTGGAAATTGTGGAAATGGTTCTGGCAGGTATAAATCGCAGGATAGTGGGGAGGATTAATATTTTGGGAGGGAGGGCTGTGGGCATTTCAGGGAAGGATGCTTTTTTAGTAGAAGCGAAGAAGCTGGAAGGAAAACATGATCTGGGATATGTGGCTGAAGTGGAGAGAGTAAATCCTGAAATTCTACACATCCTTTTGGATAATGGTTTCATCCCGGTTATCTCTCCTATGGCTATGGATAGAAAAGGAGTCACTTATAACATCAATGCCGATATCTTTGCCTCCCAGTTTTCAGCAAATATTGGAGCAGAAAGGTTAGCCTTCTTAACTGATGTACCAGGCATTCTGGAAAATCCTCAAGATGAGAAATCTGTAATTGAACAGATAAAAATAGAAGAGGTTGAGGAACTGGTGAGAAAGGGAACGATTACTGCGGGGATGATTCCTAAGATAAATTCCTGCGTCCAGGCTCTCCAGAAAGGTGTAAAAGAGATAGATGTCCTTGATGGTCGAAAAAAAGATGCTCTTTCGCCTCTCATTGATAAACAGATGAAATTGGGGGGGACGAAAATAATGAAGTAGCTGCAGAGCGACAGCTCTATTACATCATCGTGTCACTGCGAGCGACTGAAAGGAGCGCGGCAGTCTGGAGATTGCTTCACTTCGTTCGCAATGACAACGCTTTGCTGCTACAGAAAGAGGGCAAAGCTTACGCTTTGCTACTACACGTGGTGGTATATAATGGACTATTCGGTTGTGATTCCTGTTTATTCAGAAATATAATTCTAATTTACAGGAAAAAACCGGTACAAACTTGAGCGGGAAGAAACGCTGATGAATTTAAAGATAAACATTTTAAAATTCATTAAAGGGAAAGAAATATATTTTATTCTTGCTATAGCATCTTTTGCTCTATTCTGTTCAGGTCTTTCTGAGATAACTACTTATCAGTGTGACGAGACTTACTACCTCAGTCACGGCTTAGGCATGGTTAAAAGCGGCGACTGGATAACGCCAGTCTTTGAGGGGCGGGAATTCGCGTTTCAGAAGCCCATACTATTCTATTGGCTTGTTGCTCTTTCTTTCAAGGTTTTTGGAGTTAACATATTTTCCGGGCGCTTGCCATCAGTAATTTTCGCTACCTCTGGTATAGTATTAATTTACTATTTTTCACTGATTCTTTTCGGTAATTACAAGGGAGCACTCTTCTCCTCACTTGCCCTACTTTCCAGTTCGCTCTATTTCCTTGATGCGCGAGCTGCCAGGACAGATATGGTGCTCACTTTTTTTATAACCCTTTCCATGCTCTTTTTTGCGAAAGCGATTTTTGAAGAAAAGAAGCGGCGTTCGTATTTTATTTTCGCCTTTATAGCCATGGGACTGGCTACTATGACCAAAGGTCCTCCTGGTTTTTTGATTCCTTTCATATCTGTAATAGTATTCTTGTTGGCTTTTCCAAAGAATAGATTGGTTTTAAGAGATATGTTCACTCCCTGGCCATTTGTTTTTTTTCTGTTGATAGTAGTTCCCTGGCCCCTGACAATGTATATTCTCCATGGAAATAGATTTATAAGTTGTTTCTTTTTTGAGGAATTAGTTCGTAAGGTCGACAGGTCTTCGATAGATTTACTTTCCAACATTGGCTACTATTCGGGTACAATGTTAAGACATTTTTTTCCCTGGTCGATTTTCCTCCTGATTGGTGCTCTATCGACTAAGAAAAAGGAAAATAATAGAAACGAGACTCTATTCCTATTTCTCTGGATAGTTGTAACCTTTGGTATGTTTACTTTTTTACTTTCGCCTAGCCATTCCAGGTACTTACTTCCCCTCTCCCCGGCTTTAGCGCTTCTCACAGGAGAGTATCTGGTGAGAATTGAGAAGCAAGGTGCTTTTAAGAATAGAGTTTTCAAATTAATGGTCCTTTTTATTTTATCATTGTTTATAGTTTTAGCTTTGGTTCTACTCTTTTTAACTGTTATTATCTATTCCTTTGGGATTTACGGGTTCATATTTTCTCTATTGGCGTTAATAGTTATACTGGGAGGGAGTATTCTTCTGGGAAGATTTTATAAGAGGCGGATCTTCTCGCTAATTCCACCGACAATAGCCTGTACAATAGTAACTATTGCTTTTATTTTTATTGGTGGGATTATCCCGGCAACGACACCTGACCCCTGGAAAGAGCTGAGCTTGAAATACCTTAAAGGAGTTAGTACGGAAGACAAAGTTATCACCCTGGGACTCGGCAGAGGCCCAAGGGTTTGGTTAACTATCTACACTTCTCGGTTTTTGGATGGGATCTACTATGGAGACCAGATAAGTTTGGCTTACGATTATCTAGAAGGTGAAAAGGCATCACCAAAGACTTTATTTGTCATCTTGCCCGATTCTGAGTACATAAGACTTCCGGAGAACTTAAAACAAGATTATCCCATAAAGGGGAGTAGTTTTACTTATGAATTGAAAGGAGAAAAAAAATCAAAAGAGATTTTTCGGGCAATTCGGGAAGGGAGATTAAAGTCTTTTTTGGATGAACATAGAAAATACTTCTATGTACTGACAAATAAAGGAGACTTATAGGTACTTGTATTGCAAATCCTCGCATTATGTAACCCACATATGATAATGTCCTATTTAAAACATTTAGAAATGTCCTATTGTAAGGATGATATGATGATATAATGTTCTCTAAGAA
>JABUBO010000473.1_pt1 | contig 12968 bp, 13 predicted proteins | sample 7240361 | NCBI WGS metagenome assembly JABUBO01 (sample SAMN07256346, study PRJNA390944) | subsurface metagenome | isolation source: Methane hydrate marine sediment | place: Pacific Ocean: Eastern North Pacific, ODP site
AGACCTGGCAGGTCTTCTATCAATCAGAAATCCTCAATCAACAATCCGAAATTCAAAATCCCTTAATCCGAAATCCGCAATTACTCGCTCCCGCAATCCTTCACTCAATCCTGCTCGTGAGACATTCTGTTCGCTTTGCTCTATCCGAAATAAAATGACGAACCGACCGACCGACCGAAGTCATTCGGGCAGGGAACTTCGTCCTACTGATCTCTTTTTCATCCCTTTCCCTATTACCCAGCACCTACAATTCTTTCACTTCTCACCTTTCACTCTTCACATCTTTCATCTTTCTTCCTTCATCCTTCTTTTCGTATGCTTTTACAATATCTTTCACCAATTTATGACGAACGACGTCACGCAGATCAAATTCAATAACAGCAATTCCCTCGATGTTTTTCAGAATCCTGGTAGCCTGCCATAAGCCGGAATCGTTTATACTCGGAAGGTCAATCTGGGTAATATCTCCGGTAACAACAAATTTCGAATTTTGTCCCATCCGGGTGAGAAACATTTTAAGCTGGTTCATTGTGGTATTCTGTGCTTCATCCAGGATGACAAAAGCATCTTCCAGCGTTCTACCCCTCATATAGGCCAATGGAGCGATTTGAATAGTTCCTTCTTCAAGATAAATGGCCAATTTTCTAACCGGAATCATGTCACGAAGAGCGTCATACAAAGGTTGCAGATACGGGTCAAGTTTCTCCTTTACATCACCAGGCAGGAAGCCAAGATGTTCACCTGCCTCAACAGCCGGCCTCGTCAGAACTATCCGGCGTACTTCTTTGTTTTTCAATGCCCTGACAGCCAAAGCAATTGCCGTGTATGTCTTGCCGGTACCAGCCGGACCGAAAGCCAGAAGAATATCATTGGTCTGATATTCCTTAACAAGACTAACCTGATTTACAGTTCTGGCATAAATTGGTTTCCCTGTATTTCCGTATATAATTGGCTCTTTAAAATCCCCGTTTGACGCAGAAATTTGATGAGATGTGTCGAATAACAATTGTTCAATATCCTCCTCATGGATAAGGTTATATTTATGGCAATAATCCACAAGTATATTTATTTTTATCTCAAAATCGTTAATTTCCTCTTCTTTACCAATGACTTTTAATTCATTTCCTCTTGCTACAATTTTTAATTTAGGGAAAAATCCTTTGATCTTATCCAGGTGTTTATTTTTCACCCCGTATATATTAACAGGATCAATCCCATCTAAATATATGATCTTTTCATTCATTTAATTTGCACAATAATGATTACTTTTGGCTAATACAAAGTAAGTTCATTTTTTCGATGAATAATAATATTTAGCTGAAGTTTTTTCCTGATGCCCATCATTACCCTTACAACTGACTGGAACCTAAACGATTTTTATACTGGAACATTAAAGGGAAAAATATTAAGTTTGTGTCCCAATGCGATTTTAGTCGATATCACCCATCAGATTCAAAGCTTCAACCTGGCTCAAGCTGCTTTTGTTATTAAAAACAGCTATCCCCATTTCCCCTCCGGCACAATTCATATTATAGGAGTTAACGCTGAAGCCGGAACCGATCAATCCCATCTTGCAATTTACGCAGATGGACATTTTTTTATTGGATGTGACAATGGGATATTCGGACTGATATTTCGTGAAGAACCAAAAAAAATAATCAGAATTAAACCTGAAAACACCGAACCCGTCAGCTTTCCTGCTTTTTCTGTTTTTGCCATTACTGCTGCGCGTTTGGCCAGGGGTGAAAAAATATCTGATCTTGGCAATCAGGTCAACAATTATGAAAAGAGGATCCCCTTAAGAGCTACTATTGAAGAAACAGGAATAACCGGAAGTATAATTTACATTGATTCGTATCAGAATGCTATAACCAACATAACCAAAGATTTGTTTGAACGAATAGGAAAGAACCGGGTTTTCGAGATCCTGGTACAGAGTAATTATTACAAATTGAACAAAATAAACAGGACGTATGGAGAAACCTCTGTGGGTGAGATCCTTGCTCTTTTTAACTCCTTGAACCTGTTGGAAATTGCCATAAACAATGGAAATGCTGCAGAGCTTTTAAACTTAACGGTTGGTTCAACCATACGGATTAATTTCAAAAACAAATCAGAAAATTCAGATGATAATGACGAAGAAAGATAATCTGGCTGCTTTTGAAGAGTTGCTTGATATTATGGACGAATTAAGAACCAAATGTCCCTGGGATAAGGAGCAAACTTTTGAAAGTCTCCGAAAGTTAACCATTGAAGAAACCTATGAATTGGGTGATGCTGTTTTAAGAAAAGATGTGCAAGGCATCAAGGATGAATTGGGTGATTTGATGCTTCATATCGTCTTTTATGCAAAAATCGGTTCGGAAAATCATTATTTTGATATTGGGAGTATTATTCAGGCTCTTAATAAAAAATTAATAACCCGACATCCTCATATTTATGGAGATATTGAAGTAAGAAATGCTGATGATGTAAAAAAGAACTGGGAAGAGATTAAGCTCAGAGAAGGCACAAAATCAGTTCTCGAAGGAGTACCTAAATCCTTGCCTGCCCTGGTTAAAGCAAATCGCATTCAGGAAAAAGTAAGAGGTGTAGGATTTGATTGGGAACATAAGAACGATATATGGGCTAAAGTTGATGAAGAATTAAGCGAAATTAAAAGGGAATTAATAAAGAATCAAACCAATTTGAATAATAATTCCCAACAGGAAAAAATAGAAGCGGAATTCGGAGACCTGTTTTTTACACTTATCAATGCTGCCCGGCTTTATAAGATCGATCCCGAAAATGCCCTGGAGCGTACTAATCAGAAATTTATCAAACGTTTTACCTTCCTCGAAGATAAAGCATCAGAATTGGGTAAGCTCCTAAAGGACTTGAGCCTTGACGAAATGGATAAGATTTGGGAAGAAGCTAAAAAATTTGAATAATAATTAGAGCAATTTGAAATATATACTTGTTTTTCTTATCAGCTTGGTTAGCTTTTTTTGTAATGCCACAGGTTTACATCAAACAGGGATAAAAGATACTGTAGAAGTAAGGTTCGATAAAAAGTATTTTCTTTCCTATCTCACCGATACACGGGATATTTTTACGGCTCCTGCACATTGGAACAAAAAACAATGGATTTCGGCAGGGATAGTTCTGGGTACAACAGCAATTTTGATAACTCAGGATGCAAAAATTCAGGGGTTTGCCCTGGATAACCGAACAGACTTTTTAGATAATGTTGCAAAGTACGGTTTTGAAAGATGGGGTGGCAGCAAAGTTTATACCAATTATTCACTGATTACCATGGGGGTATTTTATCTACACGGTGAATTATTCGACAATCAAAGAAGTAAAAGGGTTGCATTACTAGGACTGAAAACCTTTGTGGTGACAGGGGCTATCCTGTACATTCCTAAATTCATGTTTGGCCGGCACCGGCCATTTGCTGATGATCCATCAGATCCCTATGCATGGGATGGCCCGTTTTCGGATCATTTGTCATTACCCTCCGGGCACACCACCTCCGTTTTTGCAATTGCATCCATCGTTGCCTCGGAATATAAAGATAAACCGATTGTTCCTGTTGTTGCTTATTCTATTGCCACCCTTACGGGTATATCGAGGGTATATGAAAACAAACATTGGGGGAGTGATGTTTTAATTGGAGCAGTGTTTGGTTATGCTATGGGGAAATTGATCTATAACAAAAACAATTGGGGAATCCATATCAAACCGGTAACTACTCCTGAAGTAACAGGGGTGACTCTTACATTCCCTATTCCTTAGCAGGTTCAACCGGTTTATCTTTTTTACTTTTTGTTTCCTCTTTCTCACCCTGTTCTTTCTTTTCCGGTTTAAAATGAACCATTTCCAGTTTCTGGAGGAGGTTATACCAGTTAAATATCTTTTTCATATCAGATACATAAACCCTGTCTTTGTCATACCCGGGAAAAACCTCTTCAAAATATCTCTTTAGTTCTTCATTCGGCGATTTAAAATCTATTGTGGGACCACCATTTTCCTTTTCATGGATCTTCTTGAAAATATCAACCAGGGGAACATCTTCTTCCTTTGTAAATATTGCAATTTCCTCAAGAGAACTTACTCTCATGGTTGAGAAAGCACTCATTCGTTTCCTGGTTTCGAGGTTTTCAACGATAATTGCATTTCTGCCCTGGGATATTAATTTAAATAAGCCTGGCTTACCACTAATTGCTAAAATATCCTTTAAATCCATTTTGAAATCCTTGTTACTATTCAATTATTCATTCGTTTTATCTTCCATCAAAACAGGAATAATGGAATACTGGAATACTGGAATAATGCCTGCCCTGTCTACCCTGTGAAACAGCAACTACGTTGCTCCTGCTACGCAGGGTTTCACGGGGTGAACCCTGTGAAATTTTATTATTTCTTTAGGGTTCACCCTGTTGTATTTATTGATTTATCCTACGTGGTAAAATGCGATGTAGGAGCTATTTCTACACGGGAATACTGTCCCTACCAAAGGCCTGCCCGAAAGACTTCGGTCGGGCGGGCATCCCTTTGGGAGAATTAGGTGTTAAAGATATCCCTATGGGAGAGAACACTAAAACACACAAACACGTAAACACATAAATACAATAAAATAACATTTCAATCGCTAATAATTAAATAAAAGTAATTTAATCCAATACTCCAATATTCCAATATTCCGTAACTTATAATATCCTTCTTTTAACCGATTCGTTACAAATCTTTTTACAACGTTGCTATTATTCAATTTACGCTATTTTCCTCTCTTTCTTAATTTGTTTATATGCCTCATTCACTTTCTGAAACTTTTCTTTAGCCATCTTTTGAAAATCCTCACCAAGATAACTTACTTTATCCGGATGATATTTGATAGCCATATTTCGGTATGCTTTTTTTATTTCCTCATCTGTTGCATTACGATTAATTTCCAGAATTTTATATGCAGAGTCTGTTTTGGGAACAAACATGTATTTTATTGAATCTTTATCTTTTGTACTGATTCCAAGGTAGGATGCAATAAGTTCGATGGTTTTAATCTCTTCCGGATGAATAATACCATCTGCTATTGAAATCCCAAACAGAAAATGGATTAACTGCAGACGACTTGAATAATCAAGGTTTTGCTTTATTTGTAAGGCAACATCCCGAACTGAAACATGTTGTTTCAGGATATCGCGCAACATGATTATTGCTTCTTCGGCTGATTCATGCCCAAAGCTTTGCACGAAGTATTTCTTTACATATTCAAGTTCTGTCAGAAGCACCTTTCCATCGGCTTTCATAACGGCAGCAACCAGTACAAGTAAACTCATTGCATAAGCACCGGCAGTAGTTCCCCTCTGATCTAAAACAGCCTTATCAGCAACGCTTTCAAAAAGCGATCCAAGTGTAAACCCTAATAACCCGCCAATGGGTCCAAAAAAGGCCCACCCTAAACCTCCGCCTATCCATTTGGCAAATTTTCCCATTTATTTAAAATATCAATATTATTAGTAATTATTTTTTATTCGCTCCTCACAATAACCATACCATATTCAAATGCATGTAAAACAGTCAGAACAAGGATGAATTACCCATAATTGCAGCATGGACTTCCAATATCTGTGGTATTAGCAATTGTTTATCATCATTAATAATGACATAATCAGAACGTTTTATTCTTTCTTCTTCATCAAGTTGGCTCTTCATCCTGTTACGAACTTCGCTTTCAATAACGTTATCTCTTTCCATCACCCTTTTTATTTTTAACGCTTCAGGAGCAGAGATCGTTATAATTTTATCAAGGTGTTTATCAGCACCACTTTCAAAAAGGATCGCAGCTTCTTTTATAACATATGAGTATTCATTATGTAGTTCGGCCCAGCTAAGGAAATGTTCAAATACAATGGGATGGACAATTAAATTTACTTTCTTTATTTTTTTTTCATCATTAAATATCAAAGTTGCTAATCTTTCCCTGTCTAATTTATTCTGCCTGTAAATCTTTTTCCCAAAGATACGGGTCAATTGATCAATGATCTGTGCATTGGATGCCATCAAATTACGGGCTTCGAGATCGGCATGATAAACGGGTACACCTATCTTTTTAAAGATTTCACAAACCATGGATTTGCCGCTTCCTATTCCCCCTGTGATTCCAACTTTGAGCATTATTTCTCAATAATATAGTCTACATTCATGGGATGAAAACGAACGGATCTGATATATCCGGGATATTTGACCAGGTCAACCTTTAATTTGTTACTGATTGATTTCTCTAATGATTGATAATCAACTACAGCCCTGAACAGGTGGGAAGAAAGTTTATTATAATCACTCAACCCCACCAAAAAAGTAATAGAAACGGTTCGTGGAAATAATTTCAGGTCTAATGTGTCGGGCACATTTATGGTTTCGATGGGTATATCATATTTTGTTTCAGTGAATTGTTCCACAGGAATATTAACCATTACCTTCCTGGGCGAAAAGGTGACATTTTTAATATTTTCTATTGGGAGAGTTTTTTTCACTGTTTGGTTAACCTTAACCAGCTTTTGATGCTTTGTTTTCACCTCCGGTAGCGTATCCAAAATCACATTCGGACCTAACAATGTAACACTATCAGGTTCAATTGTAATTTTGCCTTTTAACATAAACTGTTTTTCATATTCAATGTCTAAATCAGCAATAACCAGAACTTTTTTACTGACTATTTCATCAAATTCAAACATTAAGGTATCAGGAGAGATTTCAATAATCTGGATATCTGATTGCAATTGACGGGAAATTCGACTCTTGATATTTGAGGTAAGCAGATAGAAACCGGTAGAATTTTCATTTGTTATCTTAAATAAGGAGGAAGAATTATAGTTTATAATCAGGGGTACCTTTGGGTTGCTTAACTTGTATTTCAATAAGGTATAACCAGGTGCCTTAACGATAAGATTTAGCCTGGTGGGCAAATCCTTTACCAATACTTTATGTTTTGGCAGGTTTGTATACTTTACAGGATAAGATATAAGCGAGGTAAAATTTTTATTTAACTCATTTAGAAACCATAGAATGGTTGAAACAAGAAGAAAAACTAAAAACACAATAATTCTCTGGTCAAGCTTATATCTTTTACCTCGAATGTATTGCCGTAAATTCCAACCTTTTTGCTTTTTCAAGACATGGTTTTTAAAATCCCGAAAAACACGGTAGATCGTATCCCTTACCTGATATAAAAATCTATATCAGAATTTCTTTTGAGCAGGAAGATCACTGGAATCTTTGAGGATTGCACTTTTATCAATCTTTAATCTGACATTATCGCCTACGTCAACAACGATAACATTTTCTTTTATATCGGTAATTTTACCATATATACCACCTGTAGTAATAACTTTATCTCCCTTTTTGACAGACGCTCTGAACGATCTCAGGTCTTTTTGTTTTTTCATCTGGGGACGAAAATCATAAAAAAATAAAAAACCAGAATAATTAAAATCAGGGGTAAAAAAGTCATGATAGGGTTCTGGTCCTCCGACGCAGGTGTCATCATCAAAATGTAAACCAAGTTACTCATCTTAATTCAATTAAATTAAATTTTACTTTTTATTCTATTCTATTATTTCAGCAGATGTAGTTAAACTTTGCACAGGTGTATCGCTAGTTAGAGTCTGTCCATAAAGTCTCGAAATTTCTGTAGATTTGAATATTGAACAAGGAATGCTGATTTCTGATTTACAATGTATCCTTTTTGAATTTGCAAAGTAATAATAATTTTATTACACAACCAAGATATTGTCAGTCTTTCAACGATTCTCACCAATGAGACCCCTTCCACGTTTTACAATTTTCTTTTCCTGCTTCAGCTCATGAATGATTTTATCTAAAATCCCATTGATAAAATTACTGCTTTTTGAAGTGCTGTAATATTTCGAAATTTCAATATACTCGTTAAAACTTACTTTGGTTGGAATTTCCGGAAATTCTATTATCTCAGCTATTGCCAATTGCATTACCAAAATATCCATAAAAGCAATACGGTCTATTTCCCAGTTTTGTGTATGCCGATCAATTAAAAGCCTGTATTCTTCCCCGTTTAAAATTGTTTTGCTAAATAATTGTTTTACAAAATATTTATCGTCTTCATTTTTATACATTCCCATTAATGGCATATTTTCATCCGAATCATCCTGAAATCTTTTAATGGTTTTAATGACCATATTAATTACAAATTCCATATCATCGTTCCAGTAGATGCTCTGTTCCTCCAGGTTCTGGAATAATTCTTCTGACTGGATAATCAAGTTTGAGTATATTTGGATTATTATCTTTCTGTCAGCCGTGTAAGAGTCTTCCTTGCTTTCAAGATATGATATATAATCTTCTGAATCGATTATTTTTAAATAAAGATTTTTGATTAATTCAGGATAATTCTTCCAGTTTAATTTATTTAAGGAGAGAAAATTATTTAAATGCTTGTTAACCCTGAACTGCTTTATTAACAGATTATTAATAAACCTTGTGTTCGGATTTAGATCTTCAAGTGTAGGTATCTTTTTTCCCCTGGAAAGTTCGATCCGCTCGTTGGCATAATCGATAATTTCCACCAGAAGTAAAAACAGGTAGTGATATAATTCATAGGCCTTGTTTATACTAAAGAATAATTGCTTTTCTGAATGGGCAATTGATTCACTATTTGACTTATAATGAGCATAAAGGGTCTGTAATATCTTAACCCGGAGTAACCTTCTGCTTAACATATTTAAAAGAACTGGAATACATAGTAGTTAATGCAAATGTAATTATTTTTTCAAGTTGAGCAAAAATGGTCTTATTTACTATTTTCACGTTTTATTAGGGTTCTGTTACTTAAATAAAAAATTATTTTATACATTTGACCGTCAAATTATTCTAACTACATAAAAATCAATGAAGATGGAAGATGAATTAGAAAAAAAGGAAGAACTTGAAAAAAGCGAAGAATCTGAGAAATTCGAAAGGGAAGAAATTTTCTCAAGAGCAGTAAGAGCTGGAAAAAGGACTTATTTCTTCGATGTAAAAGCAACCCGAAGAAATGACTTATACCTGACCATTACTGAAAGTAAAAAACGTTTTAATCGTGATGGTAGGTTCTACTATGAGAAGCACAAAATCTTTCTGTACAAAGAAGATTTTGACAAATTTTCAGAAGGTTTATCTGAAGTGGTAAATTTCATCAAATCATCTAAAAATGAACCTATTGAAAATGAAGAAATAAAAAAGCCGGATGCAGACGATACATTAGTTGAAAACTATACCAATGTAGAGTTTGAAGACCTGGAAGAAAAGAAGGAATAAATAAAAAAAGTCCCGGTTGGGGCTTTTTTTTTGTACATCTTTTTATGATTAAGGCATAACATTTTTAAAAAATTGCTACAATGAACCAGATTGTATACAAGCCAATCGGGTATATTCAAACTCCATTCCAACGACCTGAGAATATGCCGATACAGCCAAGTGCCGCCGAAGGAACTACAGGTAAAGTGGTTCTGTATCATGATTTTACAGCAGGATTAAAAGATCTGGAAGGTTTTTCACATGCTTATCTAATCTATCATTTACATTATTAAACCCTTCATTCCTAATTTTGACAATCCGGAGAAAGTCAAAACCGGATGGTTCGCTAAAGTAAGTTCAAATTTTCCCAAACGAAAATCAGATAACCGGTTTAACTAAGTAAAGCTGCAAGCTTTAAGTTACAAGCTAATTTCGACTCTTCCGTTCCCGGTTCTCAGTTCCCGGTTCCTGGTTCCTTTTTTCTTGTTTCTACTTGGTTCTCTACACTACGCGCTTTGTGCTTTTTCCAGCCGAATACAATTCGGCTCTATATTTCGGTCTAAGCTCCCCACCACATCTGCGTACTGCTTACTGCCTACTTCTGCTGCAACTACTAACTCTTCTCTCCAATCAGTATTCACTTTTTCCCCTGTTAAATGCTACTTCGCAGCAGTGCCCGCCTGACTTATTCCTGCCCGATTCAGGCCCTGTGAAATCGAATATTATTTCACTGGGCAGGCGGGTTCGTCATTCGAATAATCGTCAATCATTTATCAAACACCCGGCACCCAGTATCCCAGCCCGTACCAATCGGCACGTTCGGGCGGGCAGCACCTTGCACCTAACACCCCAGTGAAATATGCTCCTTCGTCGCATTTCACGGGGCAGGCCCAAAATCTTCCTAACCGTATTTCTCCATTTTTTCCTCAATCGTTACATCCTGGTTTATTCTGCTATGGATCTTTAAATTAGCCAAAATCTCCGATGCACCGTTTTCGAAACAGTTTACCTGAACTTCTTTTATAAGTTCCATGATTTGGTCATAGTCTCCCTCTAGTACCGTTTCAAAAGGACAAACCATGAATTTTATGCCAGACTCCTGAATAACCTGGATTGCGGCATCAATTATTTTATACGAATGAATGTTTTTAGCTGTAGGTAAAATTTGGATCGCTACGTTCACTTTATTTTTCATAATGATTCGTTTAAATTGAAATAAGTTTATGGGTTTCGGGTTTATTTTCAAATATAGCATCGTCCAGCTTTCATTCTTCTAACTCCACTCATTATTCTTTCCTGTAAATATAAAAAAATCCTAAAAATTTTCACTATGCTAATCTAAAGGAAGGAGTTCTTCGGACAAACTTTTTTAACATAAACACATGAATACATTCACACACAAAAACTTCTTAAACAATTTAGCAGTTTAGCCATTTATCAAACAACCAGTATCCAGCAACTTCCCCTTCATCTTCTCAACCTAAATCTCAGCCTTTCCTTCACAGACTCTGCCAGGTTTTCCAAACTCTGGCAGGTCTTTTTCAAGTCGAATACAATTCGGCTCTACATCCGCACCTTTCACTTTTTACTTTTATCTTTTCTCGTTCAGATCCCTCCTTTTGTCGGGATAAGTTCGACTATTGTTTTTCGCTACACCAGTTTGCGAAAATCAAGTCTCACTTACTTTTGCCTTTGATATTTTTTCTTTATCTTTATTTATTCTATATAAAAATAATAATGAATTGGCATTGCAAGAACAACAAATAAATTGTAGGTATGCCCTGCCTGAAAAGTGTATAGAAAATTATTTATAATCCATGAATCTTTCGCAATTAAAAACAAACGAAGAAGGAGTCATTACAAAAGTCAGGGGAAGAGGTGCCTTTAGAAAAAGAATCACCGAGATGGGATTTATTAAGGGCAAGAAGGTAAAAGTGATAAAAAACGCCCCGCTAAAAGACCCCATTGAATACAGTCTTATGGGTTATGAAATCTCATTAAGAAGAAGTGAAGCTCAGTTGATTGAGGTAATAACTGAGAAGGAGGCTACTGGTCTTTTTAACAAAAGATTTAATGGAGTAGAGGCTCAGGCAGGATTAGTTCAGTCAGCTAAAATCAAGGGGAAAAATATAAACGTTGCCCTTGTTGGAAATCCAAATTCCGGAAAAACAACACTTTTTAATTATGCTTCACATTCCAGGGAACATGTTGGAAATTACGGTGGTGTTACTGTCGGTTCAAAAGCTGCAAAATTCCGACAGGAAGGATACACCTTCAATGTTGTAGATTTACCAGGCACATACTCTCTTTCAGCCTACTCACCCGAGGAACTATATGTTCGGAAGTTTATCTTTGGCGAAACACCAGACGTTTTAATCAATATTGTTGACGCTTCAAATCTGGAAAGGAACTTATACCTTACCACGCAATTAATTGATATGGATGTGAAGGTAATTATCGCACTGAATATGTATGATGAACTCCAAAAACGAGGCGACCAATTTGACTATGAATCACTGGGAAAAATGATGGGGATACCTATTGTTCCCACAATCAGTTCAAAAGGACATGGTATTAAGGAATTATTTAAAAAAGTAATTGATGTTTATGAAGACAAGGAACCGCTTGTCCGTCACATACATATAAATTATGGAAAGGAAGTTGAAAAATCCTTGAAGATCATTCAAGACGAGATATGGAAGAATAAAAGCCTGACCGATATGGTTTCTTCCAGATTTTATGCACTGAAGCTTATCGAGAAAGATAAATCAGCTCACTTTTCACTTTCAAGATGGCCGAATTATAACGAGATAAAGGGAATTGCCGAGAATGAAATCGAAAGACTGGAAAAAATGTTTCATGAGGATAGCGAGACATTAATAACCGATGCCAAATATGGATTTATCTCAGGTGCTTTGAAAGAAACCCTGATAAGTGGCCAACATAAACGAAATACAACTGACATTATTGATGCTTTTATTACACACAAACTTTTCGGATTTCCCATATTCTTTCTCCTCATTTTTATTATGTTCTTTGCTACATTCGAATTAGGTCAGTATCCTATGAATTGGTTGGATCAATCCATTGTTTTATTTTCGGGATGGTTACAATCAATTATACCTGCCGGAGCGCTGAAAGATCTTTTAATCAATGGAATTATTGGAGGAGTCGGCAGTGTAATTGTTTTTCTTCCGAATATTTTAATCCTGTTTTTCTTCATTTCGTTGATGGAAGATACCGGCTACATGGCACGTGCTGCCTTTATTATGGATAAAATCATGCATAAAATCGGGTTACACGGACGGTCATTTATTCCCTTGATAATGGGTTTTGGTTGTAATGTCCCGGCCATTATGGCTACAAGAACCATAGAGAACAGAAATAATCGCCTGGTAACCATGCTGATTAACCCTTTTATGTCATGTAGTGCCAGACTACCCGTATATATTCTGGTCATTGGAGCATTCTTCCCTAAGCATCCGGGACTGGTTTTATTTATTATATATCTGATTGGCATCTTCATAGCAGCTACGGTGGCAAAAATATTAAAGAAAACTTTCTTTCGAACAGAGGAAATCCCTTTTGTTATGGAATTGCCATCATACCGCGTACCTACCCTAAAATCAACACTAAAGCATATGTGGTACAAAGGTGAACAATACCTGAAAATGGGT
>JABUBO010000474.1_pt1 | contig 12959 bp, 10 predicted proteins | sample 7240361 | NCBI WGS metagenome assembly JABUBO01 (sample SAMN07256346, study PRJNA390944) | subsurface metagenome | isolation source: Methane hydrate marine sediment | place: Pacific Ocean: Eastern North Pacific, ODP site
GCCCACAACCTGGCTATGGTGGCGCTTACCGCCAGAATGCAACATGAGCGCAACTATGATGATGCGACACTGGCTAAGCGCAGCAAGATGCGCCGCTTAGACATTGACCCCACCAGAGTGGCGATGGGCTGGGTAATGGATTTTTGCGCCCAGAGCCTTCGTAATATTACCATAGGCCTTGGCGGACGTATGGATGGCTACGCTATGCAGTCCTTCTTTGCCATCACGGTGAGTTCTGAGCTTATGGCTATGCTATCAATTGTCACGGATCTGGCAGACCTACGCCAAAGAATGGATAACATTACCGTAGCCTTTGATAAGAAGGGCAACCCAGTTACCACTGGCGACCTGGAAGTGGGCGGCGCCATGACTGCGTGGATGCGCAACACCATTAACCCCACCCTAGCTTGCACGGTGGAGTATCAGCCCTGCATGGTGCATGCTGGCCCTTTTGCCAACATCGCCGTGGGTCAGTCCTCCATCATTGCCGACCGCGTTGGGCTAAAGTTGTTTGACTATCATGTCACTGAGAGTGGCTTCGGCGCCGACATCGGCTTTGAGAAGTTTTTGAACGTCAAGTGCCGCTTGAGTGGGCTCCAGCCACACGTGTCGGTGCTCACCACTACCATCAGGGCGCTGAAGATGCACGGCGGTGGACCAAAGGTGGTAGCCGGTCTACCTTTACCCGAATCCTATTCCAAAGAGGATCTGGGACTCTTGGAGAAGGGCATTCCTAATATGCTGCACCATATCAATACCATCAGGATGTCAGGCATCAATCCGGTGGTGTGCATTAACGCCTTCCCTACGGACACCAAGGAAGAAATCGCCATGGTGCGAAAGGCGGCTGAGGCAGCAGGGGCACGCTGTGCCGTGTCCACTCACTGGGCCAATGGCGGCGACGGTGCCCTGGAGCTGGCCGATGCGGTTATAGAAGCCTGCCAACAGGAGCAGGAACTCAAATTCCTCTACCCCATGGAAATGAAGTTGCGGGAGCGGGTAGACAAGATTGCCAAAACAGTCTATGGAGCTGATGGCGTGTCGTGGACCCCTGATGCCGAAGCCAAGGCTAAGATGCTTGAGTCCGAACCCAAATATGATGAATATGCCACCATGATGGTGAAGACCCACCTGAGCCTGACACATGACCCAGCCATTAAGGGTGTCCCCAAGGGGTGGACTCTGCCAATCCGCGACGTGTTGATTTATTCCGGAGCGAAATTCCTCTGTCCCTGCGCCGGGACTATCAGCTTGATGCCAGGGACCAGCTCTAACCCTGCCTTTAGGAAGGTAGATATCGATACAAAGACCGGTAAAGTACAGGGGCTCTTCTAAGGGAAGACAAGCTTAGCTTGAGAGGATAAAACTTCGGTGCTATAGTTGTCAATTTGATGGTAAAAACGAAGGGTATTTCTTTAACCATCGATGGTAAAGAAATAACTGCCACCGAAGATGAGAAGATATTATGGGCGGCATTGGATAATGGCCTTTATATACCCAATCTCTGTGCCATACGGGAAAGGAGTGAGCCTACGGCTGCTTGCAGACTCTGTTTCGTGGAGATAGAAGGCAAGGACATGCCAGTTACCGCCTGCGCTACGCCAGTGGCAGAGGCCATGGTAGTTAATACTAAGGGGCCAAAGGCCCTAAGGCTAGCTCGCACTGCCCTTGAGTTGCTTTTATCCAACCATTCCGTAGATTGTGCTAATTGCCCCAAAAACGGCTCTTGCGAGCTTCAGAAGATCGCCAAGCACCTTGGTGTAAAGCTTAAGACAAAGAGGTTCAGGAAAGTTCTGCCGGCTCTACCAATAGATTCCAGCGGCCCCGTATTTATCTATGACCCCAATAAGTGTGTCCTCTGCGGCAGATGTGTCTGGGTATGCCAAGAAAAGCTGGGCATAGGAGCTATTGGCTTTGCTTACCGTGGCTTCCGAAGAATGGTCACCACCTTCGCCGGTGAGCTCATTGGTAAATCCAGTTGTCAGGGCTGCGGCGAATGTGTTACCATCTGCCCTACTGGTGCTTTAGTATTCAAGAACGCTAAAGGAGGTAAGACATGGTTATCATAGGTGAGAGCATACATGTTATATCCAAAGCAGTCTCCACAGCAATAAAAGAGAGGGATGCCAAGCCAATTCAGGATTTAGCTAAAGCTCAAGCTGATAGTGGGGCTGATTATATAGACTTAAACGTTGGTTTCTTAAGAAAAGACCCCGAGGAAACCATGCAATGGGTAGTAAATACAGTTCAAGAGGTTACTGATTTGCCTCTTTCTCTGGATACTATGAACCCTGTGGCTATGGAGGCCGGCCTTAAGGTATGTAAGAAAAGGCCTTTGCTTAATTCCGCCTCGGGGAAAACAGATTCAAAGGAACAAATGCTTCCCTTGGCCAAGAAATATAACTGTGATGTAGTCATTTCAGTTTTTACTGATAAAGGTATGCCTTCAGAGGCCGAATCGAAGATAGAGAGCATTATGGACACAGTAGCCTACGCCAATGAGGTTGGAATCCCTAATGAGGATATCTGGGCTGACCCCATAATCCTCCCCGTGAGCACTGCCGGTGAAGGGCAGAAGCTTGCCGTCTCGAATATAGAATTTATGAAGATAATTCAGGATGTCTTACCAGGAATTAAATCAACGGTGGGACTTTCCAATGTATCTAACGGGGTACCGGTAGAATTAAGACCAATCCTCAACCGCACTTATCTAATGATGCTAGCAAGACATGAGCTTTACTCTGTCATTGTTGACGTCTTGGATAAGGAGCTTATGAGCATGTGTAAAGGTGAGATGCCAAATATCGTCGACCTTATCTATAGAACCATGGATGGAGAGGATATAGACCTCTCTTCTTTGTCCCAAAAAGAAATTGATTATGTCAAGACGACCAAGGTTCTTACCGGGGAGACCCTTTATTCTGATGCCTGGCTTGAAAGTTAAGGAGGTTAGAGAATGGAGTATAAAGCACCAATTGAGTCCTATTCTGGAGTAGTTAGGGAAATAACAATTGGGAAGGGAGAGAAAGCTTTAAAGATCGGAGGGGAGAATATTCTCCCCTTCCATTTTTTCGATGAAGGTTCACTGCCTAATCCGCCAATCTTCGCTTTAGAGGTTTGGGATATGGAGCCAACAGATTGGCCAGAGTGGGTACTTGAACCCTTTAATGATGTTGTCTCTGATCCAGCAAAATGGGCCAGGAAATGCCAGGAACTCGGTGCTAACACAGTCTCTCTCTCCCTAATAAGCACTGACCCTGCTGAGAAGGATACCCCCGCTAGGGAGGCAGCAGCCCTGACAAAAAAGGTAGCCGAGGCAATAGGCATCCCTCTGATTGTCTATGGCTCAGGGGATGATAAGAAAGATGCCGAAGTTCTCCCCCAGGTTGCTGAGGTATGTGATGGAATGAACCTTCTCATAGGTCCAGTGCTTAAGGAAAACTATGAAGTGGTAGGAAAGGCAATTTTGAACCATGGGCATTCAGCTATTGCCCAAACTCCTCTAGATATAAATTTGCTTAAGGAGTTAAATGTAAAACTTTGCAAGTTCTTTCCTGCGGATAGGATTGTGATCGACCCCTTATCCTCAGCATTAGGGTATGGCATAGAGTATAGCTTTAGTCTAATGGAGAGAGTGAAACAGATTGGGGTGATTGTCAAGGATGGTATGACACAGATGCCTATGATCGCTAATTTGGGGGGAGAATGTTGGAAGACCAAGCAAGCCAAGGAGAGCAAGGAGCAAGGTTTGCTCTGGGAAGGGATAACAGCTCTTTCCTTTCTTTTGGCTGGGGCAAACATCCTTATCTTAAGACACCCTGAGAGTTTAAAGTTAGTAAAAGAAACGATCGGAGGTGAAATATGGCAGAAGTAAAGGCAATAACAAGGAAAGAAGAGGAGGTTAGGCAGCTTATAAAGGCAGAGATTCCCTGGGAGCCGGTGGGACCTACTCCGATGCCAGAAATCCCAGACCTCAGATCATGGGATATGAGGCTTCTTAAGACTTACAAGCCGTGGTATGCCCCTTTCTGCGACCTTTGCTGCCTTTGCACCTATGGTAAGTGTGACCTCACCGAGAATAGGAGGGGGGCTTGTGGTCTAGATATAGCCACTCAACAGGCAAGGATAATACTTCTCGCTTGCTTAATGGGATGCTCGGCTCATGCCGGGCATGCTGGCCATATCCTTGAATTCTTGATTGAGAGGCATGGTCCCGACAAAAAGATTGATATGGGCACATTTATCGAGCTTGAGGCTCCAAATATACGCACTGTCACCGGTCTAAAGCCTGAAACTTTAGGCGACCTCAAGGCGGTTATAGAGTATGTCTATAAGGAGATTACTCATCTTCTCGATTCCACCCATATGGGGCAAGAGGGAAGCTACCTCGATTATGAATCGAAAGCTCTCCACGCTAGCATGCTGGATCATGTCGGTATGGAGGTGGCTGATATTGCTCAGATTGTGGGATTCAATTACCCCACTTCTGTGGCTGAGACACCCATGATAGAAATGGGTTGGGGGGCGGTGGACAAATCTAAGCCGGTGATTCTGCTAGTGGGACATAATCCGGCTACTTCATGTACTCTCATCGATTACCTTCGGGATAATGACCTTTATGATAAGGTTGAAGTCTGTGGCATATGCTGCACTGCCCTGGAGACGACCAGATATTCTGATAGAGCGAAAATTGTTGGCCCTCTTTCCCGACAGCTTTTCTTTGTTAGAACCGGCATTGCCGATGTTATCCTGACCGATGAGCAATGCATTAGAACCGACATACCTATAGAGGCATCCAAAGCTGGTTCAGCGCTTATTGCCACCTTGGACAAGGCTATGTATGGGCTCGAGGATGCCACTGATTGGGACACGGAAGAGATAGTGAAGCAAATGGTGGAGGATAAAAAGCACTTCGCTATCCTCGACCCTGAAAAAGCGGCTGAAGTGGCGGCCAAGGTTGCCATAAAGATTGCCCCCCAAAAAAGGAAAGAATGGATAACAGAAGAGGAAGCTACAGAGCTGGCGAAAAAATGCACTAACTGCGACATGTGTGAGAGGGTATGTCCTAACCTTTTCTCTATCGGCGACGGTATAACCGAAGTTGCCAAAGGTAATTTTGACCTGATAAAGGAGCAGTTCAACCTATGTATTGGTTGTGGGAAATGCGAGGAAGAGTGTCCCAAGCAAGTTCCTATCTTCAAGATAATGCAAGTGGCGGCAAGCAAGGAGACCTGGAAAATAAGGGCCGGGCGTGGTCCAATTATGGATACCGAGATAAGGAATGTGGGGGCACCGCTAACTTTGGGTACAATCCCCGGAGTCATTGCCTTTGTGGGCTGCTCTAACTATCCCGATATAGAGGATGTCGCCGACATGGTTGACGAATTCGCTCGAAGAAAATACATCATAGTCCTTTCAGGCTGTGCCGCTATGGTTGCCGGGATGAAGAAGGACGCCGATGGCAAAACCGTCTATGAGAAATACTCTCCAGATTTTGACGCTGGAGGGGTGGTAAATGTTGGCTCCTGCGTTGCCAATAGCCATATCTCTGGGGCGGGGATAAAGATAGCCAATATTTTCGCCTCCCTGCCACTGCGGGCAAATTATGAAGTAATAGCTGACTATATCCTGAATAGAGTAGGTGCTTGTGGGGTAGCCTGGGGGGCGATGTCCCAGAAGGCGGCTTCCATTGGCACAGGGTGTAATAGGCTAGGTATCCCAGTGATACTAGGCCCTCACTCCTCCAAATATAGAAGGCTCTATCTTTCGAGGAAGGAGGAAGACGATTGGAGAGTTATGGATGCCAGGAAGAGAGAAATTGTGGATACTGGGGAACCTTCACCTGAGCACCTAGCTTATGTATGCGAGACTAAGGAGAAAGCTATGGTGACAATCCCCAAGCTTTGTATAAGAAAAAATGATACCCCGCAAGGAAGGTCAATAAAGCTGAACCATTATATCTCTCTGTATAAGAAATATATGGGAGGCGGGCTTCCCGAAGACCTCCATTTATTTGTCAGGAGGAGTGCTGACATCCCGCTTGTCTATAAGAAAGAGGTAATGGCACATCTCAAGGAAATCGACTGGCAGCCTAAGGAACCTGTAGGCCTCCCTACCTTAATCGGAACCTATCCCACTAAGGTTCCTATTGATGCCGTGATACATTAAGAAGGAGGAGAACATGAGTGCGCTAATACCGTTTCACAGAGTTAATGTTTTAACCGGGATAAAGTCAGCTAGGTTGATAGAAGATGCTTCAGAATATGCTGATTTGATTCAGAAGGCAAAAAGACCACTTCTGGTGCTTGGCCCTCGCTTGCTTGAATGGGCCCTTGACGGAAAGCTTCTCATTGAGTATGCCTTAGAAATAGCCAAGGCTGCTAATATCCCTATATGTGCAACGGCACATGTTAAAGGGAAACTGACAGAGCTTGGGGTAAAGCCAGACAGCGTTTATGATGCTGTAGAGATAGTAAATGCTCTTAAGGATCCTGACTGGAAGGGGGTTAAAAGAGCGGGAAATCATGATCTAGTGATCTTCTTTGGCATAAGAAGCGATCTCGGAGAGCAAAGCCTTTCCGTCTTAAAGCATTTTGCCCCTCATTTAAAAACCATGACACTTTGTAAATTCTATTACCCTCATGCAAATTACTCCCTTCCCAATTTCAGGAAAGATGAGCAGTGGAAGGCATTTCTAGAAAATTTAATCGATAATTTAAAGAAAGGAGAGTAAGTTATGGAATTTCATATAGACCTTGGTCCACAATATGAAGGAGAATCGATAAGGAAAGAGGACTTCTATGTCGAATTCGGTGGATCTGCTGTAAAGTATAAGTTTGAACGGGCGACCTTGAAGAGTCCAGAAGAGGTGGAACATGAGAAGGTGGAAATCATTGGTTCAGATATAAAGGATTTGGAGGAGGGAGGGAGTTATCCGCTAGCTATTTTAATTGACGTCGCCGGGGAAGAACTCGAGCCGGACATGGAGCCGGTCATTGAGAGAAGGATACATATGTATTCTAATTATGTCGAGGGACTCTGGCATATGGCCCAGAGGAATGATATCTGGCTTAGGTTAAGCAAAAATTCTTTTAAGAAGGGGCTCAATTCCTTGAGGGAGGTAGGTGAGATTTATAACTTCTTATTTACCTCAGAGATCCCTCAAATTGAAAAAATCCAAACTACCTTCATCACTGATGAGAAAAGGATAGAGGAGCTTCTTCCTTCAGCTCTAGAGGTTTATGAGGCTAGGGATGCCAGAGCAAGAGAGCTGAAGGACGAAGATGTGGATGAGTTTTACTACTGTGTTTTGTGTCAAAGTTTTGCCCCCACCCATTGCTGTATTGTGACCCCCAGCAGGTTAGCAAATTGTGGCGCAATGAATTGGTTTGATTGCAAGGCGGCCTATAAACTTGACCCCGAGGGACCTATAGCCGGCTTTCCAAAGGGGGAATGCCTTGACCCCCTAAAAGGAGAATTTAGCGGGGCCAATAAGATAGTAGCGGAAAAGTCCCTGGGAAACTACGATAGAGTTTATCTCCATAGCGCTTTTGAACATCCCCACACATCCTGCGGCTGTTTTCAGGCTATCTGCTTTTATATCCCTGAGGTAGACGCCTTTGGTATTATACACAGAGACTATGGTGGCGTCACACCAGCGGGGCTTAAGTTCTCCACTATGGCTGGCGACACGAGTGGGGGAAAGCAAGTAGAAGGTTCTTGTGGCATGGCTCTTGAGCTTTTAAGGTCAGCGAAATTCTTCCAGGCAGATGGAGGGCGAAAAAGGTTAGTGTGGCTGCCCAAGGAGATAAAAGAAAGATACAAAGAATTCCTTGAGGCAGACGGGGTATACGATAAAATAGCTACCGAAGAAGATGTTAGCAACACTGATGAGCTTGTGGAGTTCCTGGAGAAGGTAGGGCATCCCTGGATAAAAGGGGAGGTAGAGCTTCCAGGGTAAAGATAATAAGCAATAATACCTAAATCCTAGAAAATGGGAACTTAGAAATTGTTTAGGATTTAGAGTTTAACGAAATAGGAGGTTCATTATGCCGATTTCAGGGAGTGTCATTGTAAAGAAGTTGCCGGGGAGGAAGGGATGTAAAGAATGTGGTTTTCCCACTTGTTTTGCCTTCGCCATGAAGCTGGCTTCAGGGGGAGCAAAGCCTGACAAATGCCCTTATCTTACTTCCGAGACTATAGCAGCGCTAGAGGACGCCCTAGCTCCTCCCATTAAGCTAGTCCAAATAGGCGCAGGCGAGAATGCCGTTCAGATTGGGAATGAAGAGGTAATATATCGGCATGAGAAGACGTTTGTCCACCCACCTGGTATCGCCCTCCTCATCTCAGATAAAGAAAGCGAAACTAAAGTCGAGGAAAAGATAAAGAAGATAAACGAATTGCAGTTCCCCTGGATTGGCCTTACTTTAAAGGCAAATCTCTTGGCTCCCTACTTTGAATCAGGGGACAGGAATAAATTTACTGCTTTAGTGAAAAAAATTTATGAATCAACGAATCTGGGGATGGTCCTGATTTCAGAGGATATGGATGCTTTATTCTCTGCCAGAGATATATGCGCTGATAGGTATCCCCTCCTTTACCCCGTAACCAAGGAGAATTTGGGAGCAGCAATACCCAAAATTAAAGAAAAGCCTACTCCTGTGGGGGTTCGGGGAGAGAGTATCGAAGAATTGGTGCCTTTGACTACCAAGTTAAAAGATGCTGGGATTGAGGAGGTAATTCTAGCCCCAGGTTCTAAGAACTTGAGAGAGGCAATAAGGGATCAAACTTTTATTAGGAGGGCAGCTCTAAAACAGAACTTCAGACCCCTTGGCTATCCTACCATCGCCTTCCCTTGTTTCCTAGCTAAGGATGGGTTAAAGGAAATTATGGCTGCTTCCTTATTTATAATTAAATATCCTGGCATTATTGTCCTTTCCGACTTCGACCAATATTCCTTGCTGCCACTTCTAGTTCAGCGGCTCAATATTTATACCGACCCTCGCTTCCCTATGGCAGTAGAGGAGAAATATTATGAGGTGTTGGAGCCGGACGAATATTCCCCAATTCTTGTCACCTCAAACTGGGCTTTGACTTATTTCCTTGTATCATCGGCGATTGAGGCTGCCAAAGTTCCCTCCTTCCTCTGTGTAAAGGATACTGAAGGGCTTGGCGTCGTCACTGCCTGGGGAGCAGGTAAGTTCGGTGGTGATACCGTTGGAGCGTTCATTAAGAAATGCGGTATTGCCGACAGGGCAAAATACAAAAAGCTGGTCATCCCGGGGAAGGTGGCTAGGATCAAAGGCGAGCTTGAAGATGCCTTGCCAGGCTGGGAGATAGCAGTCGGCCCAAGGGAAGCAACTGAAATAGGGGGATTCCTCCCCGAATTTACTAGGAAGCTAAAGGCATAACTATAAAAGAGCAATTAGCCAAGATTACAGCCCAATATAAAAAGGAAAAGGGAAGCTTAATCCCCCTACTGCAGGAAGTTCAAGAAAGATTAGGATATCTCCCTAAGAAAGCAATGCAAGAAATTGCTCGCTTCTTGGAGATATCTCCGGTTGAGGTTTATGGGGTTGCTACTTTCTATAACCAATTTCGCTTTGTTCCCTTAGGAAAACATCACATTAGAGTTTGCATGGGAACTGCCTGTCATCTGGCCAGGGGTAAGCTTGTTTTGGAAGCTTTAGAAAGGGAGCTCGCTATCAAGGTTGGAGAGACTACCAAGGATGCTAATTTCAGTCTAGAGCGAGTCGCTTGCGTTGGCTGCTGTATGCTGGCTCCAGTAATGGTGACAGGGGATAAAATCTATTCTAGAATGACGCCGTTCAAAGTGGAGGAGGCTTTAATACCCTATAAGCAAGAAATCCAACAAGAGGGCTCAAACAAAGGGCAAGCTTCCTGACAAGAGAACTCCAAGGGCATTGGTGAGTGACGTTTCAAGAACTGCAAAATAGAGCGAAATCTGAATGGGAAACCTTGCAAAACAGCACCCATATCCTTATTGACACGGCTACTTGTGGTAGGGCAGCCGGAGCTTTAGCCACCCTTGAAGCTCTCGAAAAGGAGCTATCACGACGGAATATTGAGGCTAAGGTCATCCAAGTTGGTTGTATGGGGCTGTGCTATGCTGAGCCCTTAGTTACTATATCCAAACCCGATTCCTTCCGCATAGTCTACCATAATGTGACCCCCGAGCTTGTTCCCCGCCTCATAGAAGGCTACATTATGAGCGATGACCCTTGTCTTGAGCTTGCTCTGGGCACCCTCGAAGGGGGCGAGGAAGAGGCCCCTTACATCCCAGAACTTACCAGATTTGAACATGAGCTTCGCCTCGTATTGCGCCGCTGCGGTTACATTGATCCTGCGAACATAAATCACTATATCGCCAATGGTGGCTATGCCGCCCTAGAGAAGGCCCTGAGGATGCGCCCTGAGGAGATAATCGAGGAGGTAAGAAAATCAGGGCTTCGAGGACGAGGTGGCGCTGGATTTCCTACTGGACGAAAGTGGGAGCTTTGCCACAATGCTAAAGGAAAGCCAAAGTATGTAGTATGTAACGCCGACGAGGGAGACCCAGGCGCATTTATGGACCGAGTTGTTTTAGAGAGCGACCCACAGCAAGTTATAGAGGGAATGATTATTGCTGGCTATGCCATATCAGCCAAGCAGGGCTATATCTATGTTCGTGCTGAATATCCTTTGGCTATTGAGCGTGTGCAGACTGCTTTAAATCAGGCAGAAGAAATGGGCTTCTTGGGGGATAGTATCCTGGGTAGTGGTTTCAGTTTTCATATTGAGATAGCAAAGGGAGCAGGTGCTTTTGTCTCTGGTGAAGAGACAGCATTAATGGCCGCTATCGAAGGAAAGATGAGCACACCCAGACCAAGACCACCCTATCCTGCTCAGGCTGGTTTGTGGGGTAAGCCTACCCTGCTGAATAATGTCAAGACTTTTGCTAATATCCCTTTGATAATTGAGCGAGGTGCAGATTGGTTTTCTTCTATTGGCACTGAGGGAAGCAAAGGAACGGCAGTGTTTACTTTGGCCGGCAAGATTAACAATGCTGGATTGGCTGAAGTGCCTATGGGCACAACACTGCGTGAGCTTATTTATGACATCGGTAGCGGAATACCTAAAGATAAGGCATTTAAAGCAGTACAAATTGGTGGCCCCTCAGGAGGTTGTCTTCCTGCGAGCTTGCTTGATATCCCCATCGATTATGACTCTCTTCGTGAGGCTGGCTCGATGATGGGCTCAGGGGGTATGATTGTCATGGACGAGGATAACTGCATGGTTGATGCGGCACGCTTTTTCCTTGATTTCACCACAAGGGAATCTTGTGGCAAGTGCACCATGGGTCGCTTAGGAACCTTGCAAATGCATGAAATTCTTGAAGATATTGTAGCTGGCAAAGGCAAAATTAAGGACCTTGACCTCCTTGTGGAATTGGCCGAAGATGTCAAAGCCGGTTCACTGTGCGGTTTGGGGAGAACAGCACCTAACCCTGTCCTTACTACTATGCGCTACTTCCGAGACGAATATAAGGCACACATCCTTGAGAAGCGATGCCCAGCACTGGTCTGCTCTGAACTTATCGCTTATTATATCCTTCCCGATAAGTGTGATAGGGGCTGTGAGCATTGTGTGCTCACCTGTCCAACCGAAGCAATCAAAGGTGGGAAAGGGGAGATAAAGGTTATCGATCAAGAGAAGTGTTCCAAGTGTGGCACTTGCCTGGAGGTCTGCCCCCCCGAGTATAATGCGGTAGTAAAGCTATCGCCAATTAGCTTGCTTCCTTCTAAGGAAAAGGACAAGGTGAAATGACTAAAACGATAGCCATTGCTGGTAAAGGTGGCACTGGGAAAACTGTTATTGCCGCCTTGCTCATTAATCTCCTCTCTCAAGAGGGGGTGGTCTTAGCTCTTGATGCTGACCCTAGCACTAATCTTAACCAAGCATTAGGTTTGCCACTTAGGGACACCATGGGGAGGATTAGGGAAGAATTCGTTGAGGAGGTGGAGAGGGGGCGTCTCCCCCCAACGGTTATTAAGCAAGAGTTATTGGATTATAAGATAAGGGACTCTTTGGTGGAGTCGAAAAGAATAGATCTCCTACCTATGGGAAGACCTGAAGGTCCAGGATGCTATTGCGCTGCCAATTATATGCTTCGACACTCCCTTGATCAGATTGCCAAAAATTATGACTATATAGTCATTGACTGCGAGGCGGGCATGGAGCACATCAGCCGCCAAACAACTAGGGATGTGGATGTCTTGCTCCTTATATCAGACCCAACAATAAGAGGGATTACAGCAGCAGCTCGGATGAGAGACCTTATCGGGGAATTAAGGACAAAGGTGGGCAAGATTTGCCTCATAGTTAATAGGGTTAAAAATGGATTGCCCCTGGAGATTGGAAAGGCGATCGATGATTTTGGATTACAGCTTATTGCCACCATCTCTGAAGACCCTTATATCGCCGACCTGGAGATAAAGGGAACACCACTTATAGAGCTGCCCCAAGATTCCCCCCTTCAAGCAAAGGTGAAACAAGTAGCGAATAGCTTAGGGCTTTAAAAATGGGGGGCCATTCATCATTTCATAATATGCAAGAGCAAGCTTATGAGCTTGCTTATAAGCTTGCCTCTGAACAACTGAGAGGTATGGATATAGAAGAGATATGCGGCAAAACTGGCGCACAGCGTATGGATTCCAACAAAATAACCATTGAATATTTAAACCAACCATATCTCATCACTCTCTCCGATGTTGAGATTTCGCTGAGGGATAGCGAGGAAGAAGCTCCGCTAAGAGACAGAATCCTAATACTCCATTATTTAACTTTGGCCAAAGGCACCCCTGTCACTAATAGATTGATCACCTTCAAGCAACTGCCAGGAGGTGCTAGCTACTTTCCAGCGTTTTCCCAAAGGGCAATAAAACCCCTTTTAAACCACT
>JABUBO010000475.1_pt1 | contig 12958 bp, 12 predicted proteins | sample 7240361 | NCBI WGS metagenome assembly JABUBO01 (sample SAMN07256346, study PRJNA390944) | subsurface metagenome | isolation source: Methane hydrate marine sediment | place: Pacific Ocean: Eastern North Pacific, ODP site
CCCTCAATTAGCCATATACCCAACTTTGCCGGAAGCAGAGAAAAACCGTATATTATCCCGGTAAGGGCGAGGCCGTAGATTACCGAGCCAATAAGGTCGAACTTTTCCCCCCTCGCCTCAGCCCACTCCCCCTTCATTTTCCCAAAAATAAGGGCAATTATGGTCGCCCCCAGGGGCACAATGACCAGGAATATGCTTCTCCAGCCAAAATGCTGGGTTAATAGTCCGCCTAGAACAGGACCCAGGGAAAGCCCTAAATATGTCATAGCCACAGTTATGCCTAAGGCTTTACCCCTCTCCCCAACAGGGAATACTGAAGTTAGAATGGCTATTCCAGTAGTGAATATCATGGCACTCCCGATTCCCTGCAAAAACCGTAAGGCAATCAGTACCGTGGCCGAGGGGGCAAATGCCAAAACAAGTGAGGCAATAGTGAAAGTAAATATGCCATAGGTAAGAATCCTTTTCCTGCCATATATATCAGCTAGTCGGCCAAAGGGCAGAAGAAATGTTGCCGTGGCTAAGATATATGCGGTAGCCACCCAGCCTAACAAAACGGCATCCATTTGAAATTCACGGCCAATTGAGGGAAGGGCGATGTTAATGGATGAACCCATAAAGGTGGTCAGGAAGAGGCTTAATGCCGTAATAAATAGAACAGTCCTTTTATTTACAGCGTTATTCATACTCATCCCGCCATTATATCGTCCTTTCATAGTAATACAAGTCTAAGCCCTTTGTCCTAACCTTTTACGGTGCTTTGCGTTATAACTTATAGATGCTAGAGGAGGAGTTAATATTATGTGTGCGGCAATAGCTAACCGCATGAAGAGGATTTGTTTTCGGGTGAGATGGCTTACTATGTCTGATAGGGAGAGGTATGCCTGTCTGTGGAGACGGACAAGAAATAGCCTATCGGCATCCTAAATGCGAGCCCTAAAGCCGTGGTTGGCAACCTTGGAGACTGATGCGCAATAGCCAAAAAGTGGTAGCTGATGCACGACTTAGGGCTCAATCAGATTTTACTCTTCAAGTCGTTTGATAGCTTTGGTTTAGAGTTTTAGCGGTTATCCCTCATTACTTGCTGCCATCTAATTTGGCTATCATTCTCTCGGCGAAATTGCCAAGCCCAAACCAGGGAATCTTGTATAGCCGACCATGATAAGTCCTGTACATCAACACTGCCCACAGTATCCACCAGAAGGTGAAGAAAACCACCCAAACGACCGTGGCAGCAATAGCAATGGGGCTGACAATCCAGAGACCGGGATAATAACCTCCCCAGTATCCCCAAGCCACCTGGCCAATGTTGTAAGCCACACCCCAGATAATATTGAGAATACCAAAGACGACTAACGACTGCATGGCGTGGAAGCGGACTAACTTATTCTTCCTCTCTATAATGAGGAAGATGATGCCGGTTACCCAGAAGCCAACATAACATAGGAATCCGGCCTTATTTGGTGGTAGCTTCGTAGTTGAACCGCGTTCCGCTGCCTGTTTTTCTGCCTCAATCCTCGCCTTCTCCTCCTCATAAATCTTCTTCTTTTCTTCCTCTGATAACTCCATTTTGTACTCCTTACGGTTTAAGATTACTCTGGGTCAATAATGGGTTGCTCATTCAGACCATCTTGGCAAATATTAGCCTACTGCCTGCCAACTGTCAATACCTCATTTCTCCGTTCTCACCCACAGCCTTTCCCCATCGGTGATGAATTCAATAGTGTGGTGTTCGTCAGTTTTTTCATCATAAGTTTGGTATATATTTTCTGAGCCTATCCTATCTTCAAGCCGAGTCATAACCTCATCGCTGGGATGACCAAAGGGGTTATCTTCGCCCACCGAAATAACAGCTACCTGGGGATTAACCACAGCCAGGAATTCAGGGGTGGTGGAGGTATCAGAGCCGTGATGGGCGACCTTGAGCCCAGTGCTGTTTAAGCTGGCTCGGCGGGCAATAAGCTCAAATTCTGCTTCCCACATTATATCGGCAGTAAGTAGGAAGCTCACCTTGTCCACACTTATCCGCAATACCATGCCATTATTGTCTATATCGGACTCGGTGTCAGATAGAGGAGGTATCTGAGGATTGAGCACCTCTATTACTACCCCTTGGCCTAAATCAATCTCTTGTCCAGCTTGAGCTATGGTGTATTTAATATTCTTTTCCTTAACTAACCTGAGCCACTCATCATATATAGACGAGTCATAATCTAAATCGGGGTAGAGCACCTGTTTTACCTTGTATCTGTTTAGAACCTCTATCAGACCGGTAACGTGGTCGGCGCTGGGGTGGGTTAATACTACTAACTCAATAGTTCTGTCCCAGAAGGGCATTTTTTTGCTCAGTTCCAGGGTTATCGCCTGGGGGCTGGGACCGCCGTCAACCAGAACCTGCTGATTTCCTTTATGGATAAGTATGGCATCCCCCTGCCCGACGTCAAGGAAGCTTATATGAAGATTTTTATCGGGCATAGTGGCAGCAACCACCGATACCAGAATAGCCACCGCCAGTAGGGAGGGGATAACCCACTTCTTAGGTAATTTGGAGACAAAGTTGGTCATTTTATTTATACCTGACTTGGCTAGGGTCGAGAATTTGGTAGTTAAGGTGCTAGCTTGCCGACGGTTACTATTAAGCCAGAGGGCTAGACCTAGCGTCAAATAGTAAGCCCAGACTATATTAGGGTTAAGGTAAGATACCTCACGGAAGGATAAAGGAATAGCAGCCAAAGCCTTAACCACCACCAGTAGGTAGGAGAGAAAAAGCCAGGCTAGCCAACCTATAACCTGGGCAACAGGTAGGGCAATAAGCCCTAAGCCACCAATTAAAGCTCCGGTGATGATAATGCCTGGCAACGCTGGCAGGGTAAGGAAGGTGGCCGGAGGGCCAACAAATGAAATAATACCGAAGTAGTAGGCAACCAGTGGCCATACACCTATAATTGCCCCGAGGCTTACACTGAAGCTGTCGGTAATAGTATTGGCTATGGGTACTGCTGGTCTATCTTTGCCCAGGGTAGCATTGACCGCTTTCCTGCCCATAGCTTGGAAAAAAGGAGTAAGTAAGATTAAACCAACCATAGCCATAAAGCTCATCTGGAAGGAAGCACTCCATAGGATTTGGGGACTGATGCCTACCATTATAGCCGCGGCAAAGGCAAGGGAAGTAATGGCACTGCGCTGTCGGCCTAAAAGCTCAGCAGTTAAAAATAGGCTAGCCATAATCGCCCCGCGAACCACCGATGGGTGCATACCGGCAATTACAGCATAAAGCCAGATGGTGCCCAGTGCCAGCCAGATATAGAGGTAGTGCCTCTTACCAAAGAGCCATATACCGACGCTAATCAGGATGCCAGCTAAGATACTGAGGTGGAGCCCTGAGATAGCTAATAAGTGAGCGGTACCGGTGCGGGTGAAATCAGTTTTGACTGACGAAGGAATATTGCCCCGAATGCCTAAAACAATGCCCTGGGCTAGTGATGCCTGTGGCTCGGGTAAAACTTCAACCAGACTTTGAGAGAGGCGGTTTCTTACTGAGTAAACCGACTCTAGCGGTTTAAAGCCCTTCCCTCTCTCCACTATTTCTATTCCGGGGTAGGTCATAGTGGAGTAAATTCCCTGGTGGGCAAGATAGCCTTTATAATCAAAGTCATTAAGCTGAGGAGGTATCTCCAGTCTCCCTGTTACCAGGAGTACATCGCCATACTTATAGGTCGGGTATCGGGGCACAAATAGTAGAGCCGTTCCTGATACCTCGTGCCAGTCTTCAGCCAATTTTATTTCTGTGGCTGATAGGCGGAGGTGGGTAGCTTTATCCCTAATTTCTGGGTTAGCATTGACCATCCCCTTGATGTCTACAATTTCTTGGTCGTTGTAGAACTGGAGGCAATTCTCATTGATAGTGGGCTGGCTTGACTGAAAGCGGAAAGCGCCGCTAAAGAGGACAACAAGGCATAGACTGATTAAGATTATTACTTTCCTGTGTTGATGGAAGACGAGAAGTAGCGGGAGGGGTATAAGACTGGTGAGGATGAGGGCTAAAGGTAGACTAAATTTTGCCCCCAAAAAGATACCAGCCACCCAGGCACAGCTTAGGTAGATAAGTGGCACTACCCTCCATCCTTGGGTATTAGTTGGCTACAGTAACCAGGTGCTTAATCTGTTCGTAGGTAGCAGTTCCTATGCCTTCTACCTTAATTAGCTCATTAATATTCTGGAATGGTCCATTTTGGTGACGATAGTCTACGATGCGTTGGGCCAAGGTTTCGCCAATTCCAGGTAGAGCCTCAAGTAGCCAAACTTCGGCTCGATTAAGGTTGATTTTTTGTGGCTCCTCTTCTTCTCCTACTTCGGAAACTTCTCCTACTTCGGAAAAGTAAAGTTTAAGCCCACTGAGGTCGGCACTGGTGGTGGTGCCTCCAGCAGCTTGAATAAGGGTCTCTATGCTATCCCCGGCCTTTAAGGGGTAGAAGCCAGGGCTGGTGATAGCACCACCGATATAAATCCTGTCTAGCTGCTCCTGGCTTGGGGATTTGGCGATAGAAATCTCTATAGGCTGGCTGCCACTATATCTTGACCAGGCTACTATACCACCAACAGTAATAGTAGCTACCAGCAGAATAATAAGTAGCATCCAATACTTGCTAAACTTACTTATTGTCATGGGGAGCCTCCTGATGTTTAGCTCTACCGTCAAATGCTTGGGCAGAGAGATTGTTTATCACGGGAGGTTTTAAGCGCCTCTCAGGACAGCTCGTAGCGCCTCTTCTGACTCAGGAGTGGTAACGGCTATTACCCGGTCCCCATCACGAAGAATAGTATCAGATGCGGGCACACGAGGCTTGTGTTCTTTGGGAATAATTAGCACCAGTCTGCTTCCCGGCGGTAATGAGAGCTCCTTTATTGGTTTACCTACTGTAGTTGACTCAGGTGGGATTTTTACTTCTACAATCTCCAGCCCCTTGTCTCTAATGGTTAATAAATGTGTCAGGGGGTGCGTTGGCACCTCCTCTTTTATACTTTCAAGGATAAGGTTAGTGCTACTTACAGTAACATCAATGCCTAGTTTTTTGAAAATGGGTTCATTTTGGGGGTTTCTTACCCGGGCTGTAGTACGGGGGACATTAAATTTATGCTTGGCTACCTGGCAAGCAACTAAATTATCTTCGTCGTCACCGGTTACAGCAATAAACATATCAGCTCGGGCAGTGCCTATTTCAGCTAAAGTAGCCATCTCGCAACCATCACCACGAATACAAACACTGCCCAGTTCATCGTTGATGATTTGGCAAAAGGTGGCATTCTTTTCCACTATAAGGACTTCATGTCCTTCGCTTAGCAGGGCTTTAGTTAGATGGTAACCTAACCGACCGCCACCAACAACTATGATGTACATATTTCCCCCTCAACTCTCTAGCTTTTCTCTTAACATCTGGGCAAATATTGTAGTTGGGCTAAAGGCTTCCAGTCCCAAGGTGTTGTATAATTCCTGGCGCAAAGGGTCATAAATCCGGCAGACCACCTTAGGCACATTGAAAATATGCTTGGCGATTTGAGATGCCATAACATTGCGATTGTCCCCTTGGGTTACAGCCACAAAGGCGTCGGTTTCCTCTATGCCTGCCTTTTTAAGTACTTCTTCATTGAGGCCGTTGCCAATCAGAGCTGTGCCACTGAAGGTGGGTGGTAGCCTTCGGAAACTGTAGGCATCGGTATCCAGGACAGTAACTGAATGCCCATCGGTATCTAGCAATCCAGCTAGTTGAGCTCCTACTCGTCCGCAGCCCATAATAACTACTTTCATAAGGCAGACTCAGCAAGGTATTGATGATATATTATAACACGACAGGGGGCATTTTTTAGCACATAAGGCACCACTTCACCCAAGCTAAACTCGCCAAAGCGCCTTTTGTAGGTAAGCCCCATTAAGATTAGGTCAACCTCTCGTTCTACTGCTTCATCGACAATAGCTGGTCCAACTTCCCGGGCTTGAAGCACGTCAGTATCTATCTTGTAGTTTTGTTTTTCAGCCACAGTCTCGATATGGTTTAGAATATCTTCGGCTTTCTGAATTTCGGGTTCAATTTCGGCATCTAGCGGTAGGTCGCGTGTCATAGTAATGATATAAATGGCACGGACTTCGCTCTTATCCTGCCTAGCCAGCCTACAGGCAAGCTTAATCGCCTCTTCATCGGCTTGGCTACCAATTACCGGTACCAGGATTTTGTGAAACTCCATTACTTTCTATTTCCGTTTGTTATTGAGTAACCGATATTATACTCTTCTTGTCAAGAGGTCAACAACATTCTTCCGCTATTAGTTAGCGCCACTTCCAAAACGAAGGGGCAAAGAGGGCCAATATGGTTAAAAGCTCAAGGCGGCCAGCCAGCATGCATACTATGAGAACAACCTTACCCAGGGGAGGAATAAAGAGATAATTTGCCCCCGGTCCTACTAAACCCAAGCCAGGGCCGACATTTCCTAAGGTGGCAAAAACAGAAGATAAGGCGGTCACGTGGTCTAGCCCCAGAGCACTCATTACCAGGAAACCCATCATAAGAATGAGAAAATATAAAATAGTCGTACCAATAATTCTAGAGATGATTTTTTCTGATACTACATTGCCTCCCACTTTTAAGGGGATGATTGCTCTAGGGTTAAAGGCGAGCAAGATTCGGCGGTAGGTATACTTCATCAACACCAAAAACCTGGTAACCTTTAATGCGCCCCCCGTTGAACCGGCTGAAGCCCCAATTATCATCAACATAAGTAAAGTCGCTTTGGCGAACGCTGGCCAAACATTAAAATTAGTTGTGCTAAAGCCAGTTGTCGTCATAATAGATACAGTTTGAAAGCCACTATATCTGAAGGCGTCTCCAATAGATAGCCCCATGCTCCTAGTTAGGTTTAGGGCAATGAAAATAGAAGCCCCAGTGAGGAGGGTAATATAGAGCCGAAATTCAGGGTTACTGAACAGGCGCTTAGGTTGGCGCTTCCACAAGAGAAAATAATACAGCCCAAAATTTACTCCGGCGAGTGTCATGAAAGCGATGACGATACCTTCAATGACTATGCTATTATAAGCGCCGATGCTCAAACTTGTAGCGGTGAAGCCCCCGGTAGGCATGGTGCCGAAGGTAACTATTAGGGCATCAAATATAGGCATCCCTCCTGCCTGCCAAAGCAAGATAAGTTCTAGAACCGAGAAACCAAGATACAATAACCATAATGACTTTACCGTATCTCGAATACGGGCAGTTAGCCTTTCGGTTTGAGGTCCGGGCATCTCAGCTTCGACCAGATGGGCTGCCCCGATGCCGAATATGGGGAATAAAGCTACAAACAGTGTTATTATCCCCATCCCCCCAAGCCACTGAGTGAGATTGCGCCACAGAAGGATGCCGTGGGGCTGGCTTTCGATAGAGGTGAGCACTGAAGCTCCGGTAGTAGTAAAGCCTGACATAGCCTCAAAATAGGCATCAAGGTAGCTGTGAAAGGTTCCGGCCAATTCATACGGTAAGGCGCCAAAGGCTGAGGCTAATACCCATGCCCCACCCACTAGCATTATTGCTTCCCGCCGACTTAACCTTCCCTCGCCGCCCGGGGTTAAGCGCCAGAGTAGCAAACCTGAACCTACGCTGATGCCTATTGAGATGGCAAAGGCTGGGGAATCGGGCTCGTTATAATAAAGGCTCCAACCCAGGGGAAGGAGCATAGAAAATCCTAGACCTGTTATTAACAACCCTAGGTAGTGGAGGACAACCTTTATTCTCATTATCTATTTTTACATGAAAAGCTTTTCTACAGCAGGGGTAACTGAGAGCGGGGATATTATAATAACCCGGTCGCCTGGTTGTACTACGCTATCATTTGGCGGAATAATGGCTACTCTGTTATGAGTAATAGCTCCTGCTATTGCCCCCTTTGGTAAGCCCGCCTCGGCAATCTTTCGTTGGACAATATGTGCCGTTGGGCTAGCCACAAATTCGATAGCTTGTATCTGTTTACCCCCGAGCAAGGCTACCGAAATTGCCCCACCATGGAGGACAAAGCGAGTGATTTTACGAGCGGTAAGCAAGGGGAGTGACGCAGCTACATCAACCCCAACTGCCTCAGCTAGAGGAATATTTGCCGGCCTAGTAATTAGTATTAAATTTCTAGATACCCCTAGATTCTTAGCTAATAATCCGGAGAGGATATTAAGTTCATCACTCTCGGTGGTAGCCACAAAGGCATCGGCTAGTGGAACTCCTTGCTCAATAAGAAAATCACGGTCAGTACCATCGCCTTGTACTACTGTCGTTTGTTCTAGCTTGGCTGCGACCTCTTGGCATCGACTTATATTCTTCTCAATGATTTTAACCGAAACCCCATGCCCTTGTAGTCCTTCGGCGACCAGAACCCCGACACGTCCTCCGCCAAGGATGACCACACTCTTGGCTGGGTGTTGTGGCTGAGCAAACATCTCGCCTAATTCATCCATAAACTCTCGGGAGGCAACTAGGTAAACGTGGTCACCTTGTTTTATGAGTTCATCAACACTGGGCATAATAAGCTCTCCAGCCCGGAGAATCGCGGCAATGACACACGGTTTAGGAAAAGTAATGTCGCTCAAGGGTTTATCCACCATTGTTTCTCTTTCTACCCTAAACTCCCTTATCTGAACAACACCATCGGCAAAGTTCTCCACCGGGGTAGGGTAAAAGCTGGAGAGGATGCTTATTATTTCCCTGGCTGCTTCAACTTCAGGGTTGATGAAAAGGTCTACCCCAAAGGTTTTGGGTCTAACTACCTTCCTGGGTGCAGACGGAGACTTAGCCGCGCCAATAAAGTAGCCTGAATATTCAGGGTTACGGACTCTGGCCACCGTCATGCTTGCCCCTAGCTCCTTAGCTATAAAGCAGGTTATCATATTGGTTTCATCGCTATCGGTGACAGCAATAATTAAATCGGCACGGGGAGCTTCTGCCTCTTTCAGAATTTTAGGTGTTGCCGCATTTCCGAGGATGCTGGTGACATCAAGTTGGCTACGGACTTTCTCTACCGCCTCCTCAGATTGTTCCACTACAGCTACCTCATGTTTCTCTTCGGCTAGCAAGGAGGCTATGTGGAAACCTACTACCCCAGCACCTGCTATGATGATATACATTTATCTCATTCCTAGCTATTTACTAGCCGTGCCCTTAAAGAACTTTGAAATATTTTGAGAGATGGTACGAAGTATTCCCTGAGGCCTTCTTCGCCTCCGTAGTACCCTATCACCTGGCCGAATGGTGGGTACCTCCTCAAGAAGCTCTTTTTTTGCCATCTGGGTAGAATCAATTACTCTTTGTTTTGCTCGGTACTTCTTAATCATAATAATGGCATCAATTTAAGAGGTGGTCAAGTTTATTTATTACCATAATCCAGAGATTTTACTCGTCTGCGCGCCAGCTGTCAATAGCTTATATTGGCTTGACAATTATATACGCCTCGTCTAAACTCACAATGTAACTAAGTTGTATATTAAACTCTCTTTATCCCCTAATTTCAAGTTACCAGTGGGATTGATGACTTTTTGCTGGCAAAGGAGGATTAGTAGTGCCTAGATTTCCTTTTATTCCTAGAGAGGAAAGTTTTTTTGGACTTTTTGAGCAGAGCGCCCAGAATATGGTGAAAGCGGCTCAAGGGCTAAAAAAGATGGTTGATGCCGGTGGAGATATTGAGGAGAGAGTTGGTGAAATAACCGAGCTTGAGCACCAAGGTGATACTATTACCCATCAGATTATAGCCCAGGTACATCGTACCTTCGTCACCCCGTTTGATAGGGAAGATATAGCTCTACTGGCTCAGACCCTTGATGATGTGACCGACTTTATTCATGCCGCGGCTGATGCTATGCTCATCTATAAAGTGGAATGCTCTACCCCAAGGGCTAAGGAGCTAGCTGATATCATAGTCCAAGCGGCGGCTGAGGTAGAGAGGGCAATGCCTCAGTTGCGACATCCGGGTGAGTTGAAGCATATTCTCCAGCGATGCGTGGAGATTAACCGATTAGAGAATATGGCTGACAGGGTGTTCCGCTCAGCGATGGGCGAACTTTTTAACGATTCCACCGATTTTGCTCACATTATTAAGTGGCGCGAGATTTATGAACATATGGAGGAGGCGACTGATAGGTGTGAGGATGTGGCTAACGTCCTTGAAGGGGTAGCCCTCAAGCATGCCTGACTTTCCCCCCTTACTTATCCTGATTATTGCTCTAGCAATCGGCTTTGGTGTGGTTAATGGCTTCAATGATGCCGCCAATTCCGTAGCTGCTGCCATTGGCTCTCGTGCCCTTTCCCCCCGAAACGCCATAATACTGGCCGCCTGTTTTACTATGGCTGGTGCTGCCACCGGTACCGCAGTTGCCAGGACCATTGGCAAAGGGATTTTAGTCCCGGAGGCAATATCATATCTGACGGTGATTGCTGGTTTGGGGGCAATTATTGTCTGGGGCAGTATCGCTACCTACTATGGCGTGCCAGTAAGCATAACTCATGGTTTTGTTGCCGGGCTGGCTGCTGCCGGAGTAGCCGTAGCTGGTAGTGGAGCAGTGATGTGGGGTGTCATGCAACGGATTCTGGTGTCAGTGGCTACCGCTCCTGCCTTGGGCTTTGTCGGCGGCTTTGGCCTGATGGTTGCTCTATTGTGGGTGTTCCGGCGAAGTGCCCCGGCTAGAATGCGAGTCGTCTTTAGCCGTCTGCAATGGCTTACTACCGCCTTTCTGGCTTATAGCCATGGCCTGAATGATGGTCAGATGCCTATAGGTGTCATCACTATGGCGCTGGTAATTTATACCGGGCAGGCTAATCTGTGGGACAACATTCCGTGGTGGGTAATAGTTGTATCGGCGGTAGCTATTAGCTCAGGCACAGCTATTGGCGGCTGGCGAGTTATCAGGACACTGGGGATGAGGGTTACGGCTCTGGAGCCGATTCAGGGCTTTACGGCTAATTTCTCAGCGGCTGCAGTTATTTGGGGCGCTTCGCGCCTCGGCATCCCGGTAAGCACTACCCACTGCGCCAGCTCAGCTATCATGGGGGTAGGTGCTACCAAACGGCTTTCGGCAGTGCGGTGGGGGGTGGCGCGGCGGATTGTCGCTGCCTGGATAATAACCTTTCCCGTCTGTGGTGGGCTGGGTTATTTAATTGCCCGGCTATTACGTCCACTATTCTAAGTAAGCCTATAGAGCAATCTTCCGTTGGCTTACCCGACACTTTTCGGCAGTAATAATCGCTTTAATCTCTGATACCGCTAGGTCAATTTCATCTCGCTTGTTGACTACTATATAGTCAAATAGGGGTAGTTGTTTTATTTCTTCCTCAGCGGTTTTTATGCGTAAGGCTAGGTCAAAGGGTGATTCAGTATGGCGCTGCTTGAGCCTTGTGATAAGTTCTTCCATTGACGAGGATATCAAAAAGATGGATACTGCTTCAGGCAGGATTTTTTTAATAGTAGCTGCTCCTTGGGTGTCAACCTTTACTATTATGTCCTGCCCCCTGTCCAGTGCTTGTTTGACTGGCTGTTTAGGTACGCCATACCAATTGCCATAGACATTTGCCCACTCTAATAACTCATTATTTTCAATCATCTCCTGGAACTTTCTCTCAGAGATAAAGTGATAGTCTACATTGTCTCTCTCTTTAGCCCGCTGAGCTCGTGTGGTTACAGTGGTGATATATTCTAGAGGGGAGCCTAACTCCTTCATTCTGGTTAAAAGCGCATCTTTACCTGCCCCTGAGGGCCCGGAGAGGACTATGAGTAACGGCTTTGTCGGTAAGCTGAAGAGGGGCTGGCTCTCATGGCTCGCCTTTTTCATCGCTTTGCTCTAACCTTAGCCCTGAACCGCCTCGACCTGCTTGTAACCGTCCAGCAATGGTTTCCGGGGCAAGGGCAGCCAGAATGATGTGCCCGCTATCGGTGACGATAACAGCTTTCGTTCTTCTGCCATTGGTCATGTCAATTAGTAGTCCTTTGTTTCTCCCTTCTTGGATGGTGCGTTTGACAGGGGCTGAGTTTGGTGAAACTATGGCAATAACTCTATTCATGGCTAATATATTGCCAAACCCGATGTGAATTGGCTCTATACTCATTATCACCACCTCGAAAATTAGTTTAGTTAATAGATTAGGCTTTTATATAATGCTTATTATCTTATACCATCTTATACCTTAATGGGCAATTACGCAATACCTAATGACTTGAATGATATACTATTTGATGATAAATTAGTCCTACGGTTAGATTCTATTTTTTTAATGGTTTTTAGTCCACATCCTGGTTGGAAACCTCGATTGTTAGCCTATAGTATAGGGAATTTAGTTATTTTCCTAAAGGAGCAAAGCAATACTTTTAGTGTGCCTCTAGATTGAAAGTTCTTGGCTAGGATTATCATCAGTTAAAGTTAACAAACATCTGGGGAGGATTAAGGATGTATGAGATATTATTGAAGCAGGACTTAGTACCCGATATTCATCTTTTAAAGATTGCCGCATCTAATGTGGCTAAGAAGGCTCAACCAGGGCAGTTTGTTATCATCAGGATTGATGAGAGGGGTGAGCGTATTCCATTAACGATTGCCGATTGGGACAGGGAAGAGGGCAGCGTTACCATTGTCTTTATGGAAGTGGGAACAACTACTCACCGGCTAGCCTTGTTGGAAGCCGGCGATTCTATTGCTGATTTTATCGGACCGTTGGGTTTACCGACTCACATTGAGAAATTTGGTACTGTAGTTTGTGTTGCTGGAGGATTTGCTGTTGCCACCATAGTGCCTATCGCCAGAGCTTTAAAAATGAAGGGCAACAAGGTTATTTCCATTATGGGGGCGCGGAGCCAGAGCTTACTCTTTTGGGAGGATGAAATAGGTAGTGTCAGTGACCAATTAATAGTTACTACTGATGATGGCTCTTACGCTCGCAAAGGGGAGCCT
>JABUBO010000476.1_pt1 | contig 12953 bp, 24 predicted proteins | sample 7240361 | NCBI WGS metagenome assembly JABUBO01 (sample SAMN07256346, study PRJNA390944) | subsurface metagenome | isolation source: Methane hydrate marine sediment | place: Pacific Ocean: Eastern North Pacific, ODP site
ACAGGGTGCTATAATTAAGCCATGGCAAGACGAGGCACAAAACGGAAATCAGCAGCTGAGGTATTCCGTGAGGTCAGCCCAGGTCTCACTGTTATTCCTGGTGGGGCTTACCCCCACGGTCCAAAAAAGAAAGCAGTCAAGCTCGAAGAGCAGCCAAAGCCTGAGCTCCCTTACTATGAGCCGCATAAAGTAACTGGGGAGGAATGGGAGGCTGCGGGTGGAGTCATCTGCCCGATTTGTCGGCAACCGACAACTAGGCTACTTCCTTATGGCTTCACTGGGAAGCGTAAGGCCTGCCCAGCCTGTATTGAGAGAAGAATCAACTTGCTTGACACTAAATCCAGGATCCTAGCGGTAAGGCATGCTCCCAGGCGTGGCTCTGCCAATAGAGCTAGAATGCTAATGATTAAGTATTACAATAAGCATCCAGAGTTGAAATAGTAATATGAAAGAGGCCCCAGGCAAAACCCGGGGCCTCTTTCCTTTTGCCTGAATGAAGGCTACTTAATTTTGCCGGCAGCCTTTAGCTGGCAGATTACCTTGGCTGGGACGGTCTCATGGGTTATAGGGTTTATTCCTATGCCTAAAACGCCCCGGCAACCCTGGGAGATTTTGATTGCCTTGTCAAGGCCGGCTCTGACCGCAGCGGGAGCAGCAGCGAAGTTGAACTTCCAGGGCACGGACCGTCCGACATACCTTACACCCTTTCCGGGTGCCGCGCCGAACGGTGTAGTCGCAGTTCTATGAGCTGCATCACCAGCAATCTCCGCCACATCAATCAAGCTGACCTCTTCTGGTAACAGTTTTGCCATGTCTTCCTCCTTCTAGTATTTTCTCAATTTTATAACCTAATTGAACCTAGCACAAGACCACCACTAGTAAACATGCTATAATTAACTAGTAGGGTGGGGGGAAATGGCAAAAGGTCAAAAAGGCATCTTCGTAACTGATGCCGAGTTTAAGGTGCTACAGCAGGCGAAGAGAAACTTTACAGCTCTGACGGGTGCTGACCCGAGCTGGGGAGCTTATCTGGTGGCTCTGTCAGCTGGTGCCCTGGCTACCTATGCCATAAGAGGCTTTGAATTGAGATGCCCGAACTGCGAAGCGACGATGGAAATGAGGCTGGTAATGCCTACCCTTGAGTTAGGTGAAGATTCCGAGGAACCCGCCCTCGCTTCTTCCAGGGGACAGCCTTTCCAATAAAGGCTATCACCTTACCCGGGGCAGCCCCGAATGGTGAGGTGGATAATCTAAACCTCGTCTGCTTGAGGAGGGCTTCCACTTCCTCACCTCTTACATTCTCCAGTTCACTCCTCAGCAGCTTCGGCATGCTCTTCTGACTCCTGTGCTAGTGCCTCGGGTTTTGGCTCCCAGCCTTCAGTGCTTCCTTCCATTTCAATCAAGCTGGGGCTAGGTGAAAGTTCAACATCACCACCTTCGCGATGGAAGTAAGTAACGCCTAATACTTCGCCTGTGCTTTCTGAGTAGTGGACGATGGCTGGCGAGCCTCTGACACTTTTTAATGGGACTCCCTTTCTCATTGCCTCAGCTGTTTCCATTTTTTCAATCTCGCCGGCATCAAGCTGAGCCTTTATCCGCTTCTCAGCTAGGTCGCACGTTTCGCCACATTCAGGATCAACAATGAAGACGCTTTTCATTTTATCTACCCTTTCCTTTCAGCACGCAAATGCCACATTTCTTGCAGCAGCCGTCTTTATCTAATGGGCCACCGCAGTTAGGGCATTTTTTCGGTTCGGCGTGGTGCATTACAGCTCTATACCCTTTTCTGCGAGTGTTTTACCTACCGTCTCCCACCAGCCAGGTAAACCTTCACCTTTCCTTTCCCATTCCTCATGTGCCTCGCTTATTGCTCCTCTCAATTTAGTGAAGCGTTCAGCAGCGCCAGGGCTGGCAGGTTCCTTACCTGCCTTGCAGAATGCCTCAAAATCCGCTGGGGTTTTCCTCTTAGAGATTAAGCCAACAACCCCAGGGCTCCACGCATACTCATCGGTATCGTAGGTAAAGCATTTACATGGTGTCCGCTCAGCTAAAGCTCTGTCCACCACTATGCCATGCCCGGTGGCTACATGCTCTGCTATATGAAATGCTAGCTCGGGGACACCATACACCCGGCTTATTACCTCATCAGCAACAACTTTGCCAATCTCCTTTGCTTCTTCAACAGTGATTGCCATTCTACGCCTCCTTTAAGTAAGCCTCCTCAGCTCTTTTAGCTGCTTCCTCACTAGCAGCCTTCTTAACTTCTTCAAGTGGAGGTTTTGGCTTTTCTAAATCAATAAGCTTACTATCTACCTTCCTTCTTAATTCACTTGCTCTCAGTACCAGCTGAGGGAACTCATTGAAATAGGTGCCTCTCTTAATATGCTCAGGGTGAGCTTTCGCTTTTACCTCTTTAGCAAATTCAACTATCTCATGCCACATGGGGTCGGTGGTCATGGATGCGGTTTCGGTATGGTTATCTATAAGATTCTGCCCATGTTTCCAGCAGCAATCTACGTCTTTACCACAATCCAAGCATTTATTTTTGAGATGGACTTCTAGGTCCCAGAGGTCAGCTCGGGCGAGACCTAGCTGCCACTTCATTGTCTCGGGATCAAGACCTTGTCTTGTTATCACCTCTGTGGCGGCGCTGTGGAGAGCTTTTTCTGGTTTCTGAGTAGTAACGGTCGTCTTTCCCCCGGAAGGGGCTTCCTTTTGAGTTTCAGGGGCTTTCAGACTGGCTGCACTGCGCAGTTCGCTGGCCAGGGAGTGGATATCGTCCCTGGCTTTCTCTACCTGCTGGCGACTCTGCCTTACTATCTCCCTTAGTGGCTTTATTGGGCTGGGGGGCACTGGCGGTAACTTTGGAAATGGAGGCCCTGGACTCATATTAATCTCCCCATCGATTAGTGACTATACTAATTTTACCCCTTACTCCGCCTGACATCAACCTTCGCTGAAGAACAGCCGGCGCCCTATCTCTTCTATGTCCTTGTCCTTTTCAACTGCCTGTCTCAATTTTGTCGTTCTCTCTTTTCGCTCCTCGGCACTCTTAGCCGGGGGAAGCACAGTGCTCCCTAATGCCTCTTTTATGTCTCTCCTAAAGCCGGGCAGCTCGGTCTTGAGAACCCCTATGCCCTCAGTGGCAATCTCGTGGAGAATGTCCATCTCGGTTCGCCCAGTGCTTGGCTTGCCGAGGTCAGCTACCCGGTCGGTGAGTTCCCCGACCTTACTCGCTAACACCCCTATTTGCTGTTTCTGGCTCTCTATCTGTTCCTTGTACCTTTCCTCTCTCATATCGGTGAGGATCTTTTCCAGACTAGCAACCTGTTGCTTGAGTGCCTCGTCCCCTTTGCCGCCGCCTGAGATCCTCTCCACCGTTTCGATGAACTTGGCCGGGTCTGTCATCCAGTCCGGCAGCTGCGCTCCTGTGCCACCCAGGGCCTCTCGGAAGACCTTCATCTTCTCCGCAGCCTGGCTTAGAGCCTCAATAGGGTCAACCGGTTCGCCCCTCTCCTGGGCTCTTTTTATTGACTCAAAAGCCAGGAGCTCGATCCCGGTTACCTTGGCTTTTGGATTGAGCATCCAGTTGCCCTCAGCATCGGTTATGAAGGGGGATTCTTCCTCGCCCTTCCCTTTACCTTCTTCTGCCATTTTCTTCAGCTCCTTTGCCTGTTCTAGGGTGCCGCCTTGCTCTCCTTCCTTTGCCATTCTGACCACACTCTCATCAGAGTCGTAGACGTAAGTCACTGGTTTTCCCTTCCCCTTTTCACCTATTTCCTTCTTTATGTGTTTTGAGACTTTCTCAGCCTCCTCCCAGGTGAGAGCCTTCTCACTGGTGGTAGCTACTTTAATCCCACCACTCTCTTGGTCAACGGAGTATTTTGCCTTTTTGCTTTCTCTTTCCGCTGCCTCTGCTTCCTCAATCTCCCTCCTCCGCTCCGGGGGCAGGGTAACCTTCTGCAGAAGCTCCGGGGCCACGTCCACCCCCTTCTCGGCAAACCAGTGCTTCAGGACCTGCCGCCTTCTTACCGGGCTGATCTCGCACTCAGCAAGTGCTTGGGCTAGCTTCTCAGGGTCTTCCAGCACCGTCTCGCCCTGAGATGTGACATAGTCAACCACTGTCTCCGGGTTCTTGACCGGGTATTTCTTTAGCAGTTCTAGGAATTGAAGCTGTATATCGGTGTACTGTTCTGCCCTATCTTCCTCTGCCATTATAGCCTCCCGTAATAGATTAGCCTTCTGATACCAGTGTCAGTTATTGTCCATTCACCCCTACGCTCATTTATCACCAAATTCTGCGTTTTTAGCCAGTGTAGCATCCAGTCAGCACCGCCGCGACTGTAGCCAAACCTATTTACTAGGTCAGATGGACCTATAATCTCCCTTTTATAGATGAACTGCAAAACCTCCAGCTTTGTGGCTCTTTTCATTGCATTAAATCAAAGCACCGCAGGTGCGGTAGACGCACTCTAAGCCACCCCTTTAGCTATTTATCGGTATCCCATCCGATCCAGCCACTTCTTCTTCTGGATGCTCAGCCCCCAGAGAATAAATAGGTTCATCAGGTCGACCAGGTCCGGCTTGGGGATGTCCCCCATCTCATAGGCCAGCTCGGCAGAATCCTTCAGCACCGGCTGCATCTCCCTAGCCAGCCTTATGTGCAGGCCATATTCGCCTGCTACCTCTTCTTCTGCCACCCCAGGCTCATTTTCTGTAGTCATAGTTCCCCCTAAAAAATAAAACCGAAGAAGTCCTCACCTCTGAGGTCACTTCCCCGGTTCTAGGTTAAAAATTATAGCATCTCTTGGAACCAATTGCAACAACGCCTCTATTTGACGATGTGCCAAATTAAGGTGAATGGCTTGATTGGGGTGGAACACTGTGGTAAAATGGAAAAAATAGAACCGGGGAAGTCTCAACTTGAGAACTACTTCCCCGGTTTTTTATTTGGGGTGCTTATGAAAAAAATTAGCATTGTTGCTTTGAAAGGGGGCGTGGGCAAAAGCTCAGTGGTCGCCGGGCTAGGCCTGGCCCTGGTTGAGAAGGGCTTCAAGGTCGGATTCCTTGACATAGATATCACTGGTTCAAACCTCTTCAGTGCCCTGGGGCTTGAGCATTCGCCAAAGTGGGACCTTGACACCGCCAACGAGAAGGTGGTTGTCCCTGAGGTGAATGGCTACTGGCTGCTCTCAATAGCCAGCCATGTTGGGGAGGAATACGCCGTGCTGTGGGAAGGCTCCCATCATGAGGAACTCAACAATGCTAGAAACAGAATTGTCATGCTTAAAGACCACATAAACCGGCTTAATCTATCTCAATACCCCAGACAGCGGATAGAGAAAGTGCTCGAGCAGGTAAGCAGGGAGATAGACGATGTCCTTGCCTCATCCAAATGGCGGTTTGTCAGCGAACTACTGTCCGACGAAATAGTTACCTGGCCTCAGCCGCTTGACTTTATGATTGCTGACCTGCCCCCGAGCACCAGTAATGAAATGTTCTCCTTCTTTGAGCAGGTCAAAGACCTCTTTGGCGTTATCATCGTCTCCCAGCCGGCCAAAATCTCGACCATTGGACTAATGAGGACAATAGACCTGCTACGGCAAAGGCAAATACCAATTTTAGGGTTGGTGGCCAACCAGGACGGGTTTCTCAATCGCCATGGTGAACTGGAATACCAATTCCTATTTCCCAGGGTTGACCTTGAAGGTATTGCTAGGAAAGCAGGTATACCCTTTCTTGCCTCAATCCCCCAGACCGGGGATGGCGATAAGCTAAAGCCATACTTCTCAGAGCTGGCGGAGAGGGTGGTTGGTTCCAGTCCTGTGGTGCTGAAGGAGGTCACCTTTGCCAGAAAATTCAAAAGGAAGGTAGTCAAGGGAATAGCAAGGAGGCTATAGATGGCCGGACTGGTAAAAGAGATGTTTCAAAGGTTTGAGACGAGGCAGGCTGGCTTCTTCAACAGGCTATCTAGGGATGCCAGGGGAAAGCTTGCTGAGGTGGAGAACAAGTGTGCCGAGCTGAGGGTTACCGGCCCTGAGGGCGGGGTGTTCTACTTCCAGTTCAGGGGGCAGCGCCTCAAGATGCTGGATGAAAAGCCGGAGGTGCCCTACGAGAAGATGGACAAGTTTCTCCTTGATGGGGACATGATAAATTACCCCAGTGGCGATGAGGTGCTGTTTGATGTGGTCAGCGCTAGCCTATCACCGCGGGCGGTCATCAGCCATAAGTTCTTCCGGGCCAACACCGACAGGATAATCTACGACACCGAGGAGTTTGCCCAGGCCTTTGAGCAGTTTCTGGATGAGATGCGGGTGGTGCTTGGGAGTAAAAGGTGATAGACCGTGAGTTTTGCGGTTTGGTTGCTGGCCATTGAAGCCTGTTTTATAGAAGGGAGGTAATATGTCGGATTTGACTTCAACCCGGCTTCTCCTCACCAGAAGGCAGTTAATTGAAACCTTAATAAGCCTAGAAGACATTGAAAGGAAATTGCGGGAAGAAAAAAAGGATGCCTTCTTTGAGACGAATGAAGATTTGCTAAAACGGATAAAGCGAGACAAATGATAGCTGAAATCCCATATGTCATCTTAATTGCTGGGGCGGTATTGGTGGGGCTCTGGCTCTCCAACATCCTCTATGACCTCAAGGTGCCCCACTACACCAGTCGCAAGATTGGCCATGCTGCTGGGGGGCTGGGCTTCCTGCTCTGTGCCCTCCTCTTTTCCTCAGGCTGGTGGCCTCTGATACTAGCCGCCTCTTTTGTCGCTCTCCTCTGGGGCGCACGGTTTCTTAAACCCACTACCTTCCGTGGTGTTGGCGGCACGGGAAGGCCAACAGAGGCTATGGCCGAGGTCTGGTTCCCTCTGGCATCTATCCCGGTAATAGGCGTGGGCTGGGTCTGGCTGGATAAGCCGCTAATTGCCATATCTTGTCTTTTATTTATGGCCTGGGGAGATTGCATCACCGGAATCATCCGCTCTCAGGTCTATGGTAAGGCAGTGAAGGGTCTTTGGGGTTCGGTGGCCATGTTCTTAACCTGTCTCATTATCGCTTGGTGCTTCATTCATCCCTTCTGGGTGGGGGCGGTTACCGCTTTGGTCGCCACGGTTACCGAGTGGGCCTGTGGAGATGTTTCTCAAATCAAGTGGCTGAGATGGGCTGACGACAACCTCATGATACCCCTGGCCAGCTGTGCCACTGTTTTCGGAATACTGGCTTTGATAGGAAGACTATGAAAAAGTACATAAAGGAGATATGGGAAGGTGCTAAACAATTACCCTATAAGTGGCAGTGGGCACTATTGATGTTCAGCTCTATGTTACTGTTCTCTTGGTGGGATGAGATAATTGTATGGGGCGTGGGCATCGGATGGAAGTGGAGTATTATTCCAGCTTACTACGCCTTTGAATATGGGGTTTTAATTCCACTTACCATCTGGCTGGGGCTGAAGACATACCGTAGGTTAGGTCTCCAGCTAAACATAGGGCAACTGGTGAGACAAAGCATATCTAACAGTCTGCCCTTATTGGTATGGCACAAGATAAAGGGACTTATTTGGAAGGAGAGTTAAATGAAAGAAAGAATCCTAACCCAAATCGGATTGGGCAGGTTCTTTGCCCTGCCCGCCTGCGCCTGCGCTGTCCTGCTGGGCTGCACCCTGGGAGGCAGCCTGAGCTGGCTATCAGCGATGGTGGTCTTGGCTGCCATCTTTGAGATGGGCTATTCCCACAGCTTCAACACGCTGCTTGACTACGAGTGGACTGGCTTTGATAAGGGTGTGGAGGAGGAGCGCAGTAAGGGCAAAGTCTATACCCGCGGGCAACAGGCTATTGCCGCCGGCAAGCTGAGTCCCAGAGGAGTGCTGATAAACGGCCTGGTCTATCTGGCTATTTCTGCCATCTTTGTCGGCATTGTCGCCTGGAAGGTATCACCGGTGATATGGGTGTTCTGGGCCGGGGGAGCACTGATGACTTTCTGGTATTCCTGGGGCAAGCTCCACTACCAGTGTGAGCTGGCTCTAGGGGTTGGCTTTGGCCCGATTGCCTGCATGATGGGGATGGCCTCCCAGCCCAACCCTGATTTCCTCTTAGCCTTCCTGGCCGGGATACCCTTTTTAATCCTCTGGGGATTTGCTGCTGAGACCATAGACCAGTGGACGGATGCTGAGCCCAACTGGCCCAGGGGGCTGAGGAACTTCGGTGCCCTCCTCTGGAAGAACAATGTCTCAGTCAGCATGTTTACCGCCTGGCTGGTAGGCATTACCTTTCTAAGCCAATTATTCCTGATTGCTGGCGGCATCCTAGCTCCTTTGACAGCAATATCCCTTATATCATTCATACCCTTCTCCTTTTGCCTGCTCTACCTGGAGAAGGACCTAAAGGTAGGTGTCCTGTGGGGGTTGCTGGGTATCTTCTTGCACATGAGTCTTTTTGTAGTGGGCCAGATAGTAGGAGGTTAGATGGCAATCTTAGTTACTGGAGCCAGCGGCTTCCTGGGCACGGTTTTGGTGGATCGGCTACTGGAAAAAGGTCATCGCGTATACGGGGTTTCCCGCCACCCCCCGGCTCCTCGAAAGAACCTCATCCCACTAAGGGGGAATATAATCCAGCCCGACTTAGGATTGACGATTGAGGTGCCTCGAGATATCCATGCTGTCCATCACTTGGCTGGCATCCACAGACTGAGCGATGACAAGGATGGGTCGATATGGGAGACCAATGTGATAGGCACCCAGAACGTGCTTGACTTCTGCGCCAAGCATAAAATACCCAGGCTCTATTTCACCTCAACAGCCTACACACTGGGGCGGAACACCTATGAGCGATCCAAAGCTCTATGCGAGTTGGAAATTAAAAAGTCTGACATCCCCCACGTCACCATCTTCAAACCGAGTGTAGTGATGGGGACAGAAGAGCATCCCTACCCGGGGCATTTCTCCCAATTCGTCTTGGCAGTGGTTAAAATCCACCAAAGGGCGGAGCTTATCCGCAGGAAGATTGAGGGGTCACTTAGATTGCCTGTTATTGAGCCGGTGTTTCGCATCAAGGGCAACCCCCAGGGCAGGCTCAACCTGGTGACCGTAGATGCAGTGGCTGAGGCCATGGCTAACACTGATAAAGAGGGAACATTCTGGCTTACCAACCCCAATCCTCCGACACTGGGGGAGCTAGTGGCATGGGTTGGGGAATTTATAATGGTCAGGATGAGGATCGAGCCTGAGTTCAAGCCAACCCCCATAGAGGCCCAGTTTATGAAGATGGCGAGTTCCTTTGCCCCCTATCTGGGGGGTGACGATTTCCCCTCTGACATGGAGAGTTGCCCCATCACCAGGGAGTTTATCCACGAGACAATCAAGAGAAGCCTTTGACCGATTTGCCCCCAGGGTTTACAATTCAGTAGGAGGCTTATTATACTGGACAGAATTGCCGAAGCTGCCAGAGAGGCTGAACGAAAACTCGGGCTCCCTCCTCTTTCTAAATTTGTTGAAACCATTGACAAGCTGCCCGACGAAAGACGACTCAAGCTGATTAAGGAAGTGCTGGTTGTGGCCGAGAGGGTTTCCCAGAGCGCCCCTGAGCTAGAGAAGGTCATTGACCTCATCAGGGAGATAAACTCCATGCCGGTTGACAAGCTGGAGAAGGTGGAGAAGGTTCTGAAGAGGATAGAGAAGATCATGAAGGCGGCGCCGGAGGAGCTCCTAGACTTCTTGGCGAAGCTGAAGGAGGAGTGAGATGCCACTGGGAATAGACGAGGGGATACTTCTAATTGTTGGAGTTGTCGGCGGTGTAGGCGCAGCAGCGACATATGCCACCTTTCACCATGCTGAGAAACTTGGGCCAAAGCTGGAAGCGAAAGATTTTTTGCCAGCACCACCGTGGGTTGGTCTACCGTTTCCAATGTTTTTTTATACCAAGCCAGAACTGCTAGCTGAATTGAGAAGGGGGTGAGCTATGCCATTTGGGGTTCCTCGGACAGAGGAGGAAAGGTTGAAGAGGCATCAGGAAATCTATGGTCCTGGTGAGTTTCCACCCGCGGTAAGGAAGAGGCTTGGTCCAGTAATGGAGACCTTACCTGAGGTTATATTCTCTTGGCTGCCAGCCCCACCCACTGGTCCAGATGGGAAGTTTCAGCCTCCATTACCAAGGTGGATGATTGTCAAGATGAGGGGAGCTGGACAAAGATTGCCTAAATGAAATGGATGAGCTGGAGAAATTCATTGAGGGAGTCCACAACGAGCCTTTCAATATCCTCAGCAATAACTGCATTCATAAACACGCTAGGATAGTTAAGAAGGCTAGGGAGCTGAGGCATGATGCCAGCATGATGGCCTGTGTCTCGGTAATTCCCATAACGCCAGCCGGCGGTGTGCCGCTTATTGGCCCTCACTTCTACGCCAAAATTGATGGTAAAACGGTCGATGTCTCCATGGAGCCTGAGCTTGAGAAGGTGATGTGGCGTAATGAGGACATATTGAGACTTTTCCCGGTAAATGTATCAAAGCTCAGACCAATGGCTCCCGAGGAGGGATTGCCATTACCTTGTGGACTGGGCATTCGCTGGCCATGGAAGAGGTAAGTTATGAAGTATCTAGCACTGGACTTACCTACACCAGTAAGAAACCTCAAAATAAATGAGGATTTGGGATTCCAGATACTCCAAAGGCAGCTTTTCCAACGTAGAGTCAAGCTGGGTCCTGAAGTTACACCGGTTGTCTTTCAGCCAGTGTTTGAGTCTGAGGAAGGCCAGCTCTGTGCCATATTTATTGCGCCAGGGGAAAACCACTTCGTCTTTAGGGATGAAGTAGCTCCAACAAAGGCGTGGGATGAATGGTACCGCGAGTACAGAAGATTAAATTTGGGCAGAGTAGCAGATATTGAAAGTATTGAGGTAACAGAAGATGAGGTCATTTACTACTGGTGTTACTCTTACCTCAACTTGTATGAGAGCGGTTTACATTATAGTGGGAGGCAAGACTGGACCGGCTCTATATACTCCTCAACTTGGAACCATATGCTGACAAATCGTGCGGAGATACCGATACTACTGAGAGGTGGCTACCGGCAGATGCAGCCTGAAATCTACTACGGAGACAGGGATGCTGCCGAGGAGTATGCGAAGGGGTTATGATTTTATTAAGAGAGGTTGACATACCAAAATCCCTTGGTGAATCGATTAGCCAATTTCTGGCACGGCCACCACAGCCTGTGCTCAGGTTCTTCGGCGACTTCAGTTCAGAGGTAGCCAATGGTAAAAGGCATATACTCTTTGCAGTGAGAAATGGCCTGCCCCTGCCGCTGCTCTATGGGATATATATCAGGGCTAATTCCCAATACAGCGAGAAAACCGACCATATTGGACCCTTCTCTGTTGATAACTGGAGGCTAACGCTGGACAATGCAGAGCCAGCCACAGTAGAGATACGGGTTGGTCTTGTCCCCTTCGAGATATTGACAGATCGGGCTCAGATTATAGTTTGAGGAGAAGAGATGTTTGAGTTACCCAAGCTGCCAGGCCAGGAAGAGCCTCCTAAACTCTTCCCACCAACATTGCCTGAGACCACAATCCCTACTCCCTTTGGCTCTGTGCATCTGCCTGAGCATAAAATAGGCTTACCAAAATTGCCGTCCTTTGATGAGAAGAGCCGAGCTGCCATGAAGCACGCTATTGCCATCGATGCGTCAATGGTGCCGGGTATTATTCCCTGGATTGGGGATGTGGTAAGCGATGTGGTCGAAGATTTGCACACCGCCGAGCTGAGGAAAATACTCACTGCCAGCCAGTATAACGAATTTGTAAAGCAGGATAAGATAGCTCCAGCGTCAATTGCCATGCTGCGGGCTTTAACCAAGTAGGCTTGTCAAATTACTGACCAGGGGTTAAACTTAGAAATAGAACCGGGGAAGTAAATGGCTTCTCCGGTTTATTTTTGAGGGTAGAAGTCTAAGCCATGGTTTGGAGGCTACATGCAACGACGAGCTGAACTTTTTGAGGCACCAAAGGATATGCTCTTCTCCTTGGCAGATATTGTAGTATCACCACCGACCCCAAGGATGAATGAGCCAGTAACCATATCTGGCAAGGTGAAATTAATCAACATATCTTTCATAGCCCCAATCTGGATTATTGCAACAGTGAAAGCACCCGAAACATTATGGGAGCATTTCATACCTATATGGGGTTCTCCTGAAATCAGGGAATCAGATACTGCTCTTGGCGGCGACTTTGAGGTTACCTTCAAAAAGGGCTTCGACCGTGAGGGTGAATATGGTCTGGCAGTAAGAGCCTACCCTGGCCCGACAATGCCCATTGACAAGATAACGATTCCGCCATTCCCACCGGTGACCACTGAGGAGACCACCTTCATGGTCACTGGCGAAGTCCCACCTGAGGAGGCAGGCTTCAGAAACTTCAGGATACTTTCCTACAGCAAGAATGGGGGCGAACCAGTAACCCCACCCGGAGTTCTGGAACTGGATATAGGTGACAGGTGCCGGGTGAATGTTGGCTTTGACCATAGGGACGGGGCTGTCACCGGCAAGTTCCATGCCGCTATATGGCAGGATAGGCCCTGGGATCCCCATGACGAGATACTCAATGCGGAGAAGACCTTTAGCGCGCCATCAAGCACTGACTGGGAGCCCATTGAGGACTCCATAGACATCCCCATAACCTCAGCCATAAGCCCCGGCACTGAATACGGCCTCTACGTCAAGATAATGGGCATCACCGGGGGTGACATATTCACTGAGTATCTCGAGAATGTGATAGCCATTGTTGGTGTCCCGCCCGAGGAGGCCGACATTAAGGACTTCGACTTTAAGCTTACCAAGGGCAGTTATGATATAGGAGCAACGGTGCCGTTCACCGCCCCCTATGATTACAAGGGGATAGCGCAGGGCGGACGGCTCACAATCTCAATAGGCACGGGCATATATCCTGCATTTAGCCCATAT
>JABUBO010000477.1_pt1 | contig 12945 bp, 17 predicted proteins | sample 7240361 | NCBI WGS metagenome assembly JABUBO01 (sample SAMN07256346, study PRJNA390944) | subsurface metagenome | isolation source: Methane hydrate marine sediment | place: Pacific Ocean: Eastern North Pacific, ODP site
AAGGTGAGGAGGCTGGCTCCCAGTTGTTGTTTCAGGTAGAAATCCCGGGGTTTGGCTGGTGCTTCCACATTGACAAACCCCAAAAATGTTATATGTTAACTTGTGTCTCGCATTGACAAAAAGGAAGTCTAAATTCAAGTTAAATAATTAAACACCTGCATCAACTGTACTAGACCCACAGCTACCACCTTGTTGCTTGCACTTTAACTCCTACAAAGAGTAGTCACAGAAGCTCTCCAACAGGCTATTCTAGAATTGGAAAACAGCCTAAAACCCACACTGCACCACATTTAGCCCATTTTGTCAACTCCTTTAACTCACTTAACCGGACCCGAAATCGTCAAGCTAGTTTTAACGCACAGCTAATTTACCTGGCAACAAATCAACCATAGTCAGAAACAAAACCGAACTGAAGATAGGAGGTGAGAAAAGAGCTTCAGAAACCACTATCCAGAAATAAGGAGGAACAATCATGGCCAAGGACCTGACCGTCATCTTGGAAGATCACCCAGGTACGCTAGCCGATATGGGCGAAGTTTTAGGGAAGGCTGGCATCAACATCGATGGGTTATGTGGATTCCCCTGCCAAGGCAAGGGGACCATCCACATCTTGGTGGAGGACGCGGCGGCTGCCCGTCGTGCCCTGGAAGAGAGAGGCCTTGAGGTCCGTGACGAGCGCGAGGTCTTGATCCTGGAAGTCGAAGACCGACCGGGCGCGTTCGGGGATGTCACACGCCGCATAGCTAATGCGGGAGTAAATATTGACCTGGCATACCCGGCCACAAACAACCGGCTGGTCATCGGTGCCGATGACCTGGATAAGGCTCGCGCTGCCGTGTAGTCGTGCAAGCGTAGTAAGACAAGCGTCACCTAACACGCTTCACAAAACCAAACGCAAGAAGGGAGGTGATCAAGTTGCAAAAAAGACGAGTAATAGTGACTACTATTTGGGGAGCAATCTTCGGTATTGTCTGTATGTTCGTGCAAAAATATGGTGTTGGAGTATCTTTTTGGCCTCTGGGCGTCTCGGGGTTAATTCATCATGCGGTAATGGGATTCACTATTGGAGTAAGCAGCCTAAGAATTCACTGGGCTCCCCATGGTATCTTGTGGGGGTTTCTCTTTGGAATTTTCCTTGTCATTGGCTATTGGGGAGGACCACAAGGATTCTGGGCTCCTCTGGGGTTTGTGCTTCTGTGGGGTTTTCTCATCGAGCTCATTACCACAGTGGGCTTCAAACTGAAAATGGGGAAATAAAAAATTCAGCCATAAAACTCCACTCCTGCCAAAGAACTGCTCAACATTACATACACTAACTATACACCCCTCAAACACCCTTAGACCCACACCTTACCTCTAATAAGGCAGGCTCCTTGGGACAGGCAGACCATGATCCTACCGGGGTTAAGCCGGGTCTTTAATTTTACCCCGACTCTGGCTAAACCCCAATGTCGCGCGCGCGACAATCCCCAAAACCCTCATCACCAAACACTTTCCGCTCACTTAATTATGTAATTCCCACCTTAAACAACCACCAAAATGGGGGCTTCTTTGACACCCACTACTTTTTATCTAAAATAACAGCGAATTATAAAAACCGCCTCCAAAAAGAGGGTATACAAATAATCGATACAAGTACTCCTATCTAAGGGAACTATGTAATGGCTCACGAAGAACCTCATCGTCTAGTATTCAAACATATTTATACCTCAAAAAAGAGGCTATACCTAGGTTTATTTAAGACAAGGCAACTAGTCGACAACGAGCAGTATGAATTCAAGTTTGAAGTAACAAACATAGGTGATAAGCCGTTCCCTGGAGGTGAGATTGAATTTGAGGCTTTTCCCGTAGATGCACAGCGTCCATCATCCCCACAACCACCACAAACTCTAGATATTGGCCCAGGTGGTGGCCGTCATCCGACCTTTCAGATTCCTTATCTAAATCCAGGAGAAAAGAAGAAGACTTCTCCAGATACAGTAGAATTTTACACAGTAGGTAGTGTCAAGATGTTTGGAACTGCAAAATCAAAAGATAACCGTACAGTCATTCATTATCGGGCTGCTGACCGCAGACCAAAAGAAAGTTGGCCTGGAGAGTCTGGCGGGTTATGGGTTTACCTCAGAGTAAATAACCATAATGTGATAAGAACTTGGCATCTTTTATTTATTGCTCTGGTTACACTGGCTTTCGTTATTGCGAATTTTACACTACCTTGGCGCAAACATTTTCTAGAGTGGATACTAAATCTACCTAAGTGGATATTAAATCTACCCAAAAGCTAAAACTACCATAATCGGCACATTTCTGCCCGTTGTGAAAAAAAGCCCCCGGCACACTACCCCGGGGCTTTTTTTAATTCAACCTTCACCAAACCCCCTTCACCTCTTTGACACCCTTCACTTTTCCACTAAAATAGATACAATCATTAAAACCAACCAAACTGGGAGGGAAATATTGAAAATAACTGTTCGGGATGTAGAGGAAATTCTAGGTATTTTGAGCATGGTTTATCCAGATGAAACGGAAGGAGAAACTGTGGCTCAAAAAGTGTCTCAAGAACTAAAACAACTAGGACCTGTTTTGAAGTACATGGAAGAGAAGAATCTTATCCAAATAAGAGGTGTACTGGGAAATCCTTACAGGTGGCTGAAATTAACGGCATACGGAATAGATGCTATCCAGAGAATCCAAAAAACCGAAGGAAAACTTGAGTTATGGGATCTTTAATCTAGTTGGCTGCCAACCAGGAGCGTTCATGGAAGTACAAATTATTGCAATAACAATCGGGTTGATATCAATCGTTTTGGCCGGAACGGCTATATACCTGAGTCTGAAACATGAAAAGAGAACTAAACATTACGCTAATCAAGCGCAACAGCACCTGAACCAAACCAGAGAAACAGTATCTAAAATTGACAGGCAAGTGGATAGTATTAGCTACATAGTGAGAAGGCAGATAGATAGAGTATTGAGAGATTACCGGATGATAATCGAGAAACTGGTCAGTACAGACAAGAAACGCAAGCGGCGAAAACCCAAAAGTCAAGAAAAGTAAAATTTTATGTTCCAGTGGTAATAACCTCAAAACCTCAACCACCAACCCGTCAGCCTCTCTTTGACACCCTTCCTCCCCCTGCTAAAAAATCTTACGTACTTTTTTCCCTAAACCTATTAGGAGGTATTTCTAGATGTCAAACATAAGCACAGTATGGATAAGTTTGGTTACCGCCATAGGTTCATTCACAGTTAGTGGACTTTGCGTCTTTTTGGGATATAAACTCTTTCTGATCGGGGCAACAGGAGGATTTAAGTTTTCCTCATTTACCCCGGGCTGGGTGTTCGATCTGGTAAATGCTGCTCCTGGTTTGGGCTTTGCACTTTTTGGTATGATTATATCAGTTTATGCTCTAAATCGGTTGATCGGCAAATCTAAATAACAAGGGCTTAACCCACCAAAACCCAATGTCGTGCGCACGACATTCCCCAAAACCCTCATCACCAAACACTTTCCACCGCCGTAATTTTCTAATTCCTACCTTAACCAGCACCCAAACCCTCTCATCCTTTTTGACACCTACAGCTTTTCAGCTAACATAACAACGATCTCTTAGAGTCATTTCAAGCAGGAGGGTTTCTATGAAGTACTACAAGAAAAAGGACAGTGATACATATCATTGGCACTATGCTTGTTCTCATGTTCCGGCTGATGTAGAAAGAAATCCAGACTGGGAGGTAACTACTTCTGAGCCGAGTGGCGAGAAGTGCAACGAATGTAGAGCGAAGGACAAGTAGGAATAAATAACAACTATAAGAAGCTATCAAGAACTTCTTCTTTGACACCCTTCCTTCCCCTGCTAAAATAACCCACAAGCAGAATATCGGAACCAGACAGTACGAGATTGAGAAAATGAATTTCGCAATTCCATTATTAATAGGGATATTCTCGGGTTTCATCGCCTCTTTAGTTTTCGTAATGTTTTTTAGTAGAATCAGATCGAGTATAGAAATATCTAATAAGATATGCTACTCACATACAACTATGCTTTTCGATGATGAGCGTGAAGGTAAAAAAGTATTCGAAATCAAAATTATTAACAGAACTCGTAGGCCAGTCATCAATCTAAGAGCAGAATTGCAATTAGTATCTCAGAGGTTTACCAAAGGCGGACCTGTACAATATTGGAAAGATATAGACCTTGTTAGACCCGATCCAATACGAATTGAGAAATACGATAAGAAAGATACTGAAGGACTTTATGCATTTCGTTTCCGCACTTTTGAGGATATAGATAAACTATGGAGTGACGACGAAAATGCTTTTCTTCGCTTCCGTATAGCGACTACAGACTCTTTATCCGGATTTTCCAAAGTATTCGTTCGGAACTATTACACAAAAAAAGATACGCTAGTTGAGGGTCGTTTTGCTTCTGGGGATTCCTTTGAAATCTCCTAACACGAAAATACCACCTCACCCAAACCCCCTTACCTCTTTTTGACACCCCACTTTTCTCAGCTAAAATGGCATAGCTCTTAAATCTCCATTTCTCAACCAACAGGGGAGGCCAACGATGAGGAATTATACAAAGGAGTTATTAATCGGTTTTAAGAAATTGTACGATAAGCCCGAAGCGCGGATAGCCAAAGCTCGTAAAGCTCTTGGTATTGCGATCATATATGAGGCACAGATAGGGATAGTAAATCCAAGAAAGACCACAAGGGGTCCTTGGATGGGGGAGGTAGAAGCATCCTTTGATGAAATGCAAAACTTAGACTGGGTAGAACCAATTCCAGCTCCTAAAGACTCCTGGGACTATTCAGAGTTCGAAAATGCTATATTGAAATTCTATGGTGAGTGCACCACCGAACCCAGAGAAATATTAAAAGGGAGATATCCCTTCGGTAACCACTGGTTCCGCTTAACTTCAACGGGAGAAGAAGAGGCCGATGCACTGTTGGATAAAAAATCAAAACTAAAAGCATTCCTCAGCTATTCAAATTTAGATAAAGAACTAGCGGGTCAGATCAAACAAGCGCTTGAAGATTATGGAATTGAGGTTTTCTTGGCCCATGAAGATATTGAGCCCTCAGATGAATGGGTTGAGACAATTAAAGTTGAATTAAGGGCCTGTAATATCTTTTTACCAATTCTTACGGATAATTTCCATAAGTCAAATTGGACAGCTCAAGAAACAGGAATTGCATTTACTCACAATAAACTGATAATCCCACTTAAGGTCACAAAAGACCCATATGGCTTTATATCAAAGTTTCAAGCACTTCCAATAGATACTACTACAATAAAACCTTCGTGTCATAAACTTGTGAAGACCTTTGTCTCAAAGCTGGAAGTTGGCGATTTAATTATTGATGCTTTAATCAGGAGATTTGGGGGAAGCGGGAGTTTCCGTAACGCGGCACAAAATACTGAACTTCTCACTCCATATGAAAATTATGCTTTATCTCAAGTAATTGACATAATAAGGTACACAATTGCCAATTCACAAATCAACCAATCATCTGGCGCTCGAAAAAATTTAAGCAAATTCATCTATAAACATATAAATAAATATAGGAATGACATAGATTCTGCTCTGCTGCAAGAATTTGATGAAAAGCTACAACACCAGTAGTATCCCATCTAATGGTCTCGCGCTCCATCGAAGCCTTCGTCGGAATGTTCATGATGGCCCTCTTCGTCCTCACCTTCGGCCGCAAATGGCGCAGATAAACCCTCCACCAAATCCGCACACCTATTGACTTTAACCCAAAAATCACTAAACTTAAATGTGATAGAAATTCCATTAAATTTAGGAAAATAGGAGTAAACAATGCTCTCCGAAGAGACAAAGCGACTTATGAATAAAGAAGAAGATATAGAGGTTGAATATAAAAGAGAGATATCAGCAGACTTACGTGGAAGTTTAGTCTCATTTGCTAATTCTAAGTATGGTGGGTTCATTTTGATTGGGGTAGAAGAAACGACAGACAAATGCGGAAGACAAAGGGGACAATTGTATGAAGGCAGAGGAATAAAATTGAGTGACGAGAATAAAACTAAGATTCAAAATATTCTCTCTAGCTGTAGGGACAATCTTCCTGCTCAAGTTATTGAAGAGGAAAAGGAAGATGGCTATGGAATTTATAAGATAAAGACCCCGCCTCGCACAGACAAATTATATTGCACAGGCGGAGGAAGATATGTAATACGAACCAATGGAAGATCTCAAGCGATTTCCCCTGCCTTAATGAGGAGAATAATTATGGGGACTAACAAACCCAACTTAAAACTCTACTTTCTAGAGGATGGAGTGGAAAAAACCTCTCTTACTGCAAAACCGGAATGGAAAGTAAAAATAAAACCAGAAAAAAATGAGAAAACTATAAATCCATTGTTAGGAATAAACCTCTCACAGTTCAATACCTCTTGGCTTACCTCTTGGCTTAATCCTATGGACGAAACACAAGATAAACTACCATCTGTTGAATTTGAACTTGTTAATGAAGGAACTTCTAGTGCCAATGAAACACATGTCTTTATAACTTTTCCTGAAAGTTTCGAATTATTTGATTTACCGGAAATCGCTCTACCAGGTCTAACAGCTTCACCTACGGATGAAGACTGTCCCTATAAAGTCAAGTTTTATCAAGAGAAACTTATTCAAGGATTGGCTGTTAAGTTTAGCAAAGTGGGTGTAAAGCCACCCAAAGAAAAACAGCCCCTGACCTATCCTGTCCTTTATGAAATTTTAGCGGAGGAAGGCCAATTTAAAGGAGAACTATCCCTGCGCGTAGACCCGACCTTCAAAGAAGTCAAAATCTACGAATAGCTTTATCCAATCTGTCCAAAGCTAGTTTTACTCAACCACCAACCCAAACACCCCACCCCACCCCACAATCCAAACACCACAACTCCCCCCTCACCAACCCAAACACCGCACACCACAGGTCATTTCACCAACCACCACAACCTCAAACCCACAATCCCAACACCACAACTCACCTCACAACACCGAGACTCAACAACACACTAACACCGAAACCCAAAAATCTAACAACCAAGCACTCCCTGAGCCAAAACCCGTCCAATCAGCGGCACCCATCCCTCGTCCAATCTACGGTGTCTTATCCGTCCAACCTTCGGCGCCTAGCCTGTCCAATATTCGGTGCCTGACCTGTTCAGTCCTCGGCGCCTGAAACCTCCTCTTGACAAGGTTCTCAACAAAGGTCTACAATGAAGACAGAATAAAACATCACCATGGACAAAGAAACCAAAAAACAATTCCAAAACCTAACCAAGCTGGTAAAAAACGGCTTTGAAGAAGCAAAGAAAGACAGAGGAACCATCAGAAAAACAATAGACAAGAAAATAGAAGAACTCGCCATTATGACCAAGAAGGGGTTTGATGAAGTCAGAACTGAGTTTGCTGAATTCCGAGACCAGAACCAAAGAGAACACGCAGAGATAACACTCGATCTCGAAGAGATTAGCAGCAAACTCACTGGAGTAATCTACCGGCCCGAGCTAATAGAATTCGAACAGCGCCTCCAACGAATAGAAATGAAGCTTGGCTTAGCCAAATAAGACAAGAGAAACCTAACCAACCTCATAAACTCTCAAAGTCACCAAGAGGGCCGTTTCACACAACGGCTCTTTTTAATACCGCACCCACCCTCACCCAAACCCCTTCAGCCTCTTTTTGACACATATCACTTTTGAACTAAAATAAGAACAAATCTGAGTTAGTGCTTCCATACAAAAATCCTTGGTATAGGGAAGGATAAAAATGGAAAAACCGCATTATTCTGACAATTCGCACGCGAGAGAGGAAAGCTTATTCAGAGAATACGAAGCTACGGTTGAACATATCCGCCATCTTCAGACACTCCAGGGTCAGTTAGGTTCAATTCTTCTGGCAGGCATTTTTCTATTTATTGGTTTATCTTTAACTAATGCTAACGTAAAACTATTTCTCATCTATTTCCCATTCATAATACTCATTTCCACTGTCGCATGTCTCATCTGGGCTATATGGTACCATCATCTCGAAAAGATTATAGACTTGGTCATCGCACATAGGTGCGAGTTAGAAAAAAAATTAGGCTTTGATATAGAGACCCAAATCCAAAGGCAGATTTATAGTAAACCAATCCCTTTTGTCCGAAAACAAGCAGGCAAATGGCCAATTTACCTTTCTGCAGGTTTACCCATAATCCTAAGCTTGCTATATCTTGCAGTTTTGATATTCATCTAATGCTTCTGTACCTTGGCAAACTCTGCCGTCAATTGATATAGAGTACTAAATCTACCCCTCCCTCACCCTCCAATCTCCTCAAATTCACCCCTCTATGACCCTACTTTAAATTGCGACGTCGCAATTTTCCACCAAATCCCCAAACCACACCACACTTCCACCAATTTGTCAAGCTAGTCAAAAAGCCAGTCGGAAAGCTAACCAAAAAACCCCTCAAAACAGAGCTATTTTTTGACATAATCTAGCTTTCAATTAAGATAACAGTGACCTTTCAAATTATTCCTTGGAGGAGGTGAGAAAAAATGCAGCAGGCACCCTCAATAAAAATTGGCTGGAAGGTTATGCTTGCCATGGGTATCTATCTAGCAGCTCTCGGTCTGTTTTTGGTAGCAGCCCCCCAGGTTGTATTCGAAGAAGAGTTTGGAGCATTTACTGAAAAGTCCTGGACTGATTTTATCTCTGACAATCCGGAGTCATCCCAACTATTCCTGATGCTAACCAAATTCCTCGGAGCCCACCTTCTAAGTATAGCTGCCCTGGTGATTGGGATTACTCTGGTGGCCTACCGAAAGGCAGAAAAATGGTCGTGGTATACCCTCTTAATAAGCGGTATCATAGGTTGGGGAGGTGCCCTAACCTATCATACCATCATTGGAATTCCAGAAGCTCTGATTGGCAGTTTGCTCGTTATAATTGGCACCGTTCTCTTTGTCATAGCCATAGCCCTACCAGCAAAAGCTATCTTAAGTAAACAACCTGTCGCCGCACAACCCCGGACTTTAGAAAGACCTAGCGCTCAGCGGGAACAACAATGGCACGAATCAAAATCCATATGGGCTCTTATAATAATCATTTTAGGAGCAGTCGTATTTGGTATTGTCCAACCATTCATATGGCAGTGGGTACACAAAGAAACTCCTCCTCCCGGTACCGTAGATTTAGCTAACCTCCTGACAATAATTTTGGCTCTGGTTGCTCTAGCTGTGACAGGTTTCGCAATTTTGGCCTATCGGGTTCTTCGGCATCGCTTAGGAGAGTCAATAAGAAAGGAGTTAGACATCGAGTCAAAGATATTCCTAGGACGCATTCAAGGTGGAGTAGCTTTTGAGGGTTGGCGCACTTGGCTACTTAGCTGGCGCGTGAATCATCTAGATCATGAATTGCTTTCTTATGTTATCTCGACTCAAATACGAGCATTAGATTCGATTGGTCAAATAGACCCAGAAAGAATTGCAGAGCTTCCCGAGGACGCAAAGAAATCGATAAATCAGCAAAAAAGTAACGTGGCTGGGTATATTGTATATAATCTGCGTATTCACTCAGACAAAGTGTCTCCAGAGGAAAGAACGAGATATCTTGAAATTGCAAGAAAGTACGGCAAGGAAGCTTATGATGAAGCTGGTAAATTTGGTAACAATTACGATTGGAAAGCAAATTACGGAGCGCTATTGAAATTTTTTGGAGTAAATTCTGATGAAAAACACAGGGGAGAAGAAATTATCTCTGAAATAGAGGAAAGACATAAGGCAGGCGAAATCAGTGAGCAAGAGATAAAAGACTACCGTACACTGTTCGGTACAGCTGAGAAATGAGATATCCTCTCTATTTAACGTAATTTTCACCAATAGAATATAAGTATTAGTTTACACAGTAGAAAAGGCGCTTTACCACGGCAGAGGGCCTTTAATACCCATAGAGTAAGTGTTAAAATGAATTTTCATAGTACATTTTGTCACGTTTGTAAAATGCTACACGTCGCGTGACAAACAAGTTTCACCCCCTTTCTTTTTTAAAGTTTTTAGCAAAACTCTTTGTCTTCTCCTATCGTACATTTTTAACCAATAACCTATTAAGAATAGATCTAATTTAAAGTTTCGCCCCAGATTAAGAAATAGTCGAGCATCTACCATTCCAAATTGTGGCATGTTGTGCTCGATGTTTACTCGTGCCCGGAACAGGTTCTTTAGACTTCTTAACCTTTCTCCCCTCACAATCAATTCTTCTGCCTGTAATTTCTGGATCACAACCAACTTCTAAAGCGATTTCCCTCAAAATATCATAATCTTCAGGAGCTTCTATTCTGGAAGCAAGTTTTGCAATTAAATCACACACATTTTTGTTTTCCATTTCTAACTCACCATCCAATTAAAGTGCCTATTCTCCAAATAAATACTTAGTAGTACTTCTACTCTACAAACAAAAAATCAACGCCAATGCAATAGAACCGGGAGCACTTAGTAGTTGAAGTTATATTTATTTTAGCACGCAGCTCTATCGATATCTTTTCTTAGAAGCATTCCCAAAGGGATTGCCTTTCTCCATTTTCCTTCCGAAAAACTTCAAAAGGCATTAGGCCTTGCTCCTAGGCCCTGAGATAGAGGTATATACTATACCTTGTCTCCTTCTTGAAGAACACTACTTGAAGAATACTATAAGTATAACTGAATTCTTTGAAACGTCAAGTCCACACGTTAATTTTAATCCCGAGAAAAAAAATCAAGCCAAATTTTTGGAAGTACTCACTTTGAGACATTCCACTTCTATCATATCACCGAAACCTAATTCTATCAAAGCTTTCAGCCATTTCATCTTCACAATACACCTTCTACCTCATACTTGTCAACCCCCCCCCCACCTTTCTAACAATTCCATCCCCAAACCACCAAAAAACTTCGTTATCGTAGATTTACAACTGACTGGGTAGTGGTGGTGGTAACACCAGTAGTGTCAGACTCAATTGCAAATTACGGAAGATAAACATAATCCTACCACCACTACGGCTGCCACACTCTCACCAACTTCTCAATCTCATCAACCCAGCACTTTTAGATTTCACAACCTAAGACACCCAATTCCAGTCACACAAATTTAGGGTGTTCTCTCGACAGTAAAATAAGTGTTTAGAAGCACTGTTTTCCCAGATGAGGAAATTGTAGTTTTGTCAAAAGGAAATGAATCTTTATATTCATCGTTTGCCGGTAGTTTATGCCTAAAAATTAGAGCCGCTTCGACTCGATCACGGTAACTCGATTCCACATAGGCAAATGAGAAACATAATTCATTCCCGCTTCTAACATACTCTCTCCATTCGTCCCATTTTTCATGATCGGCAATCCGTTCATTGACATCACCCGCTTCTCCAATGTAAATCAGCTTATGAATACTCACGGTATCCTTATCGGCATTATATGTGCATTCATATACACAATAAACTCCGGAACGTGACGGAACACTATCTTTGTTTTTTTTTCTCTCCAATAACCCTCAAACTTAACATCAAACGTTCTTTCTGCCACTTCAACCTCCTGTTCAAAAACTCCTCAATAAAACCCTCTTATGATAAACTACGCTAAAACTTAACAGTTGTCAATCCGCCATTATTTAAAAGATTTCAAACAGTCTTTATAGAGATTTTCTTCTTTGACACCCTTCCTTTCTCTGCTAAAATAATCCACGCACTATTTTATAGCAAGCTCAATGCCGAGATATTCCCTTAAGTCAAAGCAAGGTTAGAAAATGAACATCCGAGACTGGCTAGATAAAAACAAAATATTTTTCGAGATAATTTCACCCATCGTTATTGCAATAGCGATCATCATGGTATCTATTCAGGCTAATAAAATTATGTTGCAACAAGCATAATTAATGAAATTGGCACAACTTCCGGTTTTACGTCTTGATATAACCCGTACTTACCCTCCTGAAAGCTCTTATCCTGTAGAAAAATTGACTATTTCCAACATTGGTGCACCGCTCCAAGAATTTTATTATCAAGACATGGTATTTTTAGAAGCTGACGGGAGAAAGATTGTACTTGGAGGTTCTTACTTGATACTCGATAAAACAAATAATCCGAAGGGTGAGTTAGTAACATTTCGGCTATACTCTGGTGAAGCGTGGGGTGTAATATCCGCGTGTATGACTTTAGCTATAGAGAAGCGTTTGGGTATAAGCTACTGTAAAATGGATGAATATATGCGACTGAAATATAAAGATATTTTAGGACAAAACCATGACGAGGTTTACATTCTTAGAACGCGCTCCACCAGTAGAGGGAGTCGAACTACTATATCTTGTTCAAAATTACCTGACCTAACAGCACAAGAGATCATTAAAGATTATGAGGAGATGAGAGCACAAGGTCTTCGTCTTACTTATGGAGCATTATCCCCAGAATTACTATACAAGAAGTTTGGTAGACATTAATAGTTAACCTCATTTCACCCAAACACCAACAACTTCAATATCACACACCAAACACTTTCCACCGCCTTAATTATCTAATTCCCACCCTAACCAGCACCAAAATTCCGCGTTTTTGACACGTTTCACTTTTCTGCTAACCTAAGACCAATCTTCAAAAACCAAACTCTAAGGTCACTAAATGGAATCCACAAATATTACATTCAATCATCCTCTCCTTGGCGAAGTCAGCCTAAGACCCTTTACGGTTGCTGACTTCAAAAATGTTATAGACCTTTTTCGTCTCACGGATGATTATCTTTTCTGCTGCCGTGTCATTAAACAGCAAATTGTAAAACCAAAAGCCACCCTTACTGAGATCCAAAAGTGGAATCAACAAACTTTAATTGAAGTTGCTAGAGAATTTGCAAGGAGAGAAACAACCATCTCGCCTTACTTCCACAACACAGATGACCAGAATTTCTTTGCAGACTTTAAACATGCCTGT
>JABUBO010000478.1_pt1 | contig 12936 bp, 12 predicted proteins | sample 7240361 | NCBI WGS metagenome assembly JABUBO01 (sample SAMN07256346, study PRJNA390944) | subsurface metagenome | isolation source: Methane hydrate marine sediment | place: Pacific Ocean: Eastern North Pacific, ODP site
ATACAGCGGTAGCTATGGATATATTAGGAAAAGAAATTGGTTATTTAAAATTTGATAATGAAAAACTAGATATCTGCCTCTCATGGCTTAAAGATTTAGGAAATAAAAGAAATTTAGTAATAGGTTTAGAAAATATCAATGGTTATGGATTTCATCTAGCTCGGAAACTCAATAAAAAAGGATTTAATCTCCACTATATTTGTCCAATCTTAACCGATAGGGAAAGAAAACATTCGGTTCATAAAGAAAAAACAGATTACATAGATGCTAAAAGGGTAGGCAAAGTTATTTTAAATAAATTTGAAGAATTATTACCTGCTAGTCCTGTTGTGTCGGAGGAACAAAAAAATATAAAATTAATAGATATTCATCTACAAGAAAGAGAGAGTTTGGTTAAGCAGAAAAGAAAAATTAAAAATCATTTACACAATCTTCTACATCAATATTATGGAGATAATTACAAAAACAACTCTAATAATATATTCTCAAAAAAATCCTTAAAATATTACAAAGAAGATATAAAAGAAATTAAAAATGATCTAAATTTTTTGAGTAATGCAATTTTAAGATTAATTAATCATCTGAATATAACTAAGGATCATATTAAAGAAATAGATAAGATTTTAAATGATTTGGGAAATAACATTAAATATATTTTGATTTTAAAAGATAAATTGTTCGGTTGTAATTTAATTAATGCATGTAAAATCATGGTTGAAATAAAGGATATCAATCGCTTTTTAAATCAAAATAAGCTAGCACGTTATGGTGGTTTTGCACCAGTTAAAAAAATGTCAGGTAATAGTGGAAAATTATATACTGATAGATATGGAAATCGTAAACTTAATATGGCTGTTTATTCTGTGGCTTTAACCCAGATAAGCAGATATGGTCCGGAAAAATCTAAATCCTATTATAAAAAGAAGATATCAGAAGGGAAAAGCAAACTTTGGGCATTGCGTTGCTTGAAGAGACAGATCATAAAAAATATTTTTAATATTTTAAAGGAAGTTAATTAAAAATATATAATTATTAACATACAGGAGTTATTGGTTAAGAAAATGAAATTTTTATCCCTTTTTTTTAATGTATCAATAAATTCCTTTGCCTTAAATACAGCTTCGTCTTGAATATATATAACTCCATCTAAATCTATTATGAAATTTTGAAAATTTTCTATTAATTTCATTTTTTAATAATTCTTAAAAACTAAATTATATTTTATATATCTGATAGGAATTTTCTTTTTTCCTTTTTCCTCTTTAGAAATTCACTGACTATATAACTTGCAACCATTATTGGAGTTGTACCAGAGCCAAATCCAGCATCATAACCTAAATCATTTGCAAATGTATTAGATATTCGAGGACCACCACAAATTAGAATTATTTTATCCCTTACTCCCTTTCCCTCAGCTAATTCTAAAAATTTTGTTAGATTATAAATATGAACATTTTTCTGAGTGACAATCTGAGAGATACCAACTACATCTGCTTTTATATCCAATGTTTTCTTTAAGAGTTCTTCCGATGAAACCTGAGAACCTATATTTACTACATTGAAAACAGAATAGCTCTCTAAACCATGATCTCCAGCAAAACCTTTTGGACTTAAAATGGCATCCAATCCAACTGTATGAGCATCAGATTCAATTGCAGCTCCCAATATAATTATTTTTCTTCCTACTTCGGCTTTAATTATTTTTTCTATCTCTTCATGACTTAATATTTCATATTCTTCAACTTCAGCTTCTATTTTATTGATTCCAATTTTATGTTTACAGCTTCCATATATAACAAAAAATGTAAAATTTGGATCAATACTTTCTTGTTTTACAATTTTTGGTTTTATTATCCCCATTTTCTTGCAATACTGAGTAGCTATAGCTGTGGCTTTATCGTCATTTTTTACCGGGAGTGTAAAGCTAATTTGAACCATTCCATCATTTAGACTATCACCATATGGTTTTACTTCCATATTAAGTACCTCCATATTTAATAGATAATTATTTATTTTTATATTCGATCAATACATTTTTTGTTTATAGCTTTGGGGTATACTTTCGAAGACATTATCAGTCGAGAAAGTATACCCAAAGCTTCCAATTTTTTATTAGATGAATTTTTGTTATATTGCAAGACCTAGACCTGACACTTTATTCAATAAATTAAACCTTTTTCAGTTCTTGAAAAAAGGGATTATAATAATCATCCTTCTTTTTTATGACTCCTTCCAGTCCTCTACCTGAATCTGTTTTTCTTTTTATATCTGCAAAAACACCTTTCTCAATTGCTTTAAAAAGACCAACATCAGCAATTTCTTCAAGTAGATTTATAGCATCTTTTAATACCTGATTTGCCCTTTTAATTATCTTACTATCTTTATTGAAACTTATTTGTACTCCTAAATTTTTTGAAGAATTAAAAATATATTTTGCATTCTTTATGCTAATAAATCTATCTTGAAGAAATGGTGTGTGAATAGCTTCAGTTGGCATACCTAAAAGTTGAATATGTTGATTAGTTAAAATTCCTACAAAATTAAACATTCCATCTAATAGATTTGAGAAGAATATATCACCAGTCTTATAAACAGTTGGTGGCATATATTTTAATGGATAATCTGGAAAAAGCTCTCTTACAAGTTGAGCTTGAGCTATCTCATATATTAAAGAATCTTCTATATGAGGATTTATTTGAAAAGCATGACCCAGTCCAATCTGTTCAGGTTTTAATCCTGAGAATAAAGCAAATTGCTCATTTATAAATTGTGATGTAATCACAGTATGAGCAGCTTCATATGCATCTGCTGTTGTTAAATAGTTATCCTCACCAGTATTAATAATAACACCTGTAGCAGCATTTATCATTCTTGAAAAATATTGATCAATAAATGTTCTTTTTAGATTTATTCCTCTGAAAATAATTCCATAAAGACAATCATTTAGCATCATATCCAGTCTTTCAAATGCTCCCATCACTGCGATCTCTGGCATTGCCAGTCCCGAACAATAGTTTACTTGTCTTATATATCTTCCTACTTCCTCAGCTACTTCATCTAAAGCTTCCCTCATTATCTTAAAATTTGCTTGAGTTGCATAAGTTCCACCATATCCTGTTGTTGTGATACCATATGGTACATAATCTAATAAACTTTGAGCTGTAGAGCGAATTACTGCTATTACATCTGCCCCTTCTCTAACTGCTGCTTTTGCTTGTTTAACATCTTCATATATATTACCAGTGGCCACTATAACATATAACCATGGTTTTGGAGGATCCCCTAATTTTCTAATGAGTTCTGTTCTTTCATCTTTCTTCTTTTTAATTAATAAACATGCATTTTTTACTAATTTATTAGTTTCAGATATCACTTTCTCTTTCTCCATATTTGGTACTTCTTTTAAATTTACTCTTTTCTTTGAAATCATCTCAGCTAACTTTTGAGCATTCACATCATAAAAACACATACCATTTACAAAGGGAAATAGTATCCCAGAACCTAATTCACCTTTGATATTATCCACAACTACATTTGGTAATGGAACATCATTTTTATTAACTCCATTAACTCCTAATAATCTGATTGTTGACCTTTCAATCGTGGTTGTAGTGTGTTCTTCAATAAAATCCTGAACTATTAAAGCTATTCTATTTGCATACTCTCTACCTTTTTTAACTATGTTTTTATCAAGATGTAATTTAGCCAATTTATTCTCCATTTGTATAATCGCTATTATTCTTAGAATTTATAATTTTTAAATTGTTATCCTGACCCTGACTTTGAGTCAAGCGAAAAGACAGGGGAAGGATCTTTTTAATATCTACCATACAAGAAATTCAAGAATATCGTATTTCTATTGAGTCACCTGACAGATTGAATAATTTAATTATTAATTTTAAAAAAATGGAGGCGGCACCCAGATTCGAACTGGGGATAGAGGTTTTGCAGACCTCTGCCTTACCACTTGGCGATGCCGCCTTTAAAAAATATCCCTATTTTTATAAATTAAATTTATTTTATCATTTTAAAATTTAATTTACTATATTTATTTATTAAGACCGATTTTTAATTACTTTTTAAATGTAAAAGAAAATAGGTTATATAGATAATATAAAAATGTAAACATTCCAAATATTATTGTTAGCCAAAGAATCTCTAAATGATAAGCTGTTTGTAAAAAAATCACTAAACAACATAGATGAACTATAAAAATCATTGCTTTACCAACATTAAATGATGGAACAAACCACTTTCCCTTCATCAAATTAAGAATAAGATTTAGCATAAAACCGATAATTAAAATAATTAAAGCTATTTTATATAGAATTTGTGGAAAATCCAACCTAAATGTTAAATATGTGAATATTGAATACACAAGTGAAACATCAGCAATTGGTTCTAATCTCCTACCTAATTCAGTTTTCTGTTTAAGCAATCTTGCTAAAGTACCATCAAGTTTATCAGATATAACAGAATATATATATACAATTCCAACAATCCATTTATTTATATTTACAAATGTAAAAATTAAAATAAGTACACTTCCTAAAATACGGCTTAATGAAATCAAATTAGGAATTTTCAATATATCCTTTTTAACCACATTATCCTCCAACTCCGTATTTAAATTTATTAAAAAAATCTACTTTTTTATCACCTCTATTTATTGCTAATATTATTTAAACACCTATTAAAAGCAGATTACACTTATACATTAATTAAAAAATTAATTAAACTTAGTTTAAATTAGAAATTAATTGTTTTTTTACAATCTTTGTATTTTACTATTCAATCTAAATATCATTTTAATAAAAATGGTGGGCGTTAGAAGATTTGAACTTCTGACCCCTTCCGTGTCAAGGAAGTGCTCTCCCTCTGAGCTAAACGCCCACCAGTTTTTAAATATTTTAACACTGCTATTTAAAGCAATTCAACTAAGCTATGGAAAAAAACAATAGTAAATATTTATTTTAAAATTAATATAAAAGTATATTAATAAAGCAACCTTTTATTAATACTTAACCTTCCTCTGCTTCAATTTTTTTAGCTTTACTTTCTTCAACCTCAACTTCTATAACTTTAGGTTTTGGCGCTTCTATCTTAGCTATCTTCACAATCAACAATCCATCCTTAACTCCTGCTTTGACACTCCCTAAATCTACATTACTTGGAAGTGTAAAAGATCTTTTAAAAGAGCCATATCTTCTTTCAATTCTATGATAATTCTCTCTTTTCACCTCTTCAGAAAATTTTCTTTCTCCCTTTATAGTAAGAACATCTTTATCTAATGTAACTTCTACATCTTTTGCTTTTAGTCCAGGAAGTTCTGTTTTTATAATAAATTCATTTTCTGTTTCTGCAATATCTGTTGTAGGCGCCCATCTTGCAAGCCTTCCTCTTCTTAAAGCAGGAAGTCTCCAACCTTTACCAAAAAAATCAGAAATTTCCTCATCTAATGTTAAAAAATCTTCAAAGGGATCCCATTTTATCAAAGGCATTTTACTCTCCTTTCTGTAACTCTAATTCAATAATTGGTTTTATAATTATAATAATTTTATCTTAATTATTATAACATTTCTAAAAGACAACATAACTAATAATATATTTTGATATCTAATTTTAGATTTTATAGGTTTATCTTTTTAAAAAATAAAAGAATCAAAAATTTCTATTATTTTTTTACTTTTTTAGAAATGATTATTTGATAGAGATTTGGCTGATGTCTCTTATTCCTCCTAAACTTTTTGCTTCCATAACAGCATTTCTGATAGCTTTTGCTGTAGCTTCTGCTACAGCTGTTCCTATAACGACAGTAGGAGCTTTCTTTTTACCAATTGATAATGCAAATGTTATATCCCCATCATATTCAGTATGGACAGGAGAAATAGCTCTTGCTAATCCATCATGTGCCATTTGTGCAACTTTTGTTGCAGATGCTTTGTCAAGAAGAACATTTGTAATTATTACAACAATTGTTGTACTTTCACCAAACTCAGATTTTATTTCTCTTCCCTCTAAAATTAGTGACTTGCTATTTAAAAAACCTCCCTTAGGATGATAAGCTCCAGCCAAGATAGAGCTATCCTTATTTATGATATCTCCAAAAGAACTTACAACAGCTAAAGCAAAAATTTCAATACCACCTGATAAATTTAGGGTAGCTCTTCCAACCCCAGATTTCATCATAAACGAATTTCCAAAAACTTTCCCCACAGTAGCACCAGTACCAGCACCAACACTTCCAACTTCAAATCCTAATGATGATGCATTTTGACATGCTTTGTAACCTTCTTCTTTTCCAGGACGAATTTTATTATTACCAATATTTAAGTCAAATAATATTGCAGCTGGAACAATTGGGACTTTTCCATGTGGTGTTTCAAATCCAATATTTTTTTCCTCTAAATATTTCATTACTCCATCAGCAACAGCAAGTCCAAATGCACTTCCACCAGAAATACAAATAGCATTTACTCTTTCTACCATGCATGTTGGATCTAAAAGATCTGTTTCCCTCGTGCCAGGAGCTCCTCCTCTTACATCTACACCACAAACTGCACCTTCTTCTGGGATTAAAATTACTGTACACCCTGTAATTGCATCCTCATCTGTATAATGCCCAACTTTAACTTCTGATAACATATCCCTCCTTCTTATTACTTTCTTAAATATGTTTAATATGTTCCTTATTGATAAGAATTTTAATAAAAATTTAAGGAAACCTCTAAATTTTAATAAAAACGAATATTTAATTTTAAATAGATTAAAAATTTTAATCAATAGTAAATTATGTTTATTCATAAAAATCTAAAAAATTAATCCATAAACTTATTTTTTTAAAAAATATATTAATGATTATATATTTAAATTATTATGCATTAATGAATGTAAACTGTAAATATTAAATTTAACTAACTTATATAATGTTACGGATATTTAATAAAAAAGCGAGGCTATAAAAATATATCCTCGCCTTTTTTGAATTTGGCATTTGTTTAGACAGTAGATTTACCCCTTCCAACCTCAACTCTTTTCCACGCCATAACAACAGCCACAGTTATAATTGCTGCAACAATTACCTCTGGGATACCATGAGTTATAGCGATTCCAGCCGCAACAGGAGCTGATATGTAACCCCTAATCGTTGCCATTCCTAACACCAATATAGTATTAGTTAATGTGCCCACAATAGCAGCTACTATCAAAGCTACATACTCATTTATTTTTTTGAGCCCTGCATAGCAGAAGGCAGTAGTTATCCCAATGAAGATACGGGGTAGTATAGCTACTAGCGGATCTTTGAATAGTGGAACAGTAGCTCGTACAAAACTAGTAAGTCCAAATATTAGACCAATCATACCTCCAACCAACCATCCTTCCATTACCCCTCCAACGATAGCTGGTATGTGCATTGTTGTAGCAGCGCCTGCTGCTGTAGGAACAGGCACATATCCTAAAGGAGTCAAGCTGAGTAATATGGCAATAGCAGACAAAACTCCTGCTATAACAATACGCCGTACAGTAAACCGTCTTTCTTCTATTTCTTATTAACCTCCATTCCTGATTTAGAAGATAAAATATGTGTTTATTATGACTATATCTTACCTCCTTATTTTAAATTTTATGTCTCCTTAAATCTAAAAATTTTATGTATGTTAAAAAAATATTTTATTTAATAATACACATAAATATTAAGATGTTTCAAAATAACTAAGCTAATACAACACTATTTATTCTTAAAATGGAAATTTGTACATAAACATGAAGACGGTAAATATAACAGTTAAGAAAAGAAATATAAAATCATAAAATGAGGCATGAAATTGAATGAGATGGGTTCTTCCCTTACCACCAAGGTAACAACGTGCTTCCATAGCTATAATAATATCTTCTGCTCTACGCAAAGCACCCATGAATAAAGGAATAAATACAGGAAGGAGATATTTAGTCTGCTGAATGAATCGTAACCTACTCCTCTGTCCAAGATTCGCTCCCCTCGATACTTGTGCTTTAAAGATTCTCTCTAATTCAAGTGCCAATATGGGAACAAAACGGAAAGCAATAGTAAATATCAAGGCAAATTCATGAGCTGGGAAGCCTATCTTAGCCACAGGACTCATTAAGTTCTCAATGCCATGTGTCAACTCAGAAGTTGTTGTAGTAGAAGTTAAGAGACTAACTAATAGTAGAAGCTCTATAAGTCGACATATACCAACAGTTACCATCTGCACACTGCCATTTGTGATATGAATAGGACCCCACTCAAATAAGGTTATTAGACCACCAGGAGGAATATAAAACTCACTAAGGAATAAAAGCTGCATTATTGCAAATATAATTATGACTGGAATTGCAGGACGAATCCCTTGTAAAGCATATTTAATCGGAATTTCAGATATTAAAATGAGAAAGATAGTAACAACTAACAAGATAGCATTTCCTAAATAAGAAGGAGAGAAAGCGATCACAATTATTAGGAGAAGTGAGCATACTAATTTTACTCTTGGATCAAAATTATAAAAAATCGAATCTCCCTGAATATATTGCCCTACTGTGACGTTTCTTAAAAATTCAAATTGTTCCATTATTTATCTCTCCTTTTCAGAGTCAAAATCCTTCGTATCTCTTTCTCAGCTTCATCAACTGTTAATACCCCAGTATCAACTGATTTCTCAGACTCCTTTAGTCCATGCATTACCTCTGTAACTTGTGGAATGCCTAACCCATATTCCAACAAAGTCTGTTTATTGGAGAAGATCTCACGTGTTGTGCCACTCATTACAATCTTTCCCTCACTCATAACATAAATTCTATCAACCAATTGAACAATATCCTCCATATTTGGTGAAACGAAGACTAAAGTTAGCCCCTCTTTTTCATGCCAATTTTTTATTCTTTTAATAAGATAATTTTTTCCCTGGGGATCTAATCCTGTTGTAGATTCATCTAAAACTAATACTTTTGGTCTAAGAGCCAGAATACCAGCTATAGCCACCCTTCGCATTTCTCCCCCACTTAGCGAGAATGTATAGCGGTCTTTAAACTTCTCAAAATCGAGTTCCACCATCTCCATAGCCCATTTTACACGATCACTGATTTCCTCCTTAGATAAACCATATTGCTTAGGACCAAAAGCTATATCATCAGCAACAATATCTTTAAAGAGCTGACGCTCTGCATACTGAAAAATCAGTCCTATTTTTCTACGTATGGTTCTGATATCCACATTCTTTTTGCTAAGATCTTCTCCCTCGATTATAACTTTCCCTTTTTGAGGAAGCATTAACCCATTAAAGTGCTGTACAAGTGTGGTCTTACCTGCACCTGTATGACCAATAATACCTACTGCTTCACCATCATGAACCTCCATACTAACCCCACGCAGAGCTACATTTTCAAAAGGTGTCGTCTTCATATATGTATGCCGAAGCTTTTCAACTTTTATCAAAGGTTGTGAATCTCTCATTTTACCTATACCTTTAATCTGTTATTATAATTCTTTGAGAAACCTCTTTTACAATCTCATTTACAGTTATCAAATTCGCTGGGAATTTAGAGCTCCACCTATGAAGTTCATAAGCAAGTTCAGTTACTTGTGGTATGTCCAATTTTAGAGCTCTTAATTCCTCAACCTTTTCAAAAACCTCTCGTGGTGTTCCTTGCATAACTATTTGACCTTTCTCAAGCACTATAACTCTATCAGCCATGGAAGCTTCATTCATAAAATGTGTGATACCTACTATGGTTACGTCTTCCTCTTTGTTGAGTCTTTTCACCACATTGAGAACCTCTCTTCTCCCTGCAGGGTCAAGATATGTAGTAGACTCATCTAAGACCAAGCACTCGGGTTTCATAGCCATTACTCCAGCAATAGCTACCCTCTGCTTTTGACCAGGTGATAGTAAGTGTGGAGGTTGATTACGAATAGAATATAAATCTACAGCTTTTAAAGCCCAATCAACCCTCTCTTTTATTTCCTCCGGAGCAATGCCTAAGTTCTCAGGACCAAAAGCAACATCCTCCACCACAGTAGTAGCAACAATCTGGTTATCAGGTATCTGAAATACCATGCCAACTGTATTACGAATATCTCTTAAGCGAGATTTATCTTTAGTATTAATGTCATTTATTAAAACATTACCCTTTGTAGGTATAAGAAGCGCATTAAGATGCTTGGCTAATGTGGTCTTACCTGACCCATTTTGACCAATGATGACTACATACTCACCTTTTGGGATTTCTAAGTTAATATTCTTCAAAGCCATAATAGGATTCTTTGATTCAGGATAATAAGCGAAATCCACACTTTCAAATTTAATTAAAGATTCTGTCAAAAACCCTACCTCTTAGCTAAAGAACTATAAAGCATTATCATTTAAATAGTTCACTTTATATTATATTTATTTTAAATAGTCAATATCTAACATATTGGGTGTAATAACTTATTAGAAATGACACTTTTCTTTTTATAAATTATAATATCTTATATAAAAACATAAAATATTTAAATATTTCTTATTCTAACATTAAAGTTTATATTAAATTATTTAAAATCCTTAAAGCTCTATTTAGAAATACAATAAAAAAGAGCGGGAAAAACCGCTCATTTTAAATATATTTAAAATTATCAATTAAAGTATATTATTTATTATCTTTTTATCAATATCTTATTATATTTTCTAAAATAAATAATTACTCCACCAATATAAATTTCATTTTCAATGAGAAAATATTTTTTTCAATGAAACTTGTTATTTCTCTTCTTTATCTTCATAAAAAGAGATTATTTTCTCAATTTTTTTCTTCTCTTCTTTAGTAAATATAGAGTTAAAATCAAAATTTTCCATTTTATCCTTATCACGCAATACTTTTTTTATACTATATATCATAAATCCACTGGGAATTGATTTACTCTTGTATATCAAGTTATCTTCATCAAAACTAAATTGAAGTTTTTCATCAAGTTTAAATAACTGTTCAATTAATTTCCTGAATAATTCCGGGTTAAATTCTGATTCGTTTTGATTTTCTTTCTTCACATTAATTCCTCCAAATAAATTCTCAAAACTATTTTATCATAATGCAAGTATATTATTTAATTTATTTTAAAACTTCATCAATCGGTGTATATTCAAGTCCGTGTGCGTCAGCTACCAGTTTGTTTGTAACCCTTCCTTTGCAGACATTTAATCCCTTCTTCAATACAGGATTCTCTTTTAATGCCTTCAGCCATCCTTTATTTGCAATTTGAAGTGCATATGGAAGCGTTTCATTTGTTAATGCAAATGTTGAAGTTCTTGAAAAAGCACCTGGCATGTTTGTAACACAGTAATGAACAACCCCCTCCTCAATATATATTGGATCAGAATGTGAGGTTGGTCTTGCAGTTTCAACACTTCCTCCCTGGTCTATATCAACACACACTATTACAGAGCCAGGTTTCATGGATTTTACCATTTCCCTTGTTACCAGTTTTGGTGATTCTGCACCAACAATGTAAACACCAGTAATAAGTATATCTGCTTCTTTAACAGCTTGTGCAATATTATATGAATTTGATTTTAGTGTTGATACATTCCCTGGCATCGTATATTCTAAATAACGTAATTTCCTGATACTTATATCTAAAATAGTAACTTCTGCACCCAAACCAGCAGCAACTTTTGCTGCATTACGTCCTACTGTACCACCACCTAATATAACTATATGCGCAGGTTCAACACCAGTTACACCAGTAGTTAAAATTCCTCTTCCACCCTGTGCTCTACTTAAATAAAAGGCTCCTATAAATGGTGCCATTCTTCCTGAAACCTCACTCATAGGAGTTAAGAGTGGAGTTTCACCATCATCAGTTTCTATGGTCTCATAAGCAATACAAATTGCTTTTTTATCAACCATAGCTTTGGTAAGTTCTTCACCCGAAGCGAAGTGAAAATAAGTAAAAAGTATCTGATTTTCTTTAATTAATTCAAACTCCTGCGGAAGAGGTTCCTTTATCTTCATTATCATATCCGCTTTACCAAAAACCTCTTTTGCAGTCTCTAATATTTCTGCACCAGATTCTTTATATTCATCATCACTAATACCGCCTCCAATCCCAGCATTTTTTTGAATATATACCTTATGACCTGCTTTTATTAACTCAGTAACACCTGCAGGAGTAAGTGCTACTCTATATTCATTATCCTTAATCTCTTTTGGTACACCAATAATCATTACCTAACCACCTTTCCAATTAATTATTATAATTTTAATAATTATAAATCTAAAAAATTTTACCTGCCATCTTGAATTGTTTATTGAGCTAATTCATAAATTTTAAAATCCAGTTTAAAATAAATTTCAGTTAATCGATTACTTATATTTTATATATACTTTTATATATATTCCTTATGAAAAAGTTTGTCAAGGATTATTAAATTATATTATTTTTAAGAATTTTTTATCATATTTAATATCTTATATTGACCAAAAAATAGAATTATTGTAGAATTAAAAAATATTTTTTAAGCAAAATTACTGTTTTTCATATTAAGCAACTAATTAAAACCGATCATCGTCAAAATCATTAATAATTAACTTAAAATAAATAGAGTATCTTTATCAAAATATAATTAATAATGTTTTAAAGAAAGGGGGTTTTATAGAAAAATAACTTTTTATTTGAAAGAGTAATCTTTCAAATTATCTCTTATTAAATTTTTGGATTAATGTTAGGAGGTTAATTCTATGCAAGAAGAGAAAAAATTATTTGTTAGAAAAGCTACAGGTCTGGTGCGAGAAATAGGAGTTGGAACTGCTGTTCTTATAGCTATTGCAAATGTTGTTGGATTGGGATGGCAGAAAAGAGTTTTCCAAGCAACAGGTTGGACTCCTGTTGGTGAGAGTACATTCCTTCTTGGTATTCACCCCGTTGTTATGGCTTTTGCTATT
>JABUBO010000480.1_pt1 | contig 12933 bp, 15 predicted proteins | sample 7240361 | NCBI WGS metagenome assembly JABUBO01 (sample SAMN07256346, study PRJNA390944) | subsurface metagenome | isolation source: Methane hydrate marine sediment | place: Pacific Ocean: Eastern North Pacific, ODP site
CGGAGGCTGAAGGGAGCGGAATAAAGGAGCTGGCACTGATTTTTGGTGTCAGCCAGCGCACTGTGCAGAGAGCATTAAAGGGGGTTAAGAAATGAATGACGGCTTTATCCCCACTCAGTTAGCTCGTAAGGATATGGACAGGGTCAAGACCTATAGGGAGCTTCTTGACTTCTACCATGGTGTTCACTGGGAAGGGAGAGCTATCAGGGGCGAGAAGCGATTAACCTTTAATTACGCTAAGGTGCTAGTGGATAAGGTTACCAGCTACTTGATGTCAGGCATTAACTTTGCTGTGGATGCCATAGAGGACTCTGATGAGGCTAGAGCCAGAGCTCAGAGAGCAGAGGCAGCCCTATATCGGGTGTATGAGGCTAACAATTTGGAGCAACTCGACTTTGAGACTGAGATTGATTGTGCCATCCTTGGGGATGCCTGCTATAAGGTCATTTGGGACCAAGAAACAAAGATGGTCAGGGTTACTGCCCCTGATATCCAGGGAATATATGCCTGGTGGGTGGGAGATGATACCTCCCGAGTATGGAGGGTAGCCTCTAAATATAGCCTCACCACTGAGGAGGCAGAGATGCTCCACGGCATAACCCCTAAGGCTAAAACCGCCAACGTCGTCGAGCTGTGGACAAACACCGACTTCGAACTGTGGCTGGATAATGCCCTTGTGGAGCAGAAGCCTAATCCCTATGGTTTCATACCATTCCTTATCTACCCCAACCTTAGAGAACCCAAGAAGTTCTGGGGAATGTCTGATTTGCCCCAGATTATGGAGCCTCAGCGAGAGCTAAATCGGGCGATGAGCCAGCTATCTAGAATACTGGAGCTATCAGGTAACCCTATCGCTGTCTTAGAGAATGTTGAGGAATCGAGGGATATTGCTGTCAGACCAGGCGCAGTGTGGAATATACCCGAGGATGCCAAAGCCTACCTCCTGGATTTGCTTCAGGGCGGCGGCGTCAAGATGCACGAGAACTATATCAATTTAGTCTATAGAAGCATGCATGATGTCGCCGAATCTCCCAGGGCTTCCTTTGGCGGTGTTGACAGAGACCTTTCCGGGGTAGCCCTTGAGATTGAGCTTCAACCCTTACTGCAGAAGGTAAGACGCAAGAGACTCATCAGGATGGTTGTCTATAACCGCAGGAGCGAGATGATTCTAAAACTCCTTGCCAAATACAGTGACCCAGAGCTTAAGCCAGATGACTTTAGGCTCCGGGTTATCTGGGGTCCGGTATTGCCCCAAGACACGGCACGGAAAGTAAACAACGAAGTATCCCTGATCCAGAGCGGTATCCACTCCCGGAGGCGGGCAATGGACGAGCTCGGTATCCAGAACCCGGAATATGAGTTTAATCAGTGGCTGGAGGAGAGGGGAACCATACTCAAGATGAATAAAGAGTTTGGCGCACGCTCGACCAGGAGCGGAGAGTGAGAGAGCTATATGGTTCCGGGCAGAGAGCGTTGCGAAATAATCATAGGGGGTAATTATGACTGATGAGGAAATTCAGGCACTACAGGACGAGCTGAAGGTAGCGGTGGAAGAACTTGACAGCTTGAAGGCGGAGAAGGCAGCCCTTGTCAGCGAGCTGGAGACCAGGAATACCCGCATCACTGAGCTGGAGACGGCGGTCAGTGAGAAGGATAGCGAAATCGCTACCCTTAAGCAGACTGTCGTTGATGACAACCAGAAGCTTGAGGCTCTTAACCAGGACATATCCCAAGCGGTTGCTGCCTACAAAACCATAGTAGTCAAGGCTAACCCCGGCGTCATTGAAGAGCTTATCACCGGCAACACCATCACCGAAATTGACCAGTCCCTGGAGAATGCCAGGACCCTTATCTCTAAAGTGAGGGGAGGCATTGAACAGGAAATTGCTTCTGGTAGAGTCCCCGCCGGCGCCCCACAAAGGACATCCCCTGACCTGTCAGCTCTATCCCCACGGGAGAAAATCCAATATGCAATAGGAGGTAAAAGATAATGGCGATAACACTAGAAGAAGCATCTAAACTATCTAACGATATCCTGCTGCAAGGAGTGGTGGAAACTATTGTTAAAGATTCGCCTGTCCTTCAGCAGCTCCCCTTCATTGAGATTGTGGGTAATGGCTTAACCTATAACCAAGAGAAAACCTTGCCTACAATTGATTTCTACGATGTCGGTGATACCTGGGCTGAGTCCACACCAACCTTTGAACAATGCACGGCGACTCTGAAGATTATGGGTGGCGATGCCGATGTTGATAACTTCTTAAAGGCAACCCGCTCTAATGTCCAGGACCTGGAGGCAGCTGTGGTTGAGCTTAAGGCTAAGGCACTCAAGGATAAGTTTGAGGAGACCTTTATCTATGGCGATGCCATCACCAACCCCAAGCAGTTCGATGGTCTCAGGAAGCTTATTGATACCGCTACCGCCTCAGACCAAGTAATCGCCGCCGGGGATACTGGGGGTAGCCTCACTCTATCCCTGCTTGATGAGCTCGTTGACGCCATCAAGGGTGGTAAGCCCGATTTGCTATTGATGAGTCGGAGGTCAAGGCGGAAGCTTAACGCTCTGGTCAGGGCATCCGGCTCGGGCATGATGGAGACCGACCGGAATAAATGGGGTAAATCCGTCCAGTTGTGGGATGGTATCCCCATTGGTGTATGTGACTGGATATTGGATACCCATGTCGTTAGCGGTGGTGTTGAGACAGCAACCACTGGTGGCACCTGCTCTACTATCTATGCCATGCAGTTTGGGGAGGGAGCCCTCTGTGGTCTGAGTTCACCCGGCCAGCTCACCGTAGAGCCTATCGGCTCGATGGAGTCGAAAGACGCTTCCCGAACCAGGGTAAAGTGGTATGTGTCATTGGCTTTATTTAGCTCCATCAAGGCAGTGGCTTTAATTGGGGTTACTGACTGAATCTAAACAGCAAAAATAAATTATGGGGGAGGAAAGCCCTTTAAACTTGAACCTCCCCCAGGGAGGCGAACATGAAGGCAATTATCGTTGCTCCTAATGAGATCCAGGTTAGAGTTGATATCAACCGGGACTTTGAAGACCGCTTGGTATCGGGCGACCTAACCTCGGACGGAGTCCAATACTCCGAAGAGGTTACTACCGGTGATGCCGATGTTGATGTCGATGTCCTCACCAAGCTTGTTGACCCTGGACTGGAGGGGGATATCCTCTGGGTAGAGTTCGGGCTCACTGCCGAGTTCAAGGCAGTCTCCTCGGCTACCGCTGACCTTATCTGGAAGTGGCAGGCAAGGAATAAAGACGGCACCTGGGTTGACCTGCATCCTGCCGTCACCGAAACCAATATCGGGACAACTTATAAATCTCGTACCCAGAGCGGTTACTTTACACCTGTAGCCGATTTCCAGGAAGTCCCCTTTGAGATTAGGCTTATCCTCCAGTGCAATGAAGCCAACGAGGGCAGGGCTAAGGTGAAAAACTCAAGCTATATCAGAGTAGTCTATAGGGTGGTGTAACCATGAACTGGTCAGCAGGTAAAATTGGCACCATCAATCAAGGGTTGGCTCATGCTAACGGCTTGTCTACCCCGCCTATTGGCTGTGTGCTACACCTCGTAGGATTGCCGGGCGGTGGTAATAAAATCTATGACCGAAGCCCTTATGGGAATATCGGCTCAATAACAGGTGCTACTTGGGTAAGATTACCCAGCAGGCTTTGGTTGCTAGATTTTGACGGGTCAGACGATTATGTTAATTGTGGAGATGGTGCTGCTTTAGATATTACCGAGCAATTGACAATGCTTGTTTGGCTATATCGGACGGACAAAGCGACAAATCAACACATCATTATGAAAGCCAAAACAGCCGGCAACCCCTGCTACGGATTATTTTGGGAATGGTACTCCGAGAAAATAGGGCTCGCATTAGATGTGGGTGGTTATGCTATCCGAGGTTTTACAGTAGCTTTGGCGCTTAATACCTGGCACTTCGTTGCTGCAACCTACGATGGCAGTTTCGCCAAGATATATTCCGAGGGCAAATTGGATGACAGTAACGCATTGAGTGGAAGCATAGCCTCTATTAGCGATGCCAATGTCATCCTTGGAGGCGGAGTGCAAACGCAGTGGGGAAATAACTGGTATGAGGGGTATATGGCCCTGCCCAGGATTTACAACAGGGCTTTGAGTGCTCTGGAAATCCAGAACAGCTTTAACCGAGAAAAACATCTGTTTGGAGTATGGTGATGATATACAGAATTCGCATGGATTTATCCTTTAAAGATGAGGCAACGGCTAGGACTTTAATGAATTACGCCAAGACTTTATCCGAGGAGGCAACCAGTGTCAACGAGGGCGAAGATAATGAGGAAATAGCCTTCTGTGATTTGGAGATTTGTCGACACGATGAAGGCTTGCCCTGCACCAGGTTGGAGAGGGTAGAGGTCAGAAAGTTAGAGGTGAGGAAGCTATGACTTTGACTGAAATGAGAGCCATAGTCAGGCGTGATTTGCACGATGAGGATGAGGCTAACTACCGCTGGTCGGATGACGAGCTTGACCGGCATATTGCTCACGCCGTTAAGGAATTCTCTGAGGCTATCCCCTATGAGCAGAAGGCAACCATCGCCACCACCTCAGGCTCCAGAGAGATTGACATATCTACCATAACCGACCGCATCATGGTCGAGGCTGCAGAATACCCGGTGGACAAGTTCCCCAAGCGATACCAGCGCTTTAGCCTGTGGGCAGACACCCTGACCCTGCTTGGTGATGAAGTCCCCGATGGCTCAAATGCTTATATCTACTACGGTAAGCTCCATACTCTTGATGATGTCACCTCCACCATCCCCACCGAGCACGAGGACATAATCGCTGCCGGCGCCTGTGGTTATGCCGCCATTGAGTGGGCAGCCTATGCCATCAACCGGGTTAATGTTGGCGGCACGATAACCCCCAGGGAGTTCCAGAGCTGGGGTAAGGAGAGGCTGAAGTACTTTAGGACTGAGCTAAGGAGGCTAGGGAGAAGAAATAGAGTTAGAATCAGCCAGCTCTACAAACCCTACTACTCTCCAGTATCTAAATCAACCGATTACGGACCTTGATTAAAGGGTATTTTGAGGAGGATATTGTGACTAGCGTAAAAGAAGGACTGCCCAAAACCAAAGAAGGCTTACCTAAGGAGGCGTTTGCTATCGTCAGCGACCCTGACAACCCCGATACCTGGAAGCTACCCCATCACAAAAAGAGTATCTTTAGAGCCTTAAAGAGGAAGTTGGATATCGAGAAGACGGTTGACTGGGACAGGATGGGTCCGGCCGTGGCTGCCCTGTCCCCAGGGGGATATCGAGGGCAGAGGGTGGAAGCCAGCCCGGAAGAAATCCTTCAGGCAGCTAAGCACTTAGCAGGGCACTACCTAAAAGCCAATAAACCCCTGCCCGATACCCTGGCAGCTTTGGCGTAGGCGTCACCCCTAACCCCATGTGGGGCTAAAGACTAGAGACTAGTAACTAAATAGGGGGTGAGGTAGATAAACCTCTATAAAGCCCTGTGGTCAAGAATAGGTGGCAGACCCTGGACTTATATTATCCGGGATACCTGGCATAAGTTTGAGGGTCTGTGGATTATAGGTCTCGTTGCCGTTGGGGCACTCCTGGGGCATTGGCTTTGGGGCTTGATATTCTGGCTTCTCTTGGTCTTTGCCTTGGGCTACATCGCCGGTCATCTCTTCTGGGGTAAGGAATATATCCCAGGCCAACAGGGTAAGGGATAGAAACGGGATTGCTGCGCTGGCAATGACAAAAGGAGAGAACAGTGCGAAGCCTAACATCAACACTACTAGCCACTCAGAAACAGGCTACCCGCAGCCCCTATGTCAAGGTGGAAGCCAAAAATGCCATTTCTGGCGTAGTCAAGCTTGACTGGACCAGGCTCTATACCGGCTCGGAGGACGACTACTTTCATGCCCTAACCATGCCAGGCGACGGCTCTCTCATCAGGGTCAGAATAACCCTGCCCGCTGATTCTCGGAAGCTCTACCGTCAGAGAGTAGCTAATCCCGGTCCATCGAGCGACTACAGCCAGTGGACTTACACCAACCAATATAATGCTGTAGTTTGTGCCTGTGCCTCTCTGGGGGCAGAGGTCTCTATCTTCTGGATAAACAGCTCGAGGGAAATCAGACGCATAAAGAGCACCGACTACGGTGTCACCTGGGGAAGTCCCGAGCTCATCGATTATTCCCCCACTACTGCCATCAACGGCTTGACGGCTGCCTATAAGCCTAACGGCGATTTGGCTATTTTCTTCGCCGACCAGGCTACCCTTTATGTTAAGAGGCATGTCGCTGGTGCCTGGCAGACCAAAGCCGCTTGGGATAAGACTACCGGTGATTTATTGGGAGTGGCTGCTGTCTATGATAGCGACTGGAACCTCCTGGTCACCGGGAAGGATACCGCGGGCAATTACAAGCTGTGGAGCTTAATCTATGGTGATGGTGGTGACGTAGCCGCCGGCACCTGGTCAGCTCTCAAGGAATTCATCTCAGCCCCCTCCGACGGTAGCTTTGAATACCATGGAGCCTTTATGGATAAGCCAGATGTTTACCGTGGTTTCTATGTCGAAAAGTTTACCGGCACCGAAGCCTATAACCGTCCCTTCTGGAGCCACTCCATCCCCGATACCGTCTTCTTGAGTTCCCTGTGGCGTGAGCCAGTCCCGTTCAATCTGTCCAGCGAGTATGGCTTGGCTATAGCTCATTTTGGCGACTATTGCTGGCTATCAAGCCCGGCTGGCGTATGGAGAGCCCCGCTAACTACTCAGAGCCTTGACCTAACCAACGATATTCTGTCGGTGAGGCAGGAGAGCGGAGCGTCTGAGCAGAGCCAGGGAAAGCTAACCGTCGAACTCAGGAATGACGATGGTCAGTATGTTTCACCAGGAACGGGAAGCCTGGCTGTTCTTGACATAGGTTGTCAGTTGGAGTTCAGCCCGGGCTATGAAACAACCGCCGGCAATGAGGTCAGTTCCGGGCAAACCTTCGTCCTTGAAGCTTACGAACATACCAGCTCAGGCGGTAAGGCTAGCCTGATTCTCCACGGTCTTGATGGCTGGAGAGCAATAGACAACTGGAGAGCCAGACACCAGTTCCGCTGGAATAAGGACTCCAATGAGATGAACGTCAAGCAAATCCTTGAGTTCGTCCTGGCTAGAGTGGGCTTAAAGCTTGAGGTAAAATCCCAGTCATCAGTTATAACTGGCTATTACCCTGATTTCGCCATCAACCCCAATGCGAGGGGTAGTACCGTCATCACAAAGTTATTGTCCTTTGTCCCTGATATCCTCTTCATTGAGGGCAATAAAGCCTATGTAGTAAATCCCCAGTCCTCTGACAATTCGGTTTATTCTTATGGTTCAGCTCATCCCATATTCGAGGGTAGATACCGAGTCGGTGCCTGGGAGCTTAACCGAGTGCAGGTCGAGGGCTACGACACCAGCGCCGAGGCTCCCATCATTGCCGATTCCTTTGCCTGGGGCGGAATAAATAAGCTCTACGATAGGCTGCAGCAGCTCTACGACAGGAACCTAGATACCTTAGCCAAAGCCCAGGCAAGGGGAGAAGCCTACTTGAGAGAAGCCGAGATTGAGTCAGCCAATGGCATAATCCGAATCCCGGTCAACTGCGGTCAGCAGCTCTACGATGTCATTGACATAACCGATAGCCGAGCCGGGCTCAGTGCTGAGAAGAGGAGGGTGCTGGGGCTAATCTTGGTCTATCAACCGAGCAAGGCACAATACGAACACCGATTGACACTGGGGGCAGTATAGACAGTATTTATCTCTCAAGGAGGACTAAGGGGAAATGAGCCTGAGGAAAGCGGTGCTAAAAAGTTTCAACCCTGGTGACTATACAGCCACTATTCAACTCGCCGGCAGCTATAAGGTTTACCTGGAAGGTATTGCTGTGGCTCGAAACCTGCCGGCGGCAGAAATGGCTGCTGGCAGGAAGGTAGCGGTTATACTCTTTGATGAGCATAACGCTAAAGAAGCAGTGGTGATAGCCGTTTACACCTAGTTTAAACATTACCCAGCCCTAAATGGGGAAGACTGTAGTCACTATATATTCAGTTCTGCGCATTAGCCCGATTTTTTCGTTTTCCGTTTACTTTTTGGCGGAGGTGGGGCTACTGGTCTTTCAACCTCCGCTGGATAAGTGATAGCAGCATACTTATACCGTCTATGAATAAGGAAAGAGTAAATCAACCCCGCCATTGCTAGCAATACCGCAGCTATAATTCCACCGATAATAGGTAAGTTGGAGGGGGGTGGGGTTATTGGTATTGTCACTGTTGGCGGTGGGAGTGAAGGCGGTGCTGCTGGCTTTCCTTCAACTGTAAATGAACCGGTTAAGCCAGCAACCCCTAGTAAATAAGTGCCAGTAGTACTCTTACTTGTGCTAAAGCTAACCAATTCACTGCCACCAGCGGCAAGTGTTACCTCCTTGCTGGCTTCTACTACGCCGTTTACCATGAGTGTAAGCTCATAGCTACCGGACTGACCACCAACATTGGCTACTAAAATAATGATTTCTACCGTTTCGCCAATATTAACCTCAGTAGGAGTTATTAACAGGCTGCTGACGGTAAAAGCAGGCGGGCGAGTGTAAGTCAGGATGGCAAATGGAGTGAAGTGGCTGACTATTCCGCTGACGGTATTGGTCTCGACATCAACAACAGAGACCTCAACTGGAACCCATTGCCCCCTAGCCGTATCACACATAGCGAGAACCAGGTTCTCTTCAGCAACACCCTCCGGTATCAGGGACTCGTCATAGGTAAAGGTGACGATTATCGGCGGGTCAAAGATAGCCCCGTCAGGTCTAAAGTCGTAAACCTGTCCAATAACATTGGAATCTCCACATGGAACTAGTGAGACTTCTATCGGTATAATGCTTATCTCGCTAAGCGGCTTACGTTCCTTGGTAAGACCCAGGACGCCTTCATCAAATATTAGCTGGGACATTCCATCAGCGGAGTTGATGATAACGCGTTGAGTAAATACACCAACAGGAGTAACGAAGTCTGATACATCAGTAGTGCCCGGGGGTAACGGAGCTGGTGGTGGGGCTAATATTAAAGGCTGGCCTACTTCATAACCTCGTCCGGGGGGCGTCGGTGGCGGGGCGACTGCTGGCCGGGCAATGACAGTGACGATGGCACTCTGGCTGCCATTACTTACCCCCCCCCGGTAACCACATACCCGGGGAGCACAGTAAATAGAGCCAATATTGTAATAATAATAAGCGTGTAAACTATCCTTCGCACTGTCTAACAGCCCTCCTACCAACACCTACAGATTAAGGGAACATAGGTATAAGTATCCCCCCTTTACTTTTCTGACACCCCCAATTACTATTAGTTTTCTTCCTCACCAAAACTATACGTGCCGCCTTCTCTTCACCAGGAAAAATACACCCCCACCAACAACTAGCACCCCGAGCACTGAGCCAAGAATAGCCCAGGTAGATACCGGCTCTGCCTCTGGGGAGACCGTCTCTACCCCTCCGGCTTCAGCAGTTATGCCCACCGCGCCATTTTCACGAACCGTCGGAGTCTCATCTTCAGCCTCAGTTCTGGTGCTAATCAACAGCCTTGAGCAAATCTCAATTTTTATCATACCCGGGGTTTCATGCTCCATAAAGCTAATCCATACCTCAGCCTTCTTATCGCTGTAGTCGGCATCCTCGGGCATAATAATGACTACCAGGACTTCAGCTTGCCCCCTCGGGGCAATAGTTACCTGCTCTGGAGTAATTGTAACCCAGACTGGGTAAGGGAAGGCTTCATACCCCGTCTCGGTATAATCTGGTTCCCTGACTCTTACCTTGAAAGCTGTTTCGTAGTCATTCTGGTTATAAATGATAATCGGGATATCTGCCTCCGCCCCGGGATACAGATTATCGATAAAGACCTTTCCCGGGTCAATACCAAAATCGGCTCGGGCAGCAGCCGGGGTTAACAACAGCCCCACGGCTACTAACCCCACCACTATTAAAGCTAAAAATCGTCTCAATTTATAACCTCTGTATTCTAGTTTATGGTGCTAGTGTTGCCGTTATGGTAACCGTGGAAGTCATATTTTCGGTGCTAGTCCACTCAGTTGCCCGGGTGAGAATCTCCAAGCCCCACCACAAGATGCCCTGTGCAGGGGTTAAGTTATCTGACCAGGCAGTACTACCACTTGACTCGGCTAGAACTTTAGCCGAATAATTCGCCATCCCCTCGTGGTAGCTCCAGGCACCGAATGTGTTGTCACTATTACCCCCATCGCCGCTATTGGTCATGTTATCACCAGCACCAGTGAAGTCTGAGAAGTTGACGGTGATGGTAGCGTTAACCGTGCCGGTGTTGTTGACGGAAAAATAGCACTCGCCAGCAGCAATGGGCTCACCAACAGGTGTAATGTTGTCGCCCCCTAGGTTGGAATAGTAGTAGGTATTCCACGCTATAAACCCGGTACCACTTATCCCGTTGATGGTCCAGGTGCTGGGTGTGTTGGTAATTGCGATATAGCCGGGCCAGGCGGTGACCGTCACTTGTTGGGATGTAGCCGCCAGGACTCCACTAACTGGAAGTGCCAGCAGAGCAATAACCAATATAAATGATATAAGTAATCTTTTCATCCCTTTCTCCTCCTTTCTAGATTCTTTCCCTCTGGTCTCCTGATTAAGCTTACACCTCATCTCACCTCCTTATTTATTTCAATGTCGGTCAACCTCAGGCTTGGGTTGCCGTCAAGGTAACCGTCCCCGATTTTTGCCCGCCATCGGCAAAAGATGTCGGGGTCATCAGTTTCAGCCCCCAGTCTCTAGTGCTTGACGCCAGCACAGTAATCAGAGGGACACCACCACTGGTCACCTGTATGTTATAAAGACCGCTGGTTAACTCAGTGCCCGCCCATAGTGTGTAGTGTGTTGCATCTGGGTCGCCACTGTCAGCAAGTAGCCAGCCACTACCCATATCACTGGCGCTTATCGTGATGTTGACGTCATAAGCAACGTTATTAGTTATCCGAAAGCCGCTGACGCCCGCCTGGTAGGTGATACCTGTCGTGTATTCGGAATTTGGGTCGACAGTGCCAAAGTTCCACTCACTGGGAGTATTTAAGATATCCACTGGGGGTAGGGTATAAGTAACAACGACCCAGACAGTAGTGACCCTATGTTCGACTTTACCAGCTACTGTATTCCTGAATCCTGCCTCCAAAGCATCTATTTCAGTCCAAGTCCAGTTAGCGGATGTTACTGGGTTCTGTGCCCAGTCCGCATAATAATCTACATAGGCATCAGTTAGGGTTATATCTGCACTCTCATCCTCTGTTCCACCAACGACGACAGTAAGCCTCAAGATTTTACCAGCAGTAAGGGATTTTGCTCGGGCATATACACGAACATTGGAAATAGTGCCACTTCCCGTGGTGTGGTCTTGTAAATTGTAGCTATCATGGATATTGTTGCCACTGGTAGTAACATAGGTAGTGTCATTATCCGATGGCACCTCGTTGACGCACTCCCAGTTATTGGCGGCACCGAATGCTGTCCAGTTTGTAAGTGTCCCAACATCATTAGGACGGAGAATCTCAGTCGATTGCGCCCGCACCGGAGTGGCGGGCAAAAGAATGCTCGCCAAAAGGGGCAAAACAATAAGCCAATATAAAAGCTTCTTCATTTTCATTACTAACCTGCTCTTTGTTTAGTCATAAAAATAAGGACGTAGCTATTCCAGCACGGATGTCTCCGGCCGACCCAGCACGTCTCAGCTTTGCCTTGATGCGGGCTACTTTTTGCACCACGGTTATCCTTGCACAAGGCGGGAAGCCCGTTAACCACCTTTTTTGCTTATACTCCTAGCGATGCTCTTTAAGATGGTGAGGATTCCAATTACAGCGCGCTGCACATCAACCGGCTCTTGATTCAATACCCCGGCCACATAGGGGTCCAATCGCCGGCCCCTGTACTCTGGACTCGCTTCAGCTACACTAAGGGGTTGGGGGGACAGGTAGCCGGCGAAAGTAAACAGCTCATCCTCCTCAAAGCTCAGAGGCATGGCAATTTTGCGCAGAATACGGGCTGAGGGATAGCGCTCCCCTCTCTCTATGCGGCCCAGGTGTGATGAAGATACACCTGACTTCGCCGCCAGCTCCTGTAATGTCAGCGGCACTGTAACCCTTCGCTGCTTGATTATTCTGCCTAGGTGATTTGTATAACTATTGTCCATAAATTTAATTATAATTCGCCAATTGGCAAATGTCAAGGGAGATTTTATAGCTGGCTCGTTTCTTAAGCAATCCTGCAAAAGGGTGATTTTAGACAGCAACGACTCTTCTGGTAGTAGTCCTTTCGGGTGAGCCTTCGCTTGTTGAGCCGGTATGTATTTGTGCCTCTAGAAAAGTTACGGACAACTAAATCTAATTTCAGAATGCAGGTTCACACCTTGACGGCTAAAGCTATGGGTTATACAATAAAGACCGTTGAAAAATGTAGTTTTTCAATGGAGATTAGTGCTGGGGGTAGCGGGGTAGCTTTGCTGAAAAAGCTTGAAGGACTTTTTCGGCAGTTTAAATAGCACTGCTGAATAGGATGGCTAGGAAATACGACGTTGTCATTGTGGGTGGTGGTCCGGCGGGTATCTTTGCCGCTTTAGAGCTGTCTCAGGCTTCTGACCTAAATATTCTGCTTATAGAGAAGGGTAGGGACATTGATAGACGCCTGTGCCCAGTTCGTGACACGGGTAGTCTTTGTATTTCTTGCTCACCCTGTGATCTGGTTTGTGGTTTAGGCGGGGCTGGTGCTTTTAGTGATGGTAAGCTGACACTGTCATCACGAGTAGGGGGTCGGCTCGGGGATTATCTCGGGGAGAGTAGTGCTGAAGCCCTGACTAAGTATGTTGATGATATATACCTCAAGTTTG